>JGI24766J26685_10000223_pt1 | contig 15073 bp, 19 predicted proteins | sample SanBayMetagenome_FD_26685 | JGI IMG/M metagenome (IMG submission 26685)
ACGATCAATGATTTTGCATGGAACCAGCGGTACAGCCGATCGATAGGGGTCGACGTTCGGTACGTGTTATGGATCACCGGAGAGGTCTTTGGTGCCAAGCAATTGGTTCAAGAGATGCTCTCGAAATAGCGTTAGACCAAAGATCGACGTGACATTCATTGAGCTCGTCAACTTCGGTGACAATACCCGTGAAGAAGTCTACACCGCTCTCGAACATTACGGCTACTATCGCCCCTGGCGCAAGCCTCGATAAGGCTCTGATCTATCCTCGCGAGGTGCGACTCCTGGCATTAAAAACTCGGGGACTGTCCCCAAATACCTCCGCACGACGCGCCAGCGGCGGAGTCTTATGGTTTTTAGGCTGTTTGTCCCACTGGCTACGGTGGCGGCAGGTTCCGATCGATTGGGGACAATCGATCTACCAATTTAAACCACGCGGAAAGTTCTGCCTGAGCACTTTGACGAAGAGGTAACGGCAGTTTTGAAGGTTTATCGAGAATGGAGGCACCTTCCACCGTCAGGGGCACCCGATGGCATCGTCGCTTGCTGAGAAGCTGGAATCGAAAAAAAAGGATCAGGACGTTTTTATCTCTGAAAGCGACGACGTTACGCCGCGACGATATCTCGCATTTTTGGTTCGAGGTAGGTCACTGTCAAATGCATGCTAGCGAGGTTCCCATAGTCTTCTTCGGGAATTTGGACGCGGTGGCGTTTCCGGAGTTCCATGACGATGTCCAAGAAGTCCATGCTGTCGAGTTCCATCTGTTCGCGAAACGACTTGCTGTCGTCAAGACCTGAGAGATCCTCGTCCGGAGCTATATCGCTCAAAATATCTAGAATCTCGTTCCGGATTTCTGCGGCTGTCATGGATCAAGTCACTCCCAAGGAAAATCGATGCGGTGCGCTATGGATGGAAATTCGAGGATGCCCGGCGGGACCTCAGAGGGCTCAAGCCCTCTGGGTTTGGATCAAAACCGTCTGACGACCAGAACGGAGTTAATCCCGAGCATCCCGAAGGAATTGTTGAGGATATAGTCGATACGACCTAGCTCTTGGGGTTGGTTGATGACCAAGCCGTCAAGGGCACAGGTTGGGTCCAAATTGTCCACATTTATCGTAGCATGGCAAACCCCGTCCTGAAAACTGGGTAAATTCCCTGCCAATTCCAACGCTCCAGCGGCACCCATCGTGTGCCCGATGAAACTTTTGGTGTTGTTGAACCGAACCCCGGGAACCCCGGAAAAGACTTGACGCAAGGCTTCGCATTCCTGGTTGTCCCCGCTGGTCGTCCCGGTCGCATGGGTGCTGACGATCTGGATTTGTTCGGGGCTCAAGCCACCGCGGGCAAGGGCCAGGCGAACGCACTGGGCTTGGCGTTCGGGGTTTGGGAGCACAAAGTCTGTCGCATCGGTGTTGATCGCGTAGGACACGATCTCGGCGATGATGTTGGCCGAGCGTTTTTTGGCATCGGAAAGACGCTCCAAAATGTACAGACAGCCACCTTCGGCTACGACGATCCCGCTGCGGTCCTTGTCGAACGGCCGGGAAGCTTTCGTCGGGTCGCCGTGGCTTGCTAAGGCTCCTTGGGACTTGAAGGACGCGAAGATTCCGAAGGTGTGAATGCTCTCGGATACTCCACCTGCAATCGCCAGGTCGCATTCCCCGAGCCGGAGCATCTGGACCCCTTGGATGATCCCGGCATTGCCTGCGGCGCAGGCCGCTCCGATGGTGTAGTGCGGTCCGGTTATCCCAAGATTCAGTGCGATCTCCCCTGCTGGGTTGTTCGCCACCGTTCTGGGGTTGTGGTGGTGGGACCAAACCGTCGTATCGTAATTGAACTGGGAGATCGAGTAGATTTCATTTTCCGTCTCGACATTTCCGTGTTCGGTAATACCGATGTAAATCCCCACACGCGATTTGTCGACGTTCGCCCAATCCAGACCGCTCCGTGCGATCGCTTCGCTGGCCGACCATATTCCAANGGTACCGGCTCGCGTCCCTCGCCGTGCATCGCGACGGTTTTGATACTTGGTCCCCTCGAACTCGCAAACTCCCGCATGCGTGTCGCCGACGTACCGAATGTTGTAGTTCCGCACCCCGCTGCGTCCGGCCAAGAGCGCCTCGCGGTAACTCTCGAGATTTGGGCCGTTGGGGCTCGCAAGCCCCACGGCGGTCATGACAATCCTTTGATCGTCCGGGAGTGTCGAGGTGCGATCTGGGTAAATCGACATAAGGGTCCTTCGAGGAGAGTTCAATCCAGCTATTACTGTTATTACTGTCCCGGAATTTTACGGAAAAACTATCCTAAAAAATCGCATGTTGTAGGAAATACACCGCAATTCCGGCGAAATAGCCCGCCAATGCTAGCGGCGCGATTTTTCGGAAATACCAGAAGAAATCGATCTTCTCGAGCCCCATGGCCGCAACCCCTGCGGCCGAACCGATGATCAGGCAACTGCCACCGGTCCCCCCGCAGTAGGCTAGCAGCATCCAAAAAGGATCGTTCAGCGGATTGGTTGACGAGTACATCTCGATGCCGGCTGCGACCAACGGCACATTGTCGACGACCGCCGAAACCAATCCGATGATCACCGCGATGAGCGACTGGTTCTTCAAGGTCGCTTGGAGGTACTCAGCAAGCTGGTTCAGAACGTTCATCGAGCCCAAGGCTCCGACGGCCAAGAGTATTCCCAAGAAGAACAGGACGCTCGACATGTCGATCCGACGCAGCGCCGAGAGGACCCCGGTGCTGCTCTTGGTCTTCTCGTCCATCGTGTGCGAGACGAGTTCCGATGCGAGCCAAAGCAACCCGAGGCTGAGCATCATCCCCATAAACGGGGGCAAATGGGTATAGGTTTTGAAGATCGGTACTGAGAGCAGTCCGGCTACCCCCAAGCACAAGAACAGCGCCTTGTGCCAAGTCTCAATCGACTTTTCTTCAAGATCCGCTTCGGTCTCTTTGGGGGGCTCAAGCTCCCCTTTGAGTCGCGTCGACAAGATCCCCAAGGGCACGAGCAAACAAGCCATACTCGGCAGGAGCAATTCTCGCATGACCTCCCACTCGCTAATCTTATGCTTCATCCAGATCATCGTCGTCGTGACGTCACCGATGACCGTCCAAGCCCCTCCGGCATTGGCTGCGACAACAACGATGCCGACATACACAAGCCGCAATTCTCGATCCGCGACAAGCTTGCGCAACACCGAGATCATCACAATGGTGGTCGTCAAGTTATCCAAGACTGCCGATAGAAAGAACGTGCCTATTCCGATGACCCAGAGCAGTGACACCTTGCTCTTGGACCGTACATAGCGCGTGATGAGCGAAAAGCCTTCGTGCGCATCGACCAGTTCGACAATCGTCATGGCCCCGATGAGGAAAAACAAGATCCCTGCGGTCTCGGAAAAAAGATGGCTAAGCTGACCGTCGACGAGGAAGTGAAGTTTCGGATCCAGCCCACCCTCGGCCTCTGCCCCCCCGTGCTTTGCATGCCACTCTTCGAAGGCTTTGGTCGGCACCAACGTCGCGTAATAGATCGCATAGAGCGTCCAGCACAGAACTCCGGTCAGAATCGCTGAGGCTGCTTTGTTGACATGGATCTTGTGCTCCAGAGCGATGGCCAAATACCCCAGCACGAACAAAAGAATGATGACAGTTAGCATTGAGTAAAGGCTTTGAGAAAAGACGAATGGCTAGACCGAAGTTGCGGCCCGGGGAGCCGAAATGATACACCAAAAACGGGATAGGTCGACTAAACAATCTGGTCGCGGTTCTCCTTGCGGACGATCTGCACCGAGTCGTACCAACCGAGCAGGCAGACCTCCGGAATGTCGGCCCAATGGCTATTGGGTTCCCAGAGCGGCTGGCCACAGTCTGGACAGCAGGGGGTACCCTCGACCTTGCCCCGCAGGAACTTCTGCTTGAGCGTCGGGTCGGTCCAGACCGTTTCGCATTCGTCGCATAAAATGCAACCGGTCAGTCGGCCNCGCTGGAGATCATGGCAAACNCGAACACGGCAAAGCCCATCCCCACAGACTGGGCATTGCTTGACGTAAATCAGAAAAGGCTTGGCCATATCGATAGATCCCCCCAAGAGATCACTGGATAGGGAATGCGGTGATTAAATTTCGATCGCGGAGGACCAGCCGCAGTTTCTTGAGTTTCGGGTTCTTCTTGCGAGCTCCCTCGGTCCCCCCTAAATACCCGATCGTTTGGTCAAACGGCGCTTCATAGACCGTCATGCCATCTTCAAGCCGGGACTTGGTCCCCTTGGCATGCCCACGGGCTCGTTTGTAAGCGTCATCGATGGCGACCAGAAAGGCCGCCATATCGCCATCGAACACGCCATGACTACCGGGCCGATCGGGCTGGTCTTCCAGGTGCCTTGCGATGTGCGAGAGCCGATGTCCCTCCTCGCTCCCGGGTGCGTAGATAAGCCCTGCGGGCGACTCGTAGCGATCTCGTCCCAGAGGCTTGAGTATCCTGTATTTGGAATCGTCCTGTTGCTGCGTTTTGGCCGTTACCGGTGACTTTGTCGGCTCGGCTGAAGGCTTCGTCGAGGCAGTTTTGGGCTGTGCGGACTTGGGCTGTGCAGGGTTGGTCGATGCGAGCTCGGGCTGTGCAGCTTTGGGCTGTGCAGGCTTGGGGGATGCAGATTTGGTCGATGCAGATTTGGTCGATGCAGATTTGGGGGATGCCGGCTTGGCGGGTGTTTCGTTGCCGGCCATCGCCGCGATGCTAGGCAAGTTCCAGCCGAACCATGCGTTGAGTTTCGGTTGGAGGAAAAAGTACAGGACCAGCGCCACGAGCATTCCAACGAGCCATTTGGCTGGAATCAGGCGCAGGACATTGGCGATCGCTTGGGGGTCGTTGCTGGTGCGGCGGGCCATCGTCGGTCGGATCGTTGAATTGGGGTTGCGGACCGGAAGCAGGGACGGTGGAATGATAAACCAAGTCGTTGTACTTCGGAATGGAGTTTTTCCAAAGCTTTTAGGAGTGCATTGCCAAGGTGGAGACCGGATCGCTCGAGCCTGTGTTGGCAATCTTGAGGCATCCCGATCGTTTGCGACGGGCTTGGATGGCCCTCGACGGCTCGACGTCTAGGCCTTGGCGGGGGAATTCCTTCGCTCCTCAAATCTCCTACGGACGCCATCGTGGGCCGGTCCCGCCGAGCACTCATTCGGCAGCGGTCCTGATGGCCTTGCTACCGAGCCCGACGAACCAACATCGAGACCAATGGACGATCCCTCTGACGCTCAGGCCCGCGACGATGGCGGAGCATGCAGGCCAGGTTTCTTTTCCTGGGGGCCGTTGTCAAGCAGGAGAGTCGCATGAGCAGGCTGCTTGCCGCGAGTACACCGAGGAGCTCGGATGCCCCAACGAACGGATTGAGCTGATCGGTTCGCTCCCTTCGATGTATGTCTATGCCAGCCGCCATCGGGTCGTCCCGCTTTTGGGGCTCGGGGGCGACTTGCCGGTGATGCGTCCGAACCCCGACGAGGTATCCGAGGTCCTTTTCTTGCCGCTTGAGCACCTTTTGGGTTTGCGCCCTTTGGTTCGCAAGATCCAGCGAGGGGCGATGCTCATCGAGACACCGGGGTTCTGGCTCGAAGGCCACTGGGTATGGGGGGCAACGGCGATGATGCTTGAGGATTTGAAAATTCGCTTGGTGCGAATCGCTCGCAATTGGGGTGCATTTGAGAAATGATTTCATTCCAGTTCACCTCGTTCGTTGCGCTCGTTTGTAAACCACGCCATACAGGTGCGGGAAAAAAAGAGGCCCCCGAAGCGATGCCTATCAAGCTTCAGGGGCATCACAACCAAGTGCAATTTCGGAACTTTTTGGATCCAAGTCGTGCCTCAGCGCTGGGGCTTGAGCGAGGGTTACGAGGGTTAGCCGAGCGCATCGAGGAGTAGCTGGCAGTCTTCGTGGGTGTGATCGGAGTTGAGGCTGATACGAAGCAGGCATCCGTTGGGAGGTACGGTCGGAGGGCGGATGGCGGGAACGAAGATCCCTGCATCGAAGAGTTTTTCAGAGAGTCGGAGAGCTTCGTGGGGGTCATGGACGTAGAGGGGAATGATCGGAGTCGTATCGGCGGTGGTACGGAATCCTCGCAGGGTTAGTTCTTTGCGGAGATAGGAGCTCCGTTCGAGCAGTTTGAGTCTTTGTTCGTCCATGTTTTGGATCAGTTGGATCGACTTTGCTGCGGCTCCGAGGATCGCTGGTGGGAGGGCCGTCGAGAAGATCAGGGATCGGGCGCGGTGCAGGAGGGTATCGCACAGCAGATGGGNGCCAGCGACGTANCCCCCGGTGCANCCGATGGCTTTGCTCAGGGTGCCGGTTTTGATCCAGACAGACCGGTCGGCTCGATGGGCATCGAGCAGCCCTCGGCCACGGTTGCCGAAGACACCCGAGGCGTGGGCTTCGTCGGCGATAGCAAGAGCGTTGAATTCGCGGCAGAGCGACTCGATCTGCGGGATTGGGGCAACATGGCCATCCATGCTAAAGAGGGTGTCGGTCAGGATGTAGGCCATACGAAAGCGGCCGCGGAGGTTTGCCAGCAGATCGCCTAGGGAATCGGTATCGCGGTGCGGGAACACCTTGATGGTGGCTTTGGACAGTCGGCAGCCGTCGATCAGGCAGGCGTGGTTTAGGGCGTCGGAGAGGACAAGATCCTCGGGAGAAACCAGCGATTGGAGCGTTCCGAGGTTGGCTGCGTATCCTGATGGAAAAACGACAGCCGATTCGCTTTGGTGCCAATGAGCGATCGATTCGACGAGTTTGGCGTAGGGTTCCGAGGTTCCGAGGATCAGGGGGCTGGCCGTTGCCCCGAGGCTGTATTGGTCGGCGATTCGGGCGAATTCCTCGCGGACTTGGGGGTTCCAAGCCATGGCCAAGTAATCATTGGAGGCAAAGTGCAGCACGGACCGACCTTGGCGAAGCGTCCGAGTGGGGCTCAAGGGTCGGCAGGGTGTCAGGGAGCGTCGGAGTCCTTGGTTTTGGCGGCGTTGCAAATCTTCGGAAAGCGAGCTCCAGAGGTCCATCGGGTTGATCATTACTGGTAAACTCTTGGGAAGCGGAATTGATTCACGGTCCTGAAATAGCGATAATAGAACATGTTCAGTGGCTTGGCATGAGGGTCACCGCGAATAGAAACTTATGGAACAACGGGTTCTTATCACAGACGACGACGAAGCATTTCGAATGACGCTCGAAGAGATACTCCAGCGTCGCGGCTACAGCACGTGCCAAGCTTGCGATGGTCTCGAGGCAATCGAAGCGATCGAGTGTGGTAATATTCATTTGGTGTTGTTTGATATCCACATGCCGAGGTTAGACGGGCTCGGAGCGCTCGAGAGGGTTCGCAGGGCCTTGCCGAGTCTTCCGTGTATTCTGATGTCGGCCAAGCTTGACGAAGGAATTTTGGCTAGGGCTCGTCAATTGCAGGCTCAGGCGGTATTGCCCAAGCCGTTTTCGATTCCCGAGTTGGTAAAGACGATCAAGAACGCCCTGCTTCGCTAAGGAAGCCGAGGATTGCGCCAGCGACGAGTCCGCCTAGGTGCGCAAAGTTGGCCATCTGAAGGCCCCCTTCTTTTCCAAAGATATCCCCTGCGAAGCCCATGACCAGGAGGATTCCAACCATGAAGTAGGATTGTCCCGAGAGGCCAAATCCAAGATCCGGTCTCATTCTTGATTTGACGGCGATGTACCCGAAAAGTCCCATGACCACTCCGGAGATACCGACGAAGTTCGGTGAGCCCGAGAGGCCCTGGATACCGAGCACATTTTCCCCGAGGAGGCCTTGGGTCAGGTGGGAACCGGCTGCAATCAGGAGCAACAGTACTGCGTATCGACGGATACCGACCAATCGTTCGACGAGTCTGCCCAGAGAGGCCAGAGCCAGCATGTTCATCAGCAGGTGCAGGGGAGATCCGTGGAGAAAGGCGGGGGTGAAGATTCGCCAGAGTTCGCCACGTTGGAGCGATGCGGTCGGGTCGTTGGTTTTTGCAAAGAGGTCCATATCGACGAACTTGAGTTGCTTGACGATCGAGAGGCCCAATCGATTCTCATTGGCTGGGGTCGAGAAGGCCGTCAGGAGACTAAAGACGCAGCAGAGGATCAGGAGCGTGAGAGTCAGGGGTGGGAGTTTCCCGCTGAACATCGAGGGCCGTTGGTTGCCTAGATTTGGGGATTGGATATTGCGTTGACGGAGCTTGGCCTCTTGGCGTTGTTCTCGCAGGATAAGGTTGGCTTGTTTGAGTGCAGCGGCGTATTTTGGGTCTTTCGGATTGGCCAAAAAGGTTTGAAGTTCCTCTTTGGCTTGGGGCAAGCGGTCCTCGTTTTTGATCCAGACTTCCCAAGCATCGGTGGGTTGGGTGTCGGAAATGCCCGGGGGATTTCCTGGGGGATTTTCCGTGAAGCTTTTCGACGAGGGATCGCTGGCCGGTTCGACATGGGTGGAAATACCCACCGTCAGTAGGTAGGCGACAAATGCCTCGGCGTCGGGCTTGCCATCGATCGTGGTGAGACTTCTCATGGAGGAGTGCTTGGGGTTTTGTGTGGGTTCAGGGTTCCTCGAATTTTACTGGATGAAGTCGATTTTCAGTAGTGGCGCGTTGAGCTTAGGATTTGCGGAAAAACTTTCGATTGAGCGGAAACTACCGTCGAAGTCGGCTTGAACACCGAGGATTGTCGAAAATGTCGGGAGATGATTATTCCAATCGAATTCTTGGATTGCTACACTGGACTTCCGTCCTCCTTCTCTTCTCACCCACCTTGAGTCACCCACCTGCATCATGCGATTGCTGCTTGCCTTCCGCGCGTTTTTCGGAACCTTATTCAATCGTCATGTGGCTCAGAGCGTCCGAGAGGTGCTTAAACTCGAGGCACAAGCCAAGGGAACTTCTTCGGGTCGTTCTGAATCTTCGAGGTCGAGGCACAAGAAATCGACATTGACGATTCCCGCGACTCCGGGGCTTGGGAAAGGCTATTACAGCAGTAGCCGAGGTGAACTTAGCCAGGACTCAGCGACGAGTTCCGGTCGATCCACTCGTCGCAGCGAGGCGATCACGTTGCTTGCATTGCTTCAACGCCGAGCGGGTCTGGTCGATTTGATTTACGAGGATCTCGAAGGGCTCAGCGACGAGCAAATTGGAGCGATGGCAAGGGGTGTACTGGACCAGTCCCATGAGTGCCTCGAGGAATGCCTGATCGTCTCGACGATCGTCGATGGCCAAGAGGGAGATTCCATCGAGATACCCGATGCGGCATCTCCGAATCGATGGAGTATTCTGGGTGATGTATCGAGCGAGCGAGGCAAACTGATGCATCCTGGTTGGATCGCGAGCCAATTGGAGCTACCCCGATGGAAGGGATCTGAGGAAAACTCTTTGGTGATCTCACCGGTAAAGGTCGACGCAACGGCACCGATTCGATTGAAAGACAGTGCATCCGCAAGTTAACCCCTACCCGACGATCGATTATCGAATCGAAGCCTTCTCGCGGCTTCATTTCGGATTGCTAGAAATCCACCCCCAAGCTCCTCATTGCTTTGGTGGTATCGGGTTGATGGTGGATAAGCCTTCGGTGCGACTTGGGGTGACTCGGTCCTTCGATCCGATTCACGGTAGCATTCAGGAGCCTTGTTCTGGCTGGACCGATTCGCATTGGAAGGAACGATTTTTGCGGGTCTACAGCAGGTGGCAAAGCAGAACGGCGCGCGTGTGTCCATCGCCTGTGGAATTGCAGTTTGCTCCCTTGCCCCATGTAGGATTAGGATCCGGCACTCAGTTTGCTTGCGCGGCGGCCGCATTGCTGAATCGATCGATGGATTCGAATCCGGACCGCGGCCATCTCGATGCATCTTGGTTGATCGATAGCGGCCGTGGATTACGCTCGCATATCGGCTTGCACGGATTCCTTCATGGCGGACTGATTCTTGATCGGGGCGATCTGCGAGCCGTTCAGGGGACGCAAGCGGATCGGACTGCGGTCTATTCTTTCCCGAGGCAATGGCGGGTGGTTTTGTTGCATGAGGCCAACTATCAAGGGGACTTCGGGGAGAGCGAGCAAGCGATTTTCGATCGTTGTTCCGAACGACCCAATCCCAATCTTCGACGGATGCTTGAGCTTATCGAGGAGCAGATTTTGCCATCGGTAACAAGGGTCGATTACCAAGGAGCATGCGAGGGGCTTGGGCGATACGGAGAATTGGCCGGAGAGATTTTTCGCCCTGCGGTAGGGGATGCTTATCGATCCTCTCGAATTCGTTTTTGGGTGGATCGACTCCGGGGGCTTGGTTTTCAGGGAGTAGGTCAATCGAGTTGGGGGCCGGTGGTCTTTGCGATCGCACGCGACGAGCATCAAGCAGATTGGTTGATCAAGGCGATCGGTCGAGACCTACACAGCGGCGGTTGGACGTATGTGGCCCAGGTTGCGGGTCCGGCATCGATGGAGTCTGGTTTGTCACGGGTCGGTTGATTGGCGCTCCAGTTCCGTTCGCATGTCGAATTGTCGAACCTCTTTGCCAAAGAGCGACACAGTAACGACGATGCACAGGGTTGCGATTCCGCCGAGAAAAACGCTTGGGACCAATCCCAACCAGTGGGCAGCCAATCCGCTTTCGAGTTCTCCGAGTTCGTTGGAAGCTCCTATAAAAACGGAGTTGACAGCAGCGATTCGTCCTCGCATTCCATCAGGCGAGTAGAGCCTGAGAATGGACTTGCGTATCACGACACTGACCCCATCGAGAACACCGCTTAGAAACAGGGCGATGACCGAGAGGATCAAGCTGCGAGATAGGGCAAAGACGATCATGCACAAGCCGAAGCCAAAGATGCTCACCAGAAGGATTTTTCCTGCATGGGCTCGGGGTGGAAATCGGATACAAGCGATCGAGCAGACCAGCGCGCCGAGCATGGGCGAGGCGTTGAGAACCCCCAGCCCGACCGGGCCGGTGTGAAGGATTTGGTCGGCATACATCGGGAGCATTGCGATCGCTCCGCCGAAGAGGACCGCGAAGAGATCCAGGGCCATCGAGTTCCAGAGGATCCGTCGTTTCATCACGAAGCGCCAGCCGGCCGTGATGGCTTGTCCAAAGGGTTCGACCTCTTGGCGGGTGGGTCGGGGTTTCGGCGAGATCGAGGTGACCATCGCGATCGAGCAACTTGAGAAGATCAAGGCAGCCGCGAAGGGGGCTAGGTTTCCTGCGAATTGGATCAGACCTCCGGCAAGCAGCGGGGCGAACACGGCGCATGCATGCCAGACGATGGTCGTCCAAGTCGCGGCGCTAAGGGCTGCCGTGCGGGGAACGATCTGCGCTTCGAGGCTAGGCATGGTCGGGTCGGCAAAACCTCGGGCCACACCCAAAAAGAACATGCAAACCATCAGCACTGTGAGTTTGGTCCAGCCTTCGGTGTAGACTGAGCCGACCATCCCAAGAGCGCAGAGCCACTGGAGCATGTATGAGGCTCTCAAGAGGTTTCTCCGATCGAGAAAGTCCGCAAGATGCCCGCCTAGAAGCGCAAGGCTAAGCGCCGGGATGGCTTGCACTAAACCCAGAAGACCCAAGTACAGCGGTTCACTGGGAAAGGACTTTACCAACGCATAGGGGGCCCAAAAGAACAGGATCCGTGTGCAGACCGTTGCGCATCCGTGGGCCCCTAGGAGCCATCGGAACTCGGGGTAATGCGTCGCATGGGTCATCATGGGTTTAGCCAAAAGCTCATCAGGTTGTAGACGATCCAAGCTCCCAGGTAGGCCAGTGTCGTCATGTAGACAAAGGAGAAGATTGGCCAGCGCCAGGAATTCGTTTCGCGTCGAATCGTCACGAGGGTCGAAACGCACTGAGCGCACAGGGCGAAGAAAACCATGATCGAGCAGGCTGTCGCCAGCGTGTAGACCGGGCGTCCGTCGGGCCAAGTCGCACTCCGGAGGTTCTCGGCCAGACCCTGGCTCGTTTCGTCCTGCCCGCCACCGAGCGAGTAGATTGTTCCGAGCGTCGCGACGATGACTTCCCGGGCAGGGAAGGAGGCCAGGACAGCGACACCGATCTTGCCGTCCCAGCCCAACGGGCGGACGATCGGTTCGATCCACCGACCTGCCATGCCCAGGTAGCTTTTGGCGATCAGATCGCTCTTGAGTTGATTGATCTCGGAAGACCAAGCTTGGGTTTTGGCTTCGTCGGCATTCGGATCGGCTTGTTCGGCTTCGAGCTTGGCGGTAGTTTGGTCCACCAGGCTATGATCTCCGGGGAAATACGCAGCGGCCCAGACGAGTACCGAGGTCACGAAGATCAAACTACCAGCCCGAGCGATGAAGGACAGGACCCGTTCCCAGACCCGCATCGCAACGACGCGGAAACTGGGCCATTTGTAACTCGAAAGCTCCATGATGAACGTCGAGGGTTCTCCTGGAAACAAGAAGCGTTTGAGAAGCCAAGCGACCGGGATGGCGACCAGAGCACCGATGCACATCATGGCAAACAACACGGCGCCTTGGACCGAGACCCAGCCGCCCAGGACCGCTTGCTTGGGAACAAACGCGCTGACCATCAACACATACACAGGCCAGCGGGCCGAGCAGCTCATCAATGGGGCGATCAGCATGGTCACCATGCGATCCCTTCGGTTTTCAATGGTGCGCGTTGCCATGATTCCTGGGATCGCGCAAGCAAACGAAGACATCAATGGCAGAAAAGACTTTCCGCTCATCCCCAGTGCGGACATGAATTTGTCCATCATGAAGGCAGCCCTGGACATGTATCCGCAGTCCTCGAGCACCGCGATGAAGAAAAACAGAATGGCGATTTGAGGCAAGAAAACCAAAACGGCTCCGACGCCGGCGATGATGCCATCGACCAGCAGGCTGCGCAGAGGGCCCGGTGCCATCATCGCTTCGACCCTTTGACCAACCCACTGGGTCCCAAAGCCGATCCCATCCATGGGCCAGGATGCAAAGGCGGTGATCGACTGGAAGATCAAAAACATCAGGGCGATGAAGAACAGCAAGCCCAGCCACCGATGCGTCAGCCAGCGATCGATCCGATCGCTGGTCGATATGCGTCGCTCGCGAGCTTGGCGTTCAACGACACCGACGACGCGTTGCTTGATCCATCCATAGCGTGCGCGGGTTTCAAAAAGCGGGATCGATACGCCTTGGGTGGCCAAATGCTCCCGGGTCTTGGCGATCCGTTGAGCGACCTCCGAGGATAGCCTCTTGGGAATGACTCGATAGGAGTGGGCCTGGGAATCGTCGATCAGGAGGCGTTCGATCTGAAATCGCTCTAGGGGGCATCCTTGCGATCGGAACCAGGTTCCTAGTTCGTCGACCGACTCGAGGAAGGCGTTTGGAAACGAAGCGGAGGCCAGAGCGCTGCGTTCGAGGACTCCTTGGGGATAGGTGCTGTAGTTTTGCTCCGAACCGGGGGCCTTCTCCAAGATTTCGAGCAATGCCGATTGGACTTCGGCGATCCCGAAGCGTTTCGAGGCGCTTGTGCACACGACGCGAACCCCTAAGGACTCGGAGAGTTTTTGAGCGTCGAGCTTCATGCCTTCCTTCTCGAGTCGATCCCACATGTTCAGCGCCACGAGGGTTGGGATCTGCAATTCGAGAACTTGGCTCAGCAGATAGAGATTGCGTTCCAGGTTGGTCGCATCGAGGATGACGATGACAGCATCGGGTTTTGGCACCGAAGGCATTTCGCCGCAGAGGACCTCGACCGAGACGGCCTCGTCGGCCGATCGAGCGCTGAGCGAATAGGTGCCTGGAAGGTCGACCAGTTCGATCGATTTGAAGGTCGAGCAGNCCAAGGGCATGCGAGCGGTTTTGTGCTCGACGGTCACCCCCGGGTAGTTTCCGACTCGGGCTTGGCCACCGCAAAGAGCATTAAAGAGGCTACTTTTGCCTGTATTGGGGTTTCCGATTAGGGCGACGGTCGCGGGGCGATCGGACGAAGCGCGGTTGGCCATACGATCGATCCTCTTCTAGGTCCGTTCGATGCGAACGCGTCGGGCTTCGATTCGTCGGAGGCTCAATCGGTACCCGACGACGGAGAATTCAACGGGATCGCCCATGGGGGCTTGTCCGATCATTTCGACAACTTCGCCGGGTATCAGTCCCATTTCAAGGAGTCTGGCGGCGATCGCGTCGTTTCCTTCGACGTCGAGAATGGTCCCGTGTTGGCCTTCCTGCAAATCATTCAGAGTGATCGAGACCATGGGAGAGGCCTGATGGGATTCGCCTGCCGAGGATCCAGGTTTTGGGAGTAGGCAGGGACCGATTTGAGGCAAGGGGAAGAGGTTTATGGGGTCAGGGGTTGAACAAGGATTTCGGCAGTGGAGCCCAATCGCAGGCACATTTTCTTGCCTTCGATGGCAAGAAGGCAAGTCTCACCGGGGCACAGCATACGGATTTTGCAACCGCAGCGGATGCCGAGTTCTTCGAGGCGGTGGAGGTTTTTTTCTTCCCCGCACAAGTCGACGACCACCCCTTCGGTTTCCGGTGCAAGGAACTCGACGGGAACGGCTTGTGAAGATGGGTAGAGAGCCATGGGGGGGTGGTTTTTCGATGTTTGGAGGGACAATTCGTCCCGAATCACGATCGACGACTAAGCTTATCTTAATTGAGACTGAATTTCAACAAGCAATCGCAACACGAAAATCAGATTTGGAGGGNATTTTTCCAGCAACGATTGTGAAAAAGTATCTCTAATGCTGTTTTGATTGGGAAGGGGGAGCGGTTGGGTTGGTTTTGCTTGACTTTGGCGGATTGCCGAGCCGATGGAAACGAAGTTAGGACGAAGTCAGAAGGTCTTGGAGGGGGGCAATCGGTAGATTTTGCCTGACGCCCCTAAAACTGCCCACTTTGGGAAAAAGTCCCCCTTTGCCGATTTTCAAACTATGGAAATCGCTTTGGGTTTTGTAAACTCGAATCCCTCGTCGGCTGATCTGGGCCTCAAAACAGAGTCACAAACCAGCCAAGTTCTTGCGTTCGCAAGCAACCTGTAGCCGTCAAGTGTTCCATCAGACGACCTTCCCGTAGGCGACCTCTTAGTAGGCGACATCCAAGTAGGC
>JGI24766J26685_10000224_pt1 | contig 15071 bp, 10 predicted proteins | sample SanBayMetagenome_FD_26685 | JGI IMG/M metagenome (IMG submission 26685)
CAATGTCTTTTCTAAGGTAGTATTTTTTAGCTTTAATTAAACTTAGTATTTCTACCGCTAGAAGATTCATTGTAAGTGATCTCATGGGTATATTAGGATAATTTCCATGTCTAATATCAGTTATATAATAATAAGTTAATCCTATTACCGCAATGGCGCACTGTATAGTTTTAACTAAGTTAGAGCAGGCGCTAGTTTCTCCAAAATGCTTTTTACCATCTGGTCTAAGTATAGACAAAAATTTTTCATTACTGTATAAATTATTTGCAATAATAAAAGTGAGTAGAAAAAAAAATACTGGAACAATATTTTCCGACACAAAAGGATTTATAAACATTCTCTAAATCTCCACAATAATAACTAAACCATATTCGCCACTACCATCTTACCACACCAGAGGTTAAGATTATTTAAACGATGGTGGGAAGAACGGTGGGAAGAACGGCGGGAAGAATGGTGGGAAGAAAGGTGGGAAAAATGGTGGAAAGAACGGTGGGAAATAAGGTGGGAAAAATGGAGGGAAAAATGGAGGGAAAAATGGTGGAAAATATGGCGGGAAGTAAGGCGGAAAGTAAGGTGGAAAATATGGAGGAAAGAAGGGAGCGTGTCTTTCGTAGGTTATAGCGCTTCCCATTGGGGCAACTGATGTGTCCGTTAATGCTGTTTTAACTTTATTTAAGTCTGCCGCAACTGCCGTTGCAGTATCGATAGGTGTACCGACAACAAACCCTGCTGAAGTTATAGTGGTGTTAGCTGTAGAATCAGCTGTTCCGCGCAGCTACAGTAGGCTTAGCCTTTTTTCTTTTAGACTTTGGACCTTCACTATTATTTATAGCCATATTATGCGCTCAAATCTCCTAGGGCTACCCAAGTATTAGCAGCTCTCTTTATAAGTGTAGCAGATGACCAAGTTGTACGCAACTTAAGTCCTGGAGTTCCGTTTACGGTAACACCGGCAGCACCTGCGACTGTAATCTGACCTGCGCCTGTTTGCAAGACTGTTACAGTAGCACCAGTAGCCATGTTCACCGTGTTATCAGCTGGAATAGTCAGCGTAGTGGCTGAGGCGTTAGATATTTCTACCATCTTATTTTTATCTGTTAATACCAAAGTATAGCTTGCAGTTTGCTGATTTAATGTTGTATCAGCTATCTTGTTTTGGTCAATTGCTGCTGATGTTGATATGTCGGCGTTAACAATTGACGTAGCTAAATTTAACTTAGAATAAGCAATTGCTGCGGTGGTTGCAATATCGGCATTTAATACCGAGTTGCTGAGCGATAACTTGGAGTAAGCAATTGCTGCTGCTGTATTAATGTCTGCGTTAACGATTGAGTTTGCGGTAATTGAAGTTACACCAGCATCAGAAATTGTTACGTCACCAGTTTCAGCAACAGAAGTAGGAACTCCAGAAGCATTATACACAATAATGTTTCCAGCAGTGCTTGTAGCAAGTTTTGATAGTTCAATTCCTGCCGAAGCACTGATATCTGCATTGACAATCGTTGAATTAGCAATCATCGTACTTGTGACCGTGCCAGTGTCACCAGTGGTAACTGCAGTTCCCGTAGTTGCTGGAAGTGTGATTGTAGTAGTTCCAGCAGTAGCGTTTGCTACTAATAGAATTGTTCCAGATGTTGAACCGTTAAATGTCGCACCACCCGAAGAAATAATAGGTGTTGTCAATGTAGGGCTTGTGCCAAATGATGTTAGCGAAGAACCAGTAATCCCAGAACCAAGTGTTGTTCCAGAAAGAACTGTTGTATTGTTAATCTTATAGACTTTACCAGATACCAAATTTAGATGCTCTGATGAAGTCCATGCCGTTGATGCCTCATACCAATAGAATGTTTTATCGGTTGCACCATGAAGAAGAATTCCACCACCATCTGCAGTTGTATTTGTTTGGACTGCCAAGTTAGCCATTTGGATATTTTTGTCTGCAACAACAAGAGTGTTGGCATTAATTATTGTATTTGCTCCGTTAACCGTTAAGCTTCCACCGACTACTACGTTTCCATTTAATGTAGTGTTACCAGCTGTATTTCCTATGGCTAAAGTTGTTGCTGAGCCAGCGAAGTTTAGCGTAGTAACGTTTGTGTTAACAAGGTTGAACGTTGCGCTTGATGTTGTTATGGAAGTATTAATATTAGGACTTGTATTTAATACAACTAAACCAGTTCCACTTTCATCTGTTAATGCCGCAGCAAAGTTTGCTGAAGAAGGAGTTGTTAAGAAGGTTGCGATACCAGTTGCTAAACCAGATACACCAGTAGAGATAGGAAGACCTGTAGCGCTAGTTAAGGTTGCAAACGATGGAATTCCAATATTTGGTGTAACTAATACTGGTGAGTTAGAAAATACTAAGTTTCCAGTTCCTGTTTCATCGGAAACAGAGGTTGCCATTTGAGCAGAGGTGATACTTCCTGTAGCTGTACCGTATAGAGTTCCAGTTGTTGGAAGAGTTACTGTAGTATTTGCTGTTGTTGTAACGGTTGTATTAAATGCTCCAGAAGTTATAAAAGAGCTTCCATTTGCCAATGTTAATGTAGCTGAAGTTGCTGGAGCTGTAATTGTAACTTTATTAACACTTGTTGCTGTTGCTACGCCTATGTTTGGAGTGGTGAGTGTTTTATTGGCCAAAGTTTGAGCGGTTGTTAAATCTGCAGTCACTGCTGTATTTATGCTTATAGTTGCAGTAGAACCTTCACCTTGTGTATGGCTTACGGTTATCCCAGTGCCACCTGAAACATCCAGCATGTAGCTGCCTGTTGTATCGGTTCCAAGTGCTACTGAATTAGCAGCGATTGTAGCAGTGAGTGTTGCGTTACCTAAGCTTGTAAGTGTAGCGCTTCCTGACAAGTCTCCACCAAGTGTAATTACTGGCGAAAATGTACCCCACTCAACTCCAGTAGGCGTAGATGAGTTTGCCTTAAGTATAGTACCATTGCTACCAATTCCAATTCTAGCTGGAGTATTGTCTGCAGTAGCGACAATGATATCTCCCTTGGCATCGACGAGAGATTTCAAAATTGCATTGTTTCCAGCGTCTAAAACACCCTGGACTATTGCGTTATTGACAAATTGAGTAGTAGCAATTTGGGTATTACTTGTTCCATTAGCTGCCGTAGTAGATGTCGGCACACCGGTTAAAGCTGGGCTAGCTAAAGTAGCATAACCAGCAAACGATACAGATGATGTTTCGGTTCCAGTTATTCTTCCATACGAGTCAACAGTGTGACCACTGATGAATGACGTTGTGTTTCCACCAGCTGTATTTGTTTGAGTAACAGTAGCTAAATCAATACTATTAGCGTTAACAACTATTCTATTCACAGATGCCGTTACAACATCCACGACATTACCCGTAGCTACCATTCCTGCTCCAGCTGTAAAAGTCGCAGTTCCAGTAAATTGAGTGTAGGTTAAACTGTCAGTTCCAAAAACTATTGCTCCGCCAGTTCCAGTTCCAGCTGAGGTTAATGTAAATGCCTGACCAGCATTGTTTGAGCCACCAACAATATAAACTGCGTCTCCGGCTTTTACTTGACCAGCAATGCTATTATCTGTATCTGAACGTCTTGTTAAAACAAATGGCGCAGATCCGTCAACACCTTGAGCAGTAATATAATAAATACCATTTTGTTTTGCATCAGCTTGATTTTTAACAAGTATAGATTTACCAGTTGTTTGCGCAGAACCGTCTACTGTAAGACGACCATTTGAATCACCAGTTAAGGTTGCTCCAACTCCAAGAGTTCCATTTGCATATGTACATGCTGGGAGAGCCGCTGCGGTTGCAAAGTCTGCAGCTGCATGCCAGTTCATGCCAGAAGCTACAGTGTCAACATAAGCTCTTGTGGCTAAATCTGTTGAACTTGTTCCTGCGTTAGCCGCAACAACAGAAGTAACGTTTAATGTTCCAGTTGAGGTTATATTACCAACTACTGTACCAGAAGAATCTTTTAATTGAACTAAAGGCGCTGTGGCATTAGCGGCTGCTTTAATTACAAAAGCTTCATCATAAACTGTAATTTCAGGGGCGGTTTCAATTCTTAAACGGGCCATATCTCTCCTAGTGTGAGACTTTAAACAACTAGGAATATAGTAATAGGCAAACTATGAAATTATTGGGTTATTCTCTTTAAAAACTCAAGCATCTTGCCAGTGTACTTAATGCGTCCAAAGTGGGTTAAATTAATAGTTGGATCAACCCAAATTTTCCCAGCCATTTTTTGCCAATATCTACAGAATCCATAGTCTTCAGATAAGAATCTGCCATCGTCATCTACGTAGGAATTAAACAGAGCGTAAGAGTTTTCTCTTTCTGCACCAGACAAAGCTCCTGTATCATCATTATATTTTAATTTTTTATACTTTTTAAACATCTTATCAAATACTTGACGCTTAATTAGCATAAAGCCAGTTCCAGCTTCATAGCATTCGATTGCGCCGTTTTCGATATTTAATTGATTTTCTCCAGGCTTAGTCATATGCACTACATACCTAGTTGCATATTCCATCAGGTCAGTTGCTGGCAGATCTGCCTGAGCTCCCTCTTTTACCTTATCCCAGCTTATTTCCTTAATTGGATAGGAAGCTGTCATAACATCTTTATCGTGCCAAAGCATTTTGAGGACAGCTTCTTTATCGAATTGGAGGTCTACGTCAATAAATATCAAATGAGTATATTCTGGATTGCCCATAAACTTGGCAACGAGATTGTTTCTTGCGCGGTTAATCAAAGAATCTGATATAGTGCAAACTGAATACTTTAAACCAATTTCTTTAAAATAAAGAGCTGTTTGCAAAAAGCTCATCATAAAGGGCTCAGTTACGTGAGAGTCGTAACATGGAAGGGCAAAGAAAATGTGCCAGTTCTCAAGCTGTTCTTTTGAAATTGTTATATTAATCGGTTGTTCTTCTACAGGCATAAGAAAATGTTAGCCTAAAAATAGCTATTTGTCAAATTTAAGCTATTTGAGTAGCGGTAACAATTACTGATGGAGTTGCTGGTCTTGTAGGACTTGTTTGCGCTGCAGTTGTAACAAGTCTCATATTTACGTCTGGAGACTGCCACATTAGCTCCATATATTGTCCAGCAGTAACTGAAACTATAAAATTCCAAGCAGCCAAATATTTACCGTTATTTCCTAACACGGTAATTTGAGTATTTGAATTGGTAATTGGAGTTCCGTTTTTGGCAAACCATATATTCACAAGACCATCAGCATTGTCTGTCTTATCTAGCTGGGCACTGAATTGGATATTATATGTGCCTGCATTTGCAAATGTTATTCTTGAACCAGAGGTAATAGAAATTCCATTAGTTTCTGTAGCCGTATTACTTAACTGCATTGCGTAGGCAACGCTTGCGTTTGTGGCGTTTTGCGTTGTCATGTCATAAAAAGAACCATAGTATTTTGGCGCTGCTGTTGTCTGAACGGTATTGTCATTGAACGTTAAATTAGTCACTCTAACGTTTGCCAATTGAGCTTGAACAATGCCGTCAATATTAAATACACCATTAGCAACGGTTACCGCAGCTGTGTTAGAAGTTACTGAGTCTGTAATGTATAACGTTCCGCCGCCAATTGCAATACTCTTCCAACGTAATGCGTTAGTTCCTAATTCATAAACGTTGTCTATAGCTGGAGTTAAATCCCCATCAAACAAACCAACTTCAGAGTTGAAAAACTTACTTCCACCTAATTCTGTGTAAACTCCAATTTTTCTAGAGTTTGCAGTTGGGGGAGAAGAAAAAATAACTTTTGCCGTATTTGCAGTTGTTGCTTCCCATCTTACTGAAACAAATTCATACGGACTAGCTACTGTTCTACACGTTAGGCCTATATCTCTAGTGTTTAAATTATGGGTTATTGTAAATTCATTATTGGTTCCATCGCCAATAGTTTCAATGTAAGAGTTATCTAAATCTAGTAAAAATACAGAAGCCAACAATGATGCGGTATCTGGAGCGGTTGAAAAATCTAACGTTACTGAATCTAAGCTAGTTGCGTAACTTAGGACTTCAACTACTTCAAATGGAGAATCTACACTTCTTATAACCGGAACTACGTTTCTAGAACCTAAACCATGATTTACTACTATTGTTGAATTTGATCCATCCCCTATTACAGTTGAATAAAATTCCTTTGTGCCTGGACCTTTAATTACTACTCGTTTAGAGTTTAGGTTTGGTGTGGATTCAAAATCTATAGTGATACTGTTTGCCGTTGTAGCTTCCCAGCGAACATCTACAACATCGTATGGGCTAACACTTTCTCGAACTATTACATTTACATCTTTAGTTCCAAGATTGTGATTAACAACAAAAAGTCGATTAGTGCCATCGCCTATTGTTTCTTCATAAGAAATACTTTGAACACCAGTTGCATCTGATGCAGGGACAAACTTAGTTCCATTAAATTTAAGAACTTGATTTAATGAAGCGCCAGTTGGATCTATTTCTATGGAATCTACTGTTAAGGTGGTAGTTTGAATATTGCCAACATTAATCGTTGAAGGAAGCGAAAGAGTGTAAGCACCTGTTGTGGTGTTGGCCGTTACTGTTACCTGACTAGTTGTTCCACTAATTGAGGATATTAAAGCTGCTCCGAATTATGGAGTTTGAAGCGTTTTTATAAAACAACTTACCATCAGCATAGTTAATGGCGATTTCACCATCGGCCAAAGTCGTAGGCGCTTGTGAAGGCGTTGCTGATTTCTTAAGAGTAATTGTATTGGCCATTTTAATCCTTTAGACTATATGGGTATAGTAACAAGAATTTATTTTTAATTATATTAAATTTACCATTTACCAAGTGGACAGGAGGCAAATTTTAACTTTACCTTTAACTTCATAAAACAACCACATTCCTTGCATTGGTGAGTAACAGGAAGTAGTCTATCGCACTCTAAACATGTGTCGTATCTAGATACAGCTTCTTCATCCGTTACATGTGGTATGTTTGGATTTAAGATATCCCAAGGACGAGTGTCCCCTAATTTTTCTTTATAATTTTGTATTGGCTGACCTAATCTAGCCTTATATTCTTGCCATGGTGTCATAATTGAACATTATATCACGACTATGGTGTTGGCGCATCTGGATTATATCCAGAATTTTCTATAGGTGGCCAAGTTGCACCTATTTGCGGAACAATACCATCTGCTGGAAATCCATTTTCAAGTAGATAAATAGTTGGACTTGAGGAAAGGCATGCGACCTTTCTCTCATTAGCTGGATTTACAACTGTAATATCAGCTATTTCTCCATCGATTACAAATAAAAATGTTGGGTATCCAGTCATATCAGGGATTGGTATACTGCCTTCTGGAATGTTACTCATATTGTCTCCTATATAATTATTGCATTTTTGCTTTGTGATTATATACAACTATTCTAGCACGAAGCTACACCCATGCAGTACTGGAAGTCGGCGTATGTTGCAGGGCAATTGCAATTACAATCTCCGTAAGCAAAGTAGTATGCACCATAGAAAGTTCCAAAATATGTACACTGAGGAAGTGGTGAGGCGCAGTCAATAAAATCATATTTAAAGCATCCAGTGGATGCATTTACTGCTTGGCACGTATAACCAGCACATGGGTCTACGTACCCACATACTCCGTTTCTATATGCTTGATTATATCCACCACTTCCAGGGCATGTTTGAGAACAACCGCAATCGTAGTATTCATAAGATATAGTTCCCTCACAACTATAGCCAGCAAACGTACATCCGTCTGGCCATGGTGCAGGGTCGCATGAACAGAATGCTGGTGGGAAATATGGAGGGAAATAAGGTGGGAAAAATGGACTATATATCGTGTAGCCTATTGAAGTGCCTAATAAAGTAATAGCTGTATCAGTAAGTGATGTTGTTAGCTTATTTTCCAAAGCTGGATCATCGGTGTTACTGGTTGATACAGTTCCCACTGTAAAGCCTGCATTTGTAATTGTTGTATTAGCGTTAGAGGCGGTAGTACCGTGAACTTATAGTTGGCTTATTATTTTTTCTTGCTCCGACCTGCACTGCCTGCTGGAATTGTCATAAAATTAAACCTTTAAGTCGCCAACTGCCACCCAGGTAGTTGAATTTAATCTTATAAGTGTAGCAGATGACCACTGCGCACGCAAACGATATCCAGGAGTTCCATTTACTGTAATACCCGAACCGGTTATTGTCACTTCTCCAGTTCCAGCTCTTAACAGATCTATTCTGTCACCATCATTAAATGTAGCAGATGTCGAAACCGTTATAGTCATGTCCGAAGAGCTATTTGCTACTATTAATTTAGCGAGGTCAGTAGAAACTAAGGTATTGCTTGACGTAACTGTTCTTAGGGTGGAATTAAATCCACCTCTTGCAGCACCAGCTTGAAGATCTGTAGTGGTAATAGTATTCGATAAGTTTAATTTAGAATAATCAATTGCTGCTGCTGAATTTATATCTGCGTTTACTATTGAGTTAGACGCAATTGCCGTCACCCCAGTGTCTGATATAGTGACGTCGCCGGTCTCTGAAACCCAGGTAGGAATACCCGATGAGTTAGCAACGATAATTTGACCCGAAGTTCCTGCAGCCAACTTACTAAGTGAAATTCCTGCAGATGAATTAATATCTGCGTCAACAATTACGTTGGATGAAATTGCAGTTACGCCTGCATCTGATATGGTGATATCCCCAGTTTCTGAAACCCAAGTTGGAACTCCTGATGAGTTAGCAACTATGATTTGCCCTGAAGTTCCACTAGCTAACTTACTCAGCGCAATTGCCGCTGCTGAGTTAATATCAGCATTAACAATCGAGTTCGATGCAATTTGAACGTTACCAGTATTGGAGATTGTAACATCTCCAGAAATTTGAGTACCAGTTGCAACGCCAGTTGAGTTACCTAATAATACATAAGCCGATGTCAATGAGCTGCTTACTGCATCTGTTATTCCGTATCCAGATAGTGTTGTCGGATTTGTTCCACTGGTAACTCTACCGTATGCGTCAACAGTTACTGATTTATAAGTATTAGCTGAAACACCAGTTGTTGCAAGATCTATATTGTCTGCATTAACAACAATTCTAGAAGATGAAGCTGTTCCCACATCAAATTGATTACCAGTAGTACTTAAACCATTACCAGCTACTGAGGTTGATGCTCCAGTAAATTGAGTAAAAGTTATATTATCTGTTCCAATTACGATTGCACTATTAGTTCCAGTGCCGTATGCGTCCTGTATAAAACCTTTGCTTCCATTGGTGCTACCACCTGTTACAAATACTGCATCGCCTGGGACTATTGTTGCTGATGAACCAGAGTTATCAAAGTCTGTTGCGCGAATAATTTGCCAAGCAACCGTAGCGTTTCCAGTGGTTACTATTGTGTAAATACCATTTTGCTTGGCATCGGTTTGAGACTTAAGTAATATTCTATCTCCAGCTACTACAGATGCGCTGTCTATAGTTCCTATCGAACCAACTGTTGCTTTAGTTAAAGTGGCACCAACACCGCTTACGCCATTATCATAATTTCCAGCAAGGTCGCCTGAAGTAGCAGCCTTAACTGCTGCGTGCCAATTAATTCCAGAAGCAAAAGAATCTACGTAAGCCTTAGTTGCTATAACAGAAGTATTTACTGCAACTGTAGGAGTTGCAGCTTCTCCTGAATTATTAGTTAGCGTAATACCAGTTCCAGCTACAAGTGAAGAAATAAAGTCACCAGTTGTGTCAGTTCCCAAGGCTACAGAATTGGCTGCAATTGTTGCAGTAAGTGTAGCATTTCCTAAGTTGGTTAGAGTGGCACTACCAGTTAAGTCGCCAGCAAGTGTTATTGTGGGAGATGTTGACGAAGAGGCTTTATTGTTCAATTGTGTTTGAATTGCGGAAGTAACTCCATCTAAGTAGGAAATTTCTGTATTACTTACGTTCCCAATTGATGTTGTACTTGGAAGTGTTACGTTGCCCGTAAAAGTTGGACTTGCTAAATTTGATTTAAGATCTAAAGCTGTTTGTGTAGCCGTAGAAACTGGCTTGTTTGCGTCGCTAGTATTATCGACATTTCCCAAACCAACTGTTGATTTAGTTGGAGTAACAGCAACCCATGCAGTTCCATTCCACTTTAATATATCATCTGTTGACTTTGATGAAACGCTAACATCGCCAACGTCATCTAAATTATTTATTGTAGGAATAGATGAATTTACCCAAGTATTTCCATCAAACTTTAAAAACTGACCAGTTGCATTGCCGCTAATTATAACATCACCCATATCGGTTGTGATGTTAGCTTTTCGGTTTACCCATTTACTTCCGTTATATATTAAAGCATCGCCGCTAGTTACTGAACCAATCATTACGTCACCAGATAGGTTATCTAATCTTCCAGTTACCACCACAGATGTACTTTGAACTGATCCATAAATAGTGATATTCATTTCATCTGTAGCTGGTGGATTTGTAAAATTCACCGTTACGTGATTATTGGAAAATTCCCCTATGCTATTTGTTGTGCTCCATCTTGTTTCAATTACCTCATATGTGATATTGCTTCTTATTGTTACTACAACGTCTGCTGTTCCTAATCCATGAAAGAGAGTAAAGTCAGTGTCTGTATTATTTCCTCTTGTGAAAGAAGATGATGTTCCAGCAGGTGCTTCTGGTATTATGCTGTTAATCCACTTTGATGAAGTGGAATCATATATGAGAATTTGACCATTTGAAACGTTACTGAGTAATACATCTGAAATTTTATTAATATTTATATCATCATTTATCCAGGCTGAACCATTATATAATAATACATCATTTGCTGCGGCATTAGATAATGTAACCCCAGATAGGTCGTCTAGAGTTCTATTGTTAATATATGTAACAGCATTTGAATATGCTGTGTTGCCAACACTGTCGGCATAGCTGCTTACGCTCGCTGCAGAATTGGATATATTTGACACCATATTTGTTGTATAAGAATCTGCCACCTTAATAACTGGAGTCATTCCTTCACCAGAATTATCAGTTATTGTTATTCCGGTTCCAGCAACAAGGTTACCAACATAATCGCCAGTGGTATCAGAACCAAGAGCAACTGAATTTGATGCTATTGTTGTTGTTATTGTTACGTTTGCTGAACCATCTATAAATACGTTACCTGTAACATCACCATCTAAGGTAATCTTTCTTTGATTAGTCCAAACAAGCGCATTACTTGCTGTGCCGGTAACGTTTCCAGTATGAACACCATTGCTATTTCCAGATAGATTACCAGTAACATTTCCAGACAAATTTCCAGTAACATTTCCAGATAAGTTACCTGTAACATTTCCAACTATTTCTGCGTTGACTTGATTAAAGCTAACATTTGCATTTGTGGCGACTGATTGACCAATTGAAACTGTTGGAGTTGTTGCTTCTCCAGAATTATTTGTAACCGTAACTCCAGTACCAGCAACTAGCGACTGAACATAATCGCCTATTGTATCAGTTGATAAATTAATTGCATCATTAACCCAAGTTGATCCATTATATCTAAAGAAATCACCATTGGCGGCGTTGCTAATTGCTACGTCTGTTAACTCATCAATAGATGCGTTGAGTGATATTGTTGGAGTTGTTCCTTCTCCAGAATTATTAGCTAACGATATACCAGTACCAGCAACTAAAGACGCAACATAATTTCCCGTGGTATCGGTTCCAAGGGCAACTGAGTTAGCAACTATTGTTGCAGTAAGAGTTACGTTAGCAGATCCATCTATAGAAACGTTTCCAGATAAATCTCCATCCAATGTAATTACTCTAGCATTGGTCCACTTTGCCGCTGAGCCTGTGTATACATTAGCTGACAACACCTCTGTGCCGTTAATTCTAAAAACTTTACCTGATAACAGATTAATATCTTCAGAAGATGTCCAAGATGAAGTTGTGTTAACCCAATTAAATGTTTTATCTGTTGCACCCTTTAGCGTTATACCGCCACCATTTGCGCCAGCGTCAGTGGTAATTCCATATCCTAATTCAATATTTTTATCTTCAACAACTATTGATTCAGTACTTACTGTAATTGTAGTGCCATTAACAGTAAGGTTTCCAGAAACTACTAAATCTCCAGAAACTTGAACGCTATCTTCTGTTGTTATTTGAGTGTTTGAATTTTGAAGTAAATTCAAAGATGAACTTACTAGTGATCCGCTATCATCCCTAAAATAGAATACTCCACTAATTGGATCTATAGCTATTTGATTAGATGTAATACTTGGTAAAGCCATGGAAAGCCTTTCTTAGATTAATTAGAAAGTTCCACCATCTATTGTGTCACTCCATGCTGGAACTCCGGCTACAACTTGCAGAATTTGCCCACTAGAACCTATTGACAACTTAGATAATGTATTTGCTGCGCTGGCATAAATTATGTCACCAGTCACATAAGTTGTAAATCCAGTACCACCCTTGTTAGAGGCTATTGTTGTAGCGCTCCAAGTTCCTGAGCTAATTGTTCCAACTGTTACAATGCTGTCGTCGCCAGAATATGTACCAGCAGCAACGTCTGCTAATATCGAACTATAAGCTTGGACATTTGAACCAATTGCCAAACCAAGATTTATTCTTGCATTGGATGCATCTGTTGCACCAGTACCACCATAGGTAACTGCTACTGCATTAGCCTGCCATGTGCCTGTTGAAATTGTCCCAACTGCAGTTAAACTTGAAGTAACTATAGTGGAGCCAAGTGTCGTATTACTGAGAACTGATGTTCCACCAATTTCATACACTTTACCAGCTGCCAAATCAATATCTTCAGAAGAAGTCCAAGCTGTTGTTGACTCAACCCAATTAAGAGTTTTATTAGTTGCGCCAAGAACTGTAATTCCTGCACCATTAGCTGTTGTATTGCTTGGTGATCCGGTATTTGCAAGAACAATATTTTTGTCTTCAACTACTAAGGTTCCAGTATTAAGAGTTGTAGTGTTTCCATTAACAATTAAGTCACCAGTTACTGTTAGTGTATTTCCAATTGTAACATCATCTGGAAGACCAATTGTAATTGCACCTGTGTATGGACCAGAACCTGTTCCAGATACGGTGATTTCATTTGATGTACCAGTAATAGAAGTAACTGCTGCAGTTCCTAAATCGCTAACTTGTGAACCAGTAATAGAAATTGCAGTGTTGCCAGCAGCTGTTAACCTACCTTGTGCATCAACTGTAAATGTTGCAACTGTGTTTGCTGCGCCATATGATCCTGCAGTAACTGCAGTATTATCAAGATCAAGTGTGACTTTATCTGTTGCACCGCCAGCGGTTGCCGTAAGACCAGTACCGCCAGAGATTGTCAATGTATCTCCTGCGGTAATTGTTTGACTTGTTCCTCCATCACCAGCAACTGTAAATGACTGAGATGCTACCGAAAAGTTAATCTTTGAATTGGCGTCGTCATAAGTTACCGTAATACCAGATTTATCACCATTGGTAATCATTGTTCCTACGGCGTCTTGTGCTTCTTCTGTGAAGGATTGAACTTGAGCTGCTGTTATTGAAATACTCGTATTGCCTGCTGCAGTCAAGCGACCTTGGGCATCAACAGTAAGTGTAGCAACTGTTCCAGCTGCACCATAGTTACCAGCAGTAACTGTTGTGTTAGCAAGATCTAAAGTAACTCCACCAGAAGTGCCACCACCGCTAAGACCAACTCCAGCTGTTACTGATTCAATATCTCCAGCATCGTTTGTAAAGCTAATTACACCAGTAGTTGTATTATAGGCGAGGTCTCCAGAAACTGAAATTGCTGCTCTTGTATTTGCTGTAAAATCTGAAACTTGACTAGCGATAATACTAACTGCTGTATTGCCTGCTGCAGTTAGGCGACCTTGGGCGTCGACAGTAAATGTGGCGATTGTATTTGCTGCGCCATAAGAACCACCTGTAACTGCAGTGTTATCAAGATTGATTGTAATAGTATCTGTTGCAGCTGCTATTGAAGTTAAACCAGTTCCACCAGCAATGGTTAAAGTATCAGTACCTGTTGCAATGCTGACATTACCAGTGTCTCCAGCTGCTGTAAAAGTTGTGCCAACGTTGGCTATTTGACCACTGATGTTTGATATCTGTTGATCAACATAAAGCTTTGTTGAAGCATGTGAGTTAGCGCTTGGAGTTGCAACAATGGTTACACCATTAAATGTTTTATTGCCTGAAATTGTTTGTTCGGTACCTAAAGATACAAATGCGCCAACGCCAGCGATAGCTGGAATAGTATTAGCATTGCCGCTACCATCATCACCATAACCATAATAGAGTGTATTATCAGCTTCGTTAAAAGCTAATTCAGCGTTTTTAAGTGAGCTTGGTGCACCAGCTGAACCAGTACCAGCTCTTCTTTTAATTCTTAAAATGTTAGCCATTTAAAAATTTCCTCCATTAATATTAAGTTCTGCGCTGTTGTCAGTTAATGATTCAACAGACTTATTTACCCATTGAGAGCCATTGTAAATTAACACGTCCTTTAATCCAACATTGCTTATAGTAACATCACCTATGCCATTTAAACTACTAATGTTTGATTCTACAGATACAATTCTGTCTTTAACGGTTAGGTGAGAACCAGCTGGATTCACCCCCAGTACGGTCTGTAAGGCCTCTACAGCGTCATTTAGATTAGTATGCTGCTGATGGTGAGGTACAGTAACTGAGTTAAGCTTATCTGTAGCTGATGGATTTATTAAAACATCTAATTGATTTGGATAATTTGTTGCCATATATTTTCCTATAAACTAATAATTTTAGTTGAGCTGTTATTCCATTGAATAGTCATTGATGATGGTTCTGCCGTGCCAGTAAATGGTATTCCTTCAGAATCATCTATAAAGGCTATTAATCTAGAGTCAGAATCTGTTGTTCCATATTGATAAAACACAATTGCATCAAACGGTGTTCCATCATGAATGATTGTTAAATCATCTGCGTCTAAAACGCCTAGCGTATTTGATACATTTTGCAAAGCTGAACTTCTATAGACTTTTGCCGCTGTTGGTATGTCTGACAGGAATTCATGAGTATTTTGATTTGGAGTATAAAGTG
>JGI24766J26685_10000230_pt1 | contig 14865 bp, 22 predicted proteins | sample SanBayMetagenome_FD_26685 | JGI IMG/M metagenome (IMG submission 26685)
TTATTCTTCTTCAGGTGGTAGTGAACCAGTCTTAATCATGTGCATAGCAACCAATGCTAAGGCATTATAGAAAGTCTCTTCACACTGTTCTAAATCGAATTTTGTATCTAATGGAACTGTTGCCATCACAGCAGATTTTTCTCGATTAAAGAATCTCAATTCCTGATAATCTTCATGAACAGTTACAGCAAAATGTTCAGACGATTCTAATTTAGCTAAAGCATAAGCTCCATGCAGTAGCGACCAGAATAATACTTGATAAAACTGCTTATCATCCATGCGGAGAATATTTCCCCTGGGAATATCTCTATTAGACACATAGAAAGCATCAATCTGTTTAAACATGAAAGTCTCCTAAGAAAAAAAGGACTACCACGCACTGGCGGTAGCCCTGAAATTATTTATTAGTCACAATCAGAGTCATTTTCTTGTAACCAGGCAAGGTTTTCTTGCAACTCTTCTAACTCAGGTTTCAAATCCTCTAACCGACTATCAAAATATTCTTCCATACCCAACTTGAAGGCAACCGGGTCACAACTTTCCAGAATACTAGCGGGATAATAAGTCATCTCACCAAACTTATATTCGGGATAACATTCATTCAACATATCTTTGTATTGTTCATACTCAGACGGTTTGTATTCGCCGTCTTCATATCGCTGAATTTTAGACTGAAGTTTGGCTATTTCAGCCAACAATTCATCTTTGTTGTAAATCATGTTAAAATTCTCCTTAACCATTAAAACTCCATAGGCGATCGCTATGCACACAGCGATCGCCTATTTATAATTTAGAAACCTAAGTCAAACTTAGCTTTAGCACCATTAGTAGCATTGAGAGTATCTTTCAAACTACGGAAGGCTCTGATATGTTTACAAAGATTACCGTCCCGGAAATCCCGACAGGTACACCTGTGTTCATCTACTTGATAAGTGCGATCGCCTCTGGATGACTTGCATATCCACTCACCATTTTGGAAACTAAAACTATTAATATCAAACTGAGTATTAGCACGTTCTTCCCGACTAAAGTTAGATATTTCTATTCGTAAGAAATATTCTAAATAGTGGAATATTCGACAATAATGTAGGGCTAATACTGCCAATGGTTTATTTTCAAATGGAACGCCAGCAACCTCTAAGTGTAACCGTTTTAACCAATCATCAAATTTATTAATCATGGTCAGCTCCTATTCAATAATATTGACATTTTCTAATTGACACTCCAGCCAAATCGTTGCACCACTACAAATGGCATGACTGGGGTCCTGAATCAACGTGGCATCAGCTATTTGCACCCGTTGACAATAAGTCTTACCTTTGTAGGTATTGATGCAAATAGCCGGGTCATTCTTACCTAATTTCTTATTCCTCGCCACAATGTGACGATTGATGTAAATCAATGCTTTCATCGGTTTTACCTCTTGAAAAAATAACTGACTACCAAGCTGAGGCGATAGCCAGTTATTCATCAAATTGAAATTGAAAAGTTTATATTTCCCAGGAATACCAGCCAGCATGGACTAGCCGACTGCGTATTTCATCAGATAGTGGATAGGAACCGTCAATATATAAACGTCCTTCGTGAAATATCACAGTCAAAGTCATATTGCCACACTCTATTTGATTACCGTGTGGACGAGTTGGCTGATAACCTGCCATAATCAGGAATTGATACAATTGCCAAGTTTTCCACTGGAGCAAATAACTTTCTAACGTAATATTAGGCGGGGCAACGGCTGGTGACATAAGACCTTTCAGAGGAACAATATTAGTTTTTGGCAATGTTGGTTCAGGACGGGCGAATTTACGTAATTTCTTCAGTGAAGTCATGATCAAACTCCTGTGGCTAGGCTAATCGTAGATATTTGTGCAAAGTTTGCTTTGAATAAATGATTTTCAATCGTTTCAGGAAATCAACTTGTTTATCNGACATTAGATAAATGGGATAAACGTCCTCATCCCACGCCCGCTTGATTGTCAGACAACAATGATGACCCAATCGTCGTTTAATTTGACGTAAAGTTTCTTGTTCTAAAATCGTCATAAATACCTCTCTATTTTAACTCAGAAATTGCATGAGAAAACCCCCTGAAACAATTAATTTCAGAGGGTCCTGGACTTTTTGATATTTGTCTAAATCCAGTTAGGTTTTGCTCGGTCTAACATGGTCTTGATAACCATTTCTTGTAGTGGACTAGATAACTTAGACATGGCTAATAATATTTCGCCACAAGCCTTCATATCCTCAGAGTTTGACTGATAGCAGATTGTGGCTAAAGCTAGAATTACTGGTGATTCTAGGTCTGCTATTTCAGCGTCAATTTTCTCAACGTTCATGCACAATTTTGTATTCATAGTGAACACCTCACAATAAAACGACTACCACACACTGGCGGTAGCCGTCTCTTCATTAATCTCAACAATTCTCATACGGTTAGCCAACTGTTGAATATTGCGTTTTGTACCTGGTGATTCACCATCCCAAATTGCTAATCCAAAATCCGCAACGTCACACATAGCCTTATCTCTAGCCATGTACCGATTACTATCTACTTCTACCGTCGGCCAACTATTGATATTATTCCTGGGGCGATCGCCTATATGCCAAATTTCCACTTGGTCATATCCTACAGAATACAAATAACTTTGTACTAAAACATCAACGCCAGGTGCATCACCAATCAGGATTGTGGCGTTTAGTTCTATAATTCTGTTGATACGGGCGATCGCTTCTGGATGTAACTTACTGATAGAACGTGAACCAGATATACAGACTTTCATAATGAAACCTCACTAAAACTATCAGATATTGGCGTTAGCTCGATCTCTTGTTGAACATAAGCAGTTACGTCATTCAACAATTCAGTATCTTGATCTATGCAACTTTCTAACGCAGTCAAAATAGAGATTTCATCAAGACACAATAAATCATCATAATTAGTCCAATCAGACTTACGTGGGTCATCATGTTTCCAGCGGTGTTCCCAATTTATTCTATCGGTTGAAATATAGACTAAATCAGGGTCCTGTGATTTAATTATTGAGATAACTGCCTGTTCAGTTGTCAATATTTCAGGTTCATCAGTTGTGAATATTTCAGTCATTGCGTAAACTCCTATTTGTTGCAAAAAAAACGACTACCACAATTAGGCGGTAGCCGTTTAGTAAAGTCTATTTATTGCGGTTATTGCGGTTGCTTATTGCGTTATGCCTGCGGTTACGACGTTTTTGTTCTCTGAGTGCATGGACTTTCGCACTACGCCAATACCATTGAGCAACATAGGGCTGTCTAGCAAGCTCTTCTCTATACCGCCTATTCCACTTAGCATTTTCTATTTCCCACTCTTCTGGAGTTAATGGCGGACGGGGATAGTGGTGTGAATATCTTTGAAACCACGACTGGTTATAATGCCAGTTAATCACATCCTGAATATTGCCATTTAGCAATACATCTATATTTTCTTTTGCCCAACAATAAGCTAAACCGCTTTTACCAGCAAACTTAGTTTGCAATTCTCTCAGACGTTCAATCTTGGTAGAGTCCATGATTTTCTCCTAATTGATTAAAAAAACGACTACCACACTGAGGCGGTAGCCGTAGTTTGACTAATCTTTTGACCGGAGTTCTTCTAAATGTAATTGCATAGCCTTGGCTTTCAGAGCTACGCCCATTAAGAAATAAAGCTGTTCAGCGTATTCAAAATCAGTGTTAACTAATTCTCTAAATTTAGCTAAATCACGACTCTTGCGGGCTTTCTGTTCTTTCCTGCCACAACGTAATTCTTTGGCAATATCTCGTTTATTCATAGAGGTCATAATATTTTCCTCCTAACTTTTGACAATAACCTAATGGATTATTACTATGCCAATTAATTAAAGCATGAATATCACGCTTTCTAATAATATCAATCGCCTTGAAACAGTGGTTATAGCTCCATTTCTTAGCTGATCCTCTCACTTCGTTATCGTCTTTCTGCAATATCCGATAGTACAGCTCAACGATTCGACAAATTTGACATTTGCAATTCATAATTTTCACCTGTGAAATAATCAAAAAAAAGTCCCGTAGCGTAATGCTGAAAGGACTACCAATATTTGGCGATAGCTTATGTGACTGTTATGTGATTACTGTTGAATAGCTAATAAAAAACCCCGCAGACACAACCACTACGGGGACGGAAAACCATGAAAAGCCTAGCCTCAATTATATACTGAAACTACCTTCTAGCTATTCGACTTTCATATTCCCAATCACGAGAAATTGCCTGGAATAATTCGTAATTATCATTCGATGAGACCAATGATATTTGTTGTCCTGAAATCATACTAATAACTGTTGGATTACCCCACTTAACCACTGCTATAGCTTTTGGATTAACCATCAATCTTGAGCCATCAACCAACTTCACTGAAATAAACATGACATTCTCCTATTGAGTAAAAAAACGACTACCACAATTAGGCGGTAGCCGTTGATCAATCATGACCAGAAAACTTTACCAAAGCCGTTTTTGTCCTAAGTCTTCTAGTCTTTTAATCCTATTTCTATAACGAGAAATAGCGTGTTGTTTGGCATCGTATTGCAGATGGCATACTGTACATAATGCCTTCAAATTTCCCGGTGAATTATTACCTGGATCGTGGTCTAAATGAGCTACTGTCAGGACATATTGACCACGTTTTTGACCGATAAATTCTGATAACTTTGCCCCGCCTAATAGTCGTTTTTCAAAGTCAACTAATGTTTCACCATTGTGTTTACATGGTCTTTTACATTCCTCACATCGCCAATTTACTTGTTGTTTNATTGATAAAGCGATCGCATCCCAATTTGTAGGATACAACTCTCTTCGCATTGGCATAAACTAATAAATTTGTTGCTGACTTTTCATGATTATTTACTACTATTTTAATAGCTACCGTAACAAGACGGTAGCTTTATTACACTAAAATTCCTCAAATAAACTATATTGATAATCGGGAACAATCAAACCGTGTTTCGGGTGAAAGTGAATCACATCAAGTCCTTTACTCTCAGCTAGTTTCACCGTCATCGCTGTACCGCCTTTCGTACCACCATCCCAATACGCACAACATAAATGCGATCGCTCTATCATGTAATTATTGCGGATGGCATAACACTTACGGTTATATTCCGGTGAAATATGCACTATTATTTCAGCGTAGGCTAACAGCTCATCTAATAGCGATTTCTCACGCATAGACCACTTAGTATAATGACCTTCAAACGGAATGATAGCTTGCCACCTAATATTCCATTCAGAGAGGATTTTCGCAGCCAATAAATCTGCACCAGGTCCCATGCCAATCATGAATACATCTGGTTCATGATTGCGGATAACTTCAGTTAATAAAGTTCTGATATGGTCTTCAGCGTATTTAGGACTACACTTTCTATGACCAGTGAATACACAGTATTTACTAGGGAATGGTTCATATTCGTGGATAATTTCACCACGTGGAATACCGCTACATTCTGTCCATTGGATGTAAGAAGAAGTAATCATTTGTTCATACCTCAAAAAACTACACCGGACATTGGCGATAGCCTTATAGGGCGATCGCCTGAATAAAAAAAAGCCAGTGAAGTAGTTTCACTGACTGAGAAATTTAATCACGTTCTACCAATTCACGGGCTAATACTAATAATTGTTTACGCTCCTGTTCATCTAAAGCATTGACCTTATCAAAGAAATAGCCAATACTGTAGAACTCTTTATCCTGCAATACTTTCATGACTTCTAATAGTGGAGCTAATCTTACCCAGCTCCACTTCATATAAATATTGCTAAAGAATGAAACTATTTCTCTTGATTTACGACATTGCGGAACCAGAGTAGTTTGTTTAGTTCTATCAATCATCAACAACACAGCCTGACGGTCTTCTTCACTCAAATCATGCAGTAGCTCAAATACCCATCCCAAATTACCAAATTCATAACGCCAATAAGCGTTACAGCCTTTTCTCCCTTTGTTCTTGGCTCTGTGTCGGGACTCGGTTAATTGCACTATTTTCATCAACGTTGGTACAACAAACTTTCTTGTCGAATATTCAGCAGAAAAATGACTGATAATATCCAATGTTTTTCTTACTTGACACATAATTGATTACCTGAAAAACTACACCAGATATTGGCGATAGCCTCGTCCGGTGTAAATAAAATTAAGTCTGTACTTTCGATTTACTAATCAATTGTAATATTCGTTGACGTTGTTCGTCATCCATTTCAGCCATCTCAGTAAACGACCACCCAACTATGTACAATTCATTCTCTGACAATTTCTCCATCAGAGAAATTACTGGTGATAATTTATCCCAACTGAGTGACCTAAAATCACGCACTATTCCTTTGATCAAATATTCATTATTTTTCATAGAGCGATCGCCCATAAAAACTACACCAGATATTGGCGACAGCCATTATTTTTGATAAAATAATTGTAACTTTTAACGAGGTACAATTGTGAAAATCAACGTCAAAAATATTTACCACGAAAATAAAATAAGCTGGGATAACTTTTGTGTGGAAGAAATCAACGTCTATTGTGGACGACCAACAGAATTAATGCCATTCAATTCACCACTAGCTAATCCATTCAAGATGGAGCCTGATGCAGATAAAGAGGCGGAAAGACAGCGGGTGATTGAATTGTATCGTGGTCTATTGTGGCAGGATATTAAGAATAAAAGAGATAATGGTGTAACTTCTGAACGATTAGCTATGTTATTGAAAATAGTTGATTGGCTTAAGCAGAACAAAACTATTAATCTGTATTGCTATTGTAGTCCTAAACCTTGTCATTGTGACACTATAAAATCTTGCCTGGGATATTTGTATAATTAGGTAATGTAAATTTATGTAAACAGGTTAATAGAGCAATTGCTACTTTAAAATCACTAAATATTTTCAGTAGAAATAATTGATGAATTACCTAGAGTAGAGTAATTATAATAATGTGACATTAAGAATCCGACAATTGTAACTTTGCAAATTATTATTGTATGAGTATATTGTTAATAATCATTGTTACCTTGGGACTGTTAGCCTTTTAACCCTATTTAAAATTATGAGTCAAATATTTGTCAGCCGAGAAGTAGAGTTAAACAAACTAAATAGTTTTTTAACCGAAATGTTGAATGGTAAAACTCAAGTGTGTTTTATTAGTGGTGAACCCGGAACAGGAAAATCAAGACTGATTGAATAATTTATACTGCGGTCAAAAAATGTGGGAAAATTTGTAACATTTCATAAAACCTTTATTTCATCCGGCTTTTAAGTATAGCAGTAGCCATAAATCTTAGGACATAGATCAATACCTAATTATTTGGAAAGACAACTTATATTGTGTCTTAACTACCTTGGCTGCTACTATAAATTAACTTCTATATTTCTTAGTTAAAATATCTTTTGGCCACAATATTCATGAAATAAGAAGTTTAGGAATTGTAAAGAAAAATCCTACAGCTTTTTGTTTCACTACCGTTTATTATAGCGTTTTCACAATTTATGAGGTACATTATAAGAGTCAAGATGCTTGATATAACTGTACCTCAATTCAACTGAAATTGCTATATAAAATCAAACTGTTTAGAAATTTCCTAATCTATCAATTTTGAATACTCAAGTTACAGTCACAATAATTGATACTGGAATATCACCAGAACGCTTAGAAAATCCTGTTATGCTCCCTGGCATTAACTTGAGTGGCGAAGGAATGGCAGACGATACAACTGATAGTGGCAATCATGGTACAGCTATTGCTAAAACAATTCTTTCCATTGCGCCCGATACAAGATTAGTCCCTATCAGGCTAATGAACCGACGGGGTTCTCTACGGAAGCGAGAAAAAGTAGAAGAAGCTTTTGATTGGATACTTGAACATCGTGAATCATTAGGAATTCAAATTGTCTGTGCAGCATTTGCTGATTTTAGTCATTCAACATCTGATGTTGAGTATCGAGGTAGCCGACTGCAAAAGCAGATTGCGACTTTACGAGAGATAAATGTTGTTACAGTCGCCCCAGCAGGAAACTGGTATCAGCAGTTTCGGAAGAAGTCTGCACAAGGAATGGCTTGGCCTGCAATCATTAGAGAGATGATTAGTGTGGGAGAAGTTGAACAACGAGAGGATGGTTTACATTTAACGAAACGTACCCAACGCCTGCATAAGACATTAGGTACGGGTTGTCAGACAACTATATTTACAACATCGGGAGAGCTTGGCAATACCAGTGGTTCTGCTGCTGTTGTTGTTGGGAAAATAGCTGCTTTAATCCAAACATCTTCTCTCACGAGTCAAGAGAAAATCATCTCTAAATTGCTAGAAAATCAACAGATAGCATCGGATGAAAATGGATTTAGTTACTTGTCTGCTGTTACTTGAAATTTTTATTAGGCTGGCTTCGGAAGTGTTCCTACTTCTACAATCGTAGAAAAGTGGCTACCTGCACGAGTTACAGTAAATAAACCCAGCAATACCTGTTTAACTTGAGGTGCAGCAACTAAAGCCGCAGACGCACCTAGAGCCTTACTAGTCCCTTCAAAACTCCCCGCAATACATTTTGCAGTTTCCGAAGTTTGTTCATCTTCTTCTTTGGGTAGTTCAAAGTATGCAATTAGCCCTAAAACAAAGTGACCTACCGAAGATAAAGCGACTGTACCATTTCTAAATTTATCAATTCCTTTTCCAGCAACAGAAATATAGCTGGCAGGGTTCTTGAAAAAGATAACGGTATCTACTATGTAAACTAACTCCACCAAACTTGACATCCCTATCATTGCCCAATCATAATCTGCTACTTCCTCACGTCTTCCAAGGATTTCGCCTACAAGACCCAGTGTAATAAGAGTAAGACCAATTGCTTTACCTGCTTTGGATGGAGGTTTTATTTCACCTGCTACTTCTACAGCCCATTGATAAATACCGTACATAAGGCTTGCAAAGCTAAAAAATAAAGATTTTATAATCTTAAAAATGTTTGCATTGCTTGATTGTACTGTAATAGCCTGATCGTAAGGTATTGGAATAACATCGCCAGATTTGACTGGAGCGTCTCCGAAAATGATTTTGTAAACAATGGTTGTTGGTATAGCACAGAGTAATGCCAAACCATCAATTAAGCGAAACGAGGTGTCAACTTCAAGTAAACCAGCCGTCACCAACTGGACTAATTTCTCAACGAACGGAAATCTGATGTTCGCAAAAAGAAGTTTTCGTACAAAACTGATTAGACCTTTGAAAAGATCTAATGCTCGTAGAACTATCTTCTTAATTATCTGGAGAATAGTTTCTAGGACTTCCGATCCAATATCAACGATCAAAGTCTTTAGTTTGTCAATACTAAAATCATCTAATTTTGGACTATTTCCCCCAAATACATTTTTTACAACAGTTGATAGCTCATCAAAACTTTTGGATAATTCATCCGCCGTATCAGCTACTACCCCTTCCATAAATTCTGTCACGATAGCAAATGCATCATCATTAAAATTAAAATCATCTATCTGAATGATCTCATCTGATAGCTCTTGGAACTTTTCCAATATCCAGGAAATAGAACTGTTCCCAGTTGCTTTATCACTTTTTTCTTGGGACTCTAAATTGATTTTGCTAACAGTTGAAGAGGTTACGGAGCCATCTATAGTTGATGGACTATCCCCTTTACTTTTCCATTGATCTACCTCAGAAATTACTTTATTAAAAGTGCCATCAATACTGTCCTTGATTGTATCAATAGAACCTTCGAGTTGTTTTAAGGCGACATCTGTTGATTCAACCATCAAATCTCGGACGCGCAAAATATCTTTCCAGTCCAAGACAAACTTAAGAAAGTTACAAACTTTTTCGACTCCAATTTTCACCTGTTCCCATAACCACTGAAATGCACCACTAATTTCTTCCCACGTTTTAATGGCAAATCTTTTGATTTCATCGCCTACTTTACAAACAAACTCCCAAGCTTTCTCAGCACCTTCTTTTGCCTTATACAGTACAAAAGTGAGTCCACCCTTCAGCCCACCTTCTTTAAATCCTTGGGCTAACCCCTCAAAAAAGTCAGCAATTCCCTCGCCTAGATTCTTAAAAAACTTCCCAACACTTTCACCTGCATTAATAATCTGCTCCAACACATTATTGTTTATAGTACTCACACCATTCTCACCAACCTGAATACCCCAATGATAATTATCTGGTGCGACTTCCGGATGCAATGTTGAACTAAAGGGTTGATCAGGACTAACTAAAGAAACCCCGGCCACAACGCCACTGGCAGAATTCGTCAAGGAAGAAAGCTGATTCAGAGAACCTGCCAACATATCTACCTTGCTAGCGTCTGCTCCGGTACGGAAATTCTCAGGGAGTAAAGGCTCATCGCCTTCTGTCGTGGAGATAGTGGCAGAGCGCAACTCATCCGCAGTGATGGATTGAAACCGTTCGTGCATCCCAGCAGCAGGGTTCACATCAATGCATTGCTCAAATCCCTCAACTTCAAAGCGATAGATTGCAGGGGTTAGAGATCGCACACGGTCAAATAACTTGACGCTGCCATTAAAATCAGTCTCGGTTTCAAAGGAAACATTTGGTCCAATAAAGACAACACAACCATTCATAACCACACTGGAAAGCACAGAAGCTGAAGCTTTTACCTTCGTGCCAATTTGCGGCAGACTGCCTTCGCTGAGTACCCGCAGAGTTGTGCCATAGCAAGTAATTGCACTGACTTCTTCAGGGTTGGCAACAGTGAGGGGGCGTTCTTGCCAGATCCCTTGAATCGCATCACGGACAAGGAATGATGCTTGACCATTGGCATACACCATAAGTAGAGAAGTGGTCAAGTGTTCATCGCCATGCACAGGAGCGATCGATTGGACACCTACTCGCAAGCGTAAGGGTTCACCCCAAGCAGCGTTTGCTGATACTTTTTTAACGGTATTGAGATCGCCATTTTGCAATAAAGACCACACCGATGCACTACCATCAGGGGCCTCTCCCACAATTAAATCTTGAACATTTGGTGCAGACTCTGGTGATGTGACAACCGTTAAAGGAATTTCTCCTCCATGAATTACGACTTGCAAAACATCAGAAGATTGAATAAGGTGAACCCCTTCACCACCTACATATATATCACTCCCCATATAGGTTTTGCGTCGTCCTTTTTGAATTAGCTTAGTTAATCCACTTTCTAAAACATTGCCACCTGCTGGACAGGGTAGAGGCTCTACAGGGGGAATAGTGCTAAAGCTGCCATCAGCTTTATAGGCGGGGAAAGGACGGAACGACAGATCGCGGGTTCCGCCATTGATGCCCAACACAGCAATACCAGCACCTAGCGTGGGATGAACCGCTACTTCAAAGTCCAAGATTTCTTCTAAAGTTACAGCAGGATTGAAGACTAAAGCCTGGGCAAAGGATTTTTGGAAGGTGTTACGAAGTAAATATAATGTATCGTTGGGACCACGATCTCCAGCCAATACGACTGTCCAAGTATCGTCTCCTCCGTCTAATACCCGAATTCCTTCAACACGAATATTGTCTCGGCTACCGCAATCAATCCAGGAGATATTTTCCCAATCGCTGGTACGGCTACTCAAGTTATAAGCCACGAAAACTCGACTGCGTTCAGAAGAACCATCATCAACTGCGACAGCAATGGTAATGCGATCGTGATCTGTCCAACCCGCAGCGTGGGCACGAACTCTAAGCGAGTCACCCATAATGCTTTTGAATGCTTGGCTGAGATCGATCAGCTTCCACCCATCACCGCCTTCAGACTCATCATCTTTACGGACGAGATAAAGCTGATTCTGGTTGCTAATGGTTAACACCATTGGTGTTACAACACTCCACTTCTTATCAGGAATCGCAACCATTCGACGTTGGAAACGCCCATCCGCGTTTGGATCTGACAGATCTTCTCGTCCAAAAGCACGCGAAGACTCCATATAGTCGATAATATCTGTGCCAACTGTAAACCGAGCGGTTTTACCAGTAGTGGTATTGGCAGAAAAACTTAGTACGCGGGGGTCAGTCATTTGATTGCTCCTGAAATAATGTTGATTTGATGTAATGATTGGTCTAAAACACTGGGTAAAGATTAATTCTGACAACTTTAAGGCGCTTTATAAATGACATCAAAAAGTAGGTCTCCCGCATTAGAAAAACGGAGATTTTGAAATGTGAAAACTCCACCCCCTGGTGGGATAAAAGCACTATTATTTAAGCTCATATCAATTTTGCTTAAACGCTCTTTGACAACCCTTGTAAATGTTTCATATTGAGATTTTTGACTTTTGCGAAGAGTTTCATTAATTGTTGTTGTACCTAAGAAGTGAGCCAAATTATCAGAAAAACAGTTATCAGTTAGCTTTGCTGTACCACCAACTTCATTTTTATCAACAACTAATTCTTTGAACATAGCATCGCCATCTGGAACGATGTCCACAACAACTTTAAAGTCTGAACTTCCTCCTTGTCCCTGAAGTTTGATAGATGCTTCAACATCACGATGCCCAGCTATATGAAACCAGGCTTCATGGATTTTCATAGCTTCAATCGGTGCCCATGTATATGAATCATAATCACCGAAACCATCAATCCTACCTGTAATCTTCAACTCATTTGTTCCTGGCTGTATAGCTACTTGGAGCCAAGCATCTGACTTGCACTTATAGCGACGATCTACAATATCTGGAGATATTCTTTCTTCTACTACTTCATTTAGCTCAAATTTCCATGTCAATCCACTTACTTGAGGATCTACACCCAATTCTTCCTTTACTTTTAGAATGAGATACCTGTCAAAAAATACAGTTTTACTAATAGCCATTGTGCCTGAAATCGATCCTTTTGTACCATCTAGCATCTCAGGACGAACCCAATTATCTGAAAGATTAATACGGGCAGAATCAAGATCTTTTCCTTGGGGAAGAGGCCGTTTTGAGAACATTCCTAAATAACTAAGGGTGCTAGCTTCTGGAACATGCTCATCTGCTTTGACATTGAATGCGAAGTCGGTTAAACCAAAAGTTGGAATCAGATGTCCTTCAGATCGCGTCTTGCTACGTCGCACAACTGTACCTAGCATGAACTCGCCATTATTGCCTTGCAGCATCGTATTCAAACAACTTCTTGCTTTAACAGAGACATCCTGTGGGACACCATCAGGGATTTTGATACCTTTATTGTCAGAAAGTAAAAGATCAACCTCTGTAAACTTCATAAATAAATATTCAATTGAGAATACGTCATTATCATTAAGCCCAGAATTTTGCACGCATTTGGATACCGCTTCGTGAGACGCAGGATCAATTTGTTGAAGTACATTGAGATCACAGGGCTTTTTATCAAGATCCACCAGGAATGAAATACTCCAATTAGCAATTTCAGTTTCTTCTCGAAACTTTTCTGGATTCTGTTTCTTATATACTGTGTAGTATTTGTCAAACACAACATCATTATTTTGATCTGCTGAGGAGATTTCTCCCCTTTTCACTGCTTCAGACAGCATATCTTCTACATCATTATCAATTTTGCGTGTCTCTGAACGAGAAAGGTTGGTTTTTTCAGAAAAGACTTTTCCTGATTTTAGATGAAGCGTAACTTGAACTTGCCCTAACTTTCCATCTGGGACGTACAAGTTGACTGTTAATGGATCAAACTCAACTTCTAAACCCGATGTTTTTAAATCATTGTCATAGATCCTAACTAACGCAAAATCTTTCATTTCACCAGTTTCCGAAAACTCAGAACGGGCAATCCATGAGTCCCATGCGACTGTCATCTGGCTGTTAATTGCCTTCTGAGCAAGGGCAAGGCACATATCGAAGTCAGTTAGAGAATTGTTAGTATCCTTAGTCATTGAATCTCCCTTAAATTACAGAATCAAGAATGAGACAGAGGTTATCAATACAAACAATACATTAGGTAAATTTTATGCAAATAGAGAAAATAGTAATAAAATTCTTAAAGGTAGTGATCTATCATAATGCTAATTAATAGTTGAAGACCTTAAGCTACCATTCTCAAAAATATTACATTGGAACAGTACCAAATTCTATAAATAAAATTATCACATAATGTAAGAAATATTATTAAATTCTTTAGCGTAATATTCAACAAACAAGCAATAAGTGATTATACTTGAACTCGTAATTGCTTCTTTATTATAATGCCTACAGAGCAAAAAACTTAAGAATACTTAATGTATGAATTTTTACATTCAATGTTGTCTATTTATTATATAGACAACGGTCTCTAAGTATTGTTACTTATAGAACCTATTTNGTATCTTTTGGCAGAACCTTCATAGCTAGTGAATTATAGCAAAATTAGACTTTTTCTGTTCAAAATTTTGCTACACAAGGATTTTAGCAGAGAACCAAAATGAATTCTATAGTCTAATTGAAATTCTCTGAATTTTTTATTATTAATTTAATGTATAGCAATCCTAAATAGGTTGTGGTATGGCAATTCATAAATTGCCTCTACAGTAAGGTTTTAAATTTCAAAAATTATTATAACTCAAGCAGGATTGCTATAGTTATTTCTATTTTGAATCTGTAAGAAATTTTGTGTTAACGATCAATGACATATTTTCAAGACTTACGTAGTTAGCTAAGTGTTTAACGAAAGAATAAGTTTTTGACTGTAGTTTAGACTAATTATCTAAAAAGAATCTAATCGCTCGTTTGACCATTTTGTTATATCAATTGATTTAAAGCCTTGTTTTACAAAGCTTTAATAATTTATGTCTGTAACCTTCTTTGAACTTTTGAGCTGACTTAGTAGATAAAAAGACTTTTTGAAGGTTTTGATAAATATTGGTTTATTTCCAAACTCT
>JGI24766J26685_10000238_pt1 | contig 14714 bp, 8 predicted proteins | sample SanBayMetagenome_FD_26685 | JGI IMG/M metagenome (IMG submission 26685)
TTTTGGAGGATTGGGCTCATCAGGTAACCTATTTTGATGAAGACATCAACAGTGAGAGAGCCATTATCCTGGAGGAGAGTCGTCTGGGTAAAAGTGGAGAGGAACGGATGTTCAAAAAAATCTATCCTGAGCTTTTCAAGGGTTCACAATATGCAAACAGATTACCCATTGGTGTTGACAGCATCATCAAACAGTTCAATCCAGATGCCATCAGAAGATATTACCGTGATTGGTATCGTCCGGATTTGATGGCTGTGATTGTTACAGGGGATATCAGCAAAGAAGATGCATTGAAATACATCAATAAACATTTTGCAGGCATACAATCATCCGGCAATCGTTCCAGAAAATATTTTGATGTTCCCCCATATCAATCATCCAAGGCAATGGTGGTAGCTGACAAAGAAGCAACCGGATTTGAATTCGGCATTATTTATCCCGCAATGTCTTACAAACGTGCAACCAATATCAAAGAATACAAACAGGAAACGATTCAGTCGCTTTATGCATCTATGTTGTCCAACAGATTGCAGGAGTTGGTCAGAAAAGAGAATCCCCCGTTTGTCTTTGCTTATGCGGGTTTTGATGGGTATGCAAGAAATTTCAAATCATTCATGGTTCAGGGCAGTACCGGAACGAATGATGTGCAAAAGGGTATCGATGCTGCTTTGACTGAAGTGGAGCGCTTGAAGAGATTTGGATTTACTGCAGCAGAACTGGAGCGGGCCAAAAAGAATCTTTTGAGCAATTATGAAAAATCCTGGAACAACCGNGATAAGACTGAATCAGAAAATTACGCTGCAGAATACATCAGAAATTTTGTTGAGAATGAACCCATCCCTGGAATTGATTACGAATTTGAGTTGATCAAAAAACTGTTACCCACCATTCAACTTTCAGAGGTCAATGCAGTAACCGATGTTTACAAGAATGAAAAAAACAGGTTCAGTTTTGTAATGGGTCCGGATGCATCCAATATCAAACTTCCAACAGAAGTGGATATTGTAAAATTGCTTGATGCAAGAGCATCTGATGCAAGCATCAAACCATATGAAGAAAAAGCAGTAGCTGCATCATTGTTGCGGATCATGCCATCATCCGGTAAAACCGTTGCAAGTGTGAAAAATGCTGCATTGGGTACTACAGAGCTGACACTTTCCAACGGAATAAAAGTGACATTGAAGAAAACCGATTTTAAAGACGACCAAATCTTGCTTTCTGCCACACGCTACGGTGGCACCACCCATTATGGATTAAAGGACAAGTACAGTGCAGAAAATGCGGTTGCCATTGTTTCCAGCATGGGAGTAGGAGAATTCAGTCCTGTTGATCTTGGAAAGTCACTCGCAGGAAAAGTAGCATCTGTTCGCCCGGTGATGAGTCAATACAGCGCCGGATTCAGTGGAAACAGTGCAAACAAGGATGTGGAGACCATGTTCCAACTTCTTTACTTGTATGTTACATCTCCCAGAAAAGACAGTGGCTTGTTTAATTCATATATGCAAAGGGCAAAAGCCCAGGTTTCGATGTTGAAATCGAATCCACAAATTGCATTTATTGATACGTTGTATTCAGAAATCTACAATGGCAATCCACTGGCGCCAACAACAGTTCCCAAGTTGGAACACTTTGAAAAAATCCAATTGGCAAGGGCCATCGATATTTACAAAGAGCGACTTGGAGATGTGGGTGGAATGCATTTTACCATAGTCGGAAGTTTTGATGAGCAAACCATGGTTCCATTGCTGGAAAAATACATTGCTTCATTGCCTGCTAAAGGAAAATCACAGTTCATCGATAACAAAGTCAGTGAGTTTACTGGAGTCAAGAATTTTCAATTCAGGAGAGGCAAAGAAGATAAAAGTCTGATCCTTGGAATCCTGCATGGCGATCTTCCATACTCAGAAGCAAATGCATTGAAATTACTTGGACTCAGTGATGCGCTGAATATTTTGATCATTGAGGAAATGAGGGAAAAAATTCAGGGAATTTATGGTGGAGGTACCAATGCATCCTTGGATAAAATTCCAACTGGCAAGTATCAGATGGTGCTGCAGCTTCCTTGCGGTCCGGATAAAGTCGATACCCTGATCAGTGCTTTCAATGCAGAATTGAAGCGCATTGCAGAGAAGGGATTGGATCAATCTTACGTAGACAAGATCAAGAAGGCCTGGATTGAAAAGAGGAAAGTGGACATCAAAAAAAATGAATACTGGCTTTCTGTTTTGCAATCCCTTAAAAATGGGGAGAGAACGGTTGACCGTATTTTGAATGGCGAGACATATTTAAATACATTTTCTACAAAAGATTTGCAAGATGCTGCCAAAATTGTGATCGCTTCCAAAGGCAAAATGATGGCAGTTCAAATGCCTGAAGTCGCCAAGAAATAGGCATTTCCAGAGGGTTTGTCGGCCCTATGGTAAGGCCATGCTCACGAAATAGGGAATAAAATGCTAAAAATTCTTGCTTTGCTTGTTGAAGCTGATTTTTCAAATTAGTTTTGCGGCATTGAACAACTTGTGATTATAGGTGTTGACGAACACGTATCCATTTTGTTCCATGTTTCTGTCGTAGTTCTAAATTATTAAGATGGCTAAGCTAATTCAGTCCGTTACCCTCAGTGGGGCGCTCAGGAGATTTTTTCAGGTCATCCGACTTGAAAAGAAGGAAGTATCNGCTATCTATTTTTATTCCATCTTGAGTGGTTTGATTCAACTGACTCTTCCTCTGGGAATCCAAGCCATCATCAATTTTGCGCAGGCTGCTGCCGGTTCTGGCAGATTGCCTATTTCAATCGGTATCTTGATCGCACTGGTCCTTGGCGGTATTTTGGTTTCAGGGATTTTGCAAGTGAACCAGATGAAAATAATCGAGAAGATTCAGCAAAGGTTGTTTACACGGTATGCATTTGAATTTAGTTTCAAAATTCCACGGGTAGATTCAAGCGCCATCAACCATTATCATCTTCCTGAATTGGTCAATAGATTTTTTGAAACTCCAACGCTTCAAAAAAGCTTATCAAAATTTCTGCTGGACATACCGATGGCCATCATTCAAATTCTTTTTGGTTTGATTTTGCTTTCATTCTATAATCCCACGTTTATTTTTCTTGGCCTCTTATTGTTTGTGCTTCTTTATCTCATTCTATATTTTACCGCCAAGCAGGGACTGNTTCAATCAATGGCAGAGAGTGATTACAAGTACAAAGTGGCGGCATGGCTGCAAGAGGTGGCAAGGGCTTTTAAAAGTTTCAAGATTTCAGGGATGTTCAATCTTCACTTAAAAAAGACGGACAGCTATCTTGATGGGTACCTTGATGCAAAAACTGCCCACTTCAAAATACTTACTACGCAATATTGGAGCCTGATTGTTTTCAAATTACTGATCAGTGCAGCGATGCTGATCATCGGCTCGGTATTGTTGGTGAATCAACAACTCAATGTGGGGCAGTTCATCGCTGCTGAAATTGTTATTTTATTGATCATCAATGCAGTTGAAAAACTCATCCTGAATCTNGAAAACGCATACGATCTTCTTACTGGCTTAGAAAAAATCAGTAAAATAACTGATCAGCCTGTTGAGCCAGAAGGCAATATTAAGTTTCTGCCATCTGTCAATGGGGTTGATCTTGCTGCACATGGCATAGATTTTTCATACGATGAAGGACACAGGGTGTTGAAGAACATTGATTTTAAGATTTCACCCGGTCAGAAAATATGCATCATGGGCGATGCTGCATCGGGAAAATCAACCTTGATGGAACTGCTCACCGGTTATCTCAAAACATTTGAAGGAAACTTGCTTGTCAACAATATCCCCATCAACAACCTGGATATTGATTCATATCGCAGGCACATCGGTGTCTTTTATCATGAGCAGGATATCTTTCAGGCAAGTCTTCTTGAAAACATATGCATGGGCAATGGGGATGTATCCGCAGCTAAAATCATGCATTTGGCTGAAGTGATTGGACTGAAGGAATACATCAATGAGTTACCCAATGGACTCAATACAGTTCTTGAGCCAACAGGAAAAGGATTGAGTACGATCATTGCCAAGAAGGTTTTGCTTTTGAGAACCATTGTCAATCAGCCATCTTTGCTTTTATTGGATGAGCCTTTTGAATTGGCTGGTGCCGAATCAAGTAAGAACATCTCTGACTATTTGCTGACATTGAAAAATATAACAACAGTTGTCATTACTGGATATATTCCTTTTGCAAAAAAAGCTGATATGTTAATATGGATGGATCATGGAAAAATACTTCATATGGGTACACCAGATGATGTATTCAAAAAATTGAATATCGCATGAAAAAATTGAATGAATCCATATTAAATCAAACTGGTTTTCAGCCTCAATCACCCGCAAAAATTTACAGAGCTGATAAAAACAGCAATGTAAAAAAATGGTTTTGGGGATTTTTTATTTTTATCATATTCTTTTTAATGCTTCCATGGACACAGAATATTTCCTCCATCGGAAGTGTTACCACTTTGTATCAAGATCAGCGTCCACAGGAATTGAATTCTATCATTCCAGGACGAATAGTGAAATGGTGGGTCAAGGAAGGAGATTTTGTAAACAAAGGAGATACCATATTGGAATTGGCAGATGTTAAGGATGATTATCTGGATACCAATTTGATCAAAAGAACTGAAGCGCAATTGGAAGCGAAAGAACANAAAATTGTTTTTTACAATGAGAAAATAAATGCCATTGTCAATCAAATTCAGGCGATTGAGAATGGAAGAGATTTGAAGTTAAAGTCTCTTGAAAACAAACTTGAGCAGTTCAAAAGAAAATTGATCAGTGACAGCGCTGAAGTAGTTGCTGCTGAGATGGAGAACAACATAGCCAATCAGCAATTGATCAGGGGTAAACAGATGTACGCACAGGGTGTCATTCCTTTGACNGAACTAGAAAAGCGTACAGCACAGCACAACAAGACCATGGCTGTATTGACAGAAAAACAGCAAAAATTTCTCAATACAAAGCAGGACCTGATTATTACCAAACTTGAAATGAATGAAGCGCAGCAGGAGGCAGCTGATAAAATATTCAAATCCAAAAGTGAAATTGCGATTTCTAAGAGCGAAATTGCTACCACCGATGGAGACGTCGCTAAAAACCAGAACCAACTCTCCAATTACATCACACGTGGAAAACAGCGTTGGCTGATTGCTCCCCAAAGCGGACAAATCATCAATGCAAAAAAATCTGGCATCAATGAAATTGTAAAAGAAGGGGAGATGATTGTAGAAGTGGTTCCAACAAAAGTGAACCATGCTGTTGAACTCTATGTGGATCCGATGGATTTGATACTCATCAATATAGGCCAGCCAGTTCGCATTATATTTGATGGGTTTCCTGCTATTATTTTTTCAGGTTGGCCACGAAACAGNTACGGAACATTTGTAGGNAGGGTTGTGGCCATTGAAACAAATCGGAATGAAAATGGAAAATTTAGAATCCTTGCAGTACCGGATGTGAACGAAAAGCCCTGGCCCACTGAACTGAAAATGGGAGCAGGTGCAAGGGGGTTTGCGTTATTGAAAAATGTTCAGATCTGGTATGAGCTCTGGCGACAAATCAATGGCTTTCCGCCAGATTATTACAAGCCCAATTACAACAAAGCGGATAGCGATACCATGAAAAAATGAGAATGCCTGGGAAAGTCATACTGTTAAGCATAGGTTTGATGATTTCATTTTTTGATTTGAGATCTCAATCCATGACTTTGTCTCTCGACAATGCATTGGATATTGTACGCAAATATCATCCGGTGATCAATCAGTCCAACCTGATCATCGATCAAGCTTCTAATTCATTGCAGGCTTCGAGAGGTGTCTTTGATCCAACCTTGTTGGTCAACAATGATCGAAAAACCTTTGACAACAAGCAGTACTTTAATTATTATAATCCGGAATTGAGAATTCCGACCTGGTATGGGATAGACTTTAAAGCAGGAGTTGAAAACAATATTGGCGACAGGGTTGACCCCTCGCTGACCTCCAATCGAAGTGCTTACCTGGGTGTTTCAGTTGATCCGCTTCGTGGATTGATATATGATAAGCGCAGAGCGGCCGTTCAGCAGGCAAATGCAATGGTAAAACTAACCCGACAAGAGCAGCAGCTTGTTGTCAATGATCTTTTGTTTGAAACAACCGAGGCATATTGGGAGTGGGTCAATGCTTTTTTGGTGAATCGTGTTTTTCTCGAAGCGCTCAAAACCAATCAGTTTAGATTTGAATTTGTAAAGAAAGCTTTTCAACAGGGGGACAGGGCTTCCATTGATACCATTGAAGCGCTTTCGCAGTTGCAACTGGTTCAGACCCTGCAATTGCAGGCTGCATTGGATCTGCAGAAAGCAAGATTTTTCTTGAGCAATTATTTTTGGACAGAACAGAATCAGCCTTATATGTTTGGAGGAGANGTGGTTCCAGATACCACAGGTGCACAATTCAATCCATCGCGTATTCAATTGCCTGTTCTGGAGAAATTAATTGAAACTGCTATGGTTGAGCATCCAAAATTAAATGCAATCAATAGTAAAAAAGATATACTTGAAATAGATCGCAAAGTCAAGACACTTGATCTCTTGCCCAGTTTCAAAATCAATTATAATTTTCTGGACAAAGGATACAACGTGCCGGATCTGTTCAAACAAAGTTTATTCCAAAATAATTATAAGTATGGCGTAACATTTGGTCTGCCTTTGCTGCAACGCCAAGCCAGAGGCGAATTATCCAAGACCAAAAATAAAATTTCGGAAATTGACTTCAGCAGAAAACTTACTGAACTAGAAATTCAGAACAAGGTAAAAGGTGTTTTTGCAGAATCTTCTTCACTGATCCAACAAATCAATGTCTCTGAACAAAATTATCTCAACAATAAACAATTGCTTGATGCAGAGAATATAAAGTTCTCCATGGGTGAAAGCAGTATGTTTCTTGTAAACGCCCGTGAAATCAAATTAATCGAGAGCGAACAAAAACTGATTGCACTCAAAACAAAATTTTTCAGAAGCATCATTGCCAACCAATGGGCTGCCGGATTGCTTAGATAGATTTGATAACTACGTGCTTGATTTTCTTTCTTTTCCACGTATAGGTGATGTGAATGCTGCCATCGGAGGTTTGCATCACTGTTGGGTAGGAAAATTCTCCCTTTGGTTCATTTTCCAATACCAGGACTTGTTTCCAATTGACACCGTCATCAGAGATCGCAACATTCAACGGTGATCGGTCGCTCCATCCATCTTCTTCATTTTTTCTCGGAACCACATGGTTGTATACCAGCAAGTGTCGACCGTCTTTCAACGTAATGGCATCGATTCCTGAATTTGGATTCGGAATGGATGTTTGACNCAACATGGACCATGTTTTGCCATTGTCTTTGCTCCAGGTTTGGTTTACTGTACCATTTGTACTTCTGCAAAGTGACTGCAAGGTTGATGCATCATGTCTTAAAATAGATGGCTGAATACCAGTTAAGGGTTTTGCGTCATTGAGGTCGGGACCTTTTTCCCAGGTCTTGCCATTGTCTTTGGTATATTCAAAATGAACCTTCCATCCATCCCTTTCGGTGCTGGTCGGGCAAACAAGTGTATTGCCAATGAGCAGTGGTTTGTTTTTAATAGGACCCAATATGCCATCGGGAAGTTGCTCTGGTTTGCTCCATGTGGCACCATGGTCATAGCTCCTAACAAGCCAGCCTGTCCAGTCAATCACCCTGGGTCCAATTTTATAAAAAAGAATGAGCTCACCTCCTGGGACCTGATACAATACCGGGTTGTAGCAAGCATACCTGGTTTTTTCATTTATTTTTCCTTCAGCTGCTATGGCAGGCGCAGTCCATTGATTGTTTACCCACCTGCTTACATATATATTGACATCGTTGTTTCCTTCTCTTGTGCCACCAAACCAGGCGGTAACAATACCATTGGGTGTTTCTTCAATGGTTGAAGCATGGCATTGAGGGAAGGGGGCTGTTTCATAAATAAATTCATCGGCAATGATTCCTTTTCTCAAATGCCCAGGAATTTCAGCTCTGTTGACCTGTGAAAAACATTGAGCACTTACAAACAATCCAATTAAAAAAGTGAAGTATTTCATATTACATGTTGATTACCAGAACCGGTATTTTTAAGTTATGCCTTACACTGCTTACGGTTTGTCCGTATACAATATCTTTCAATCCTTTGTGTCCATGTGAGCCTATGACCAGGAGATCAATCTTGTTTTCTTCCACTATTCTGACGATTTCACTTACACGATCATTGTAGCCAAGACAGGCGCTGGATGAAATATTTTTTGAGGAAAGCTCTGAGGTATAATGCTCGAGTCGCTCCTGGTCATTCCTCGTTTCCATATCATCTACAGTATCTCCCATGATTCTGGTTGCAGCACTTTCAACAACGTGAATCAAGAAATAACTGGATGAGGCATTGCCCTGACCAAGTGCATGCGCAATCAGTTTTTTATCATCCCTGCTGAAATCAAGCGCAACACCTATATTTTTATAAACAGGTACTTCAAATGGAATGGTTCCATCCGCTTCAGGGTGCAATTTGATTTTTTCATCTTTCTGTTTGTTCATCAGTGGGTACACGATGGCTGTGATAAGCAGTGCAACATACATCAATCCACCTGCTATAATCAGCAGTTTCATAAATGCATCGTTCGATTCAACAAAGTATTGCATGGCCTGCTCAACTACCATTCTGATGTTCAGGTAGACCAGTACAGCAGTTATCAATGAAGCCAATGCGATGATATATGGTTTGATGGCAAACTCGCCCATTTTTGTTTTATCACTTGTAAAATGTATCAATGGAATGATGGCAAATCCGAGCTGAAGACTTAAGAGGACCTGACTGAAAATCAGCAACGCATCTACATTGTCTTCCCCTTTGATCAAAATAACGAGCAGGGCAGGTACAACAGCAACCAGTCGCGTGATCAATCTTCTTACCCAGGGAGTGATTCTTAAATGAAGGTATCCCTCCATCACGATTTGTCCTGCGAGTGTCCCGGTAATGGTGGAACTCTGTCCTGATGCAATCAATGCAATGGCAAACAACATGGGTGCCAGGTTGGTGCCAAGAATCGGCGCAAGCATTTCATGTGCCTGTTTGATTTCAACCACATCGTTTCTTCCGGTCTTGTAAAATGCAGTTGCTGCTAAAATTAAAATGAAAGCATTCACAAAAAATGCAGCATTCAATGCAATGGCACTGTCAATGAAATTTAATTTCAATGCCTTTTTAATTCCCTCATTGTTCCTTTTGATTTTTCTGGTTTGGACCAATGCAGAGTGAAGATAAAGGTTATGAGGCATGACGGTTGCACCGATGATGCCAATGGCTATGTAGAGCGCCTCTTCATTAGGAAGACTTGGNATAAAGCCTTTTGCAATTTCATTCAGTTGAGGTTTTGCAATGAACATTTCAGAGAGAAAGCTGAATCCAATGATGGCAACCAGACAAATGATAAAGGCTTCCATTTTTCTGATGCCCAACCTTTGGAGCAAGAGAAATAAAAATGTATCAGCCACAGTTATTAAGATTCCCCATACCAGTGATAATCCAGTCAGCAACTGAATTCCAATGGCCATCCCTAAAATTTCTGCAAGATCGGTTGCTGCAATGGCAATCTCTGCCAATACATAGAATACGAAATTGATATAACGCGGGTAGGTTTCTCTGTTTGCTTGTGCAAGGTCTCTTCCTCTGACAATACCTAGACGGGCAGATAAACTTTGCAACAGCAAAGCCATCAGATTGCTCATCAGCAAAACCCAAATAAGTGTATATCCGAATTTGCTTCCTCCCGCCAAATCAGTAGCCCAGTTCCCTGGATCCATATAGCCTACACTTACAAGATATGCGGGACCAAAGAATGCCAATATTCTTTTAATTCCTTTTCTCTTGCCGGTGTCAACACTTTGGTTGACCTCTCCAAGTGATGTAAATTCCTGATGAAGACTTCTAGCCATACCGTATACGAATCTAAAAATAATTTAGGCTCAACAGAAAAATAGTTGCGTTAACTTTAATTAAATATGCTTTCCAGATGAAAATTGAAAAATTAATCGGCCCCATTCCGGCTACCTATACACCCATGCGCTCCGATGGCCAATTAAATATTGACCTGGTTGATGATTACTATGCTCTTTTGATTCGTAATCATATCCAAATAATTTTCATTTGCGGAACTACAGGTGAAGGACAGGTGAAGGAGAGTTGTTGACTGTTCAAGAAAGAAAATTGCTTACAGAAAAATGGTTGTCCGTATCAAAAAATAATCAACAGTTTAAAGTCATTGTTGTGGTTGGCTCTAACAGAATACATGAAGCGATAGCGTTGGCACAACATGCCCATCAAAATGGTTGTTATGGTATTTCATACATCTCTCCTTATTATTACAAACCAACTTCTGTTGCTGAGCTTGTAGCATGTTGCAAAAAAGTAGCTGATTCAGTTCCCGATATTCCATTTTATTATTACCATATTCCAGTGCTGACACATGTGAAATTCCCCATGGTTGATTTCATGGAACAAGCAAGTCTATCCATCAGCAATTTTGCAGGGATCAAGTATTCTGATGAAGACCATGTTGATTTTCTGAAATGTCTTGAATACAATGGGGGAGCTTACAACGTATTCTGGGGGAAGGATGAAACCTTGCTGAGTGCACTATCCATTGGTGCCATTGCTGGAATTGGCAGTACATATAATTATATGTCACCTCTCTACATGCAGTTAATTCAGGCCTTTCAATCAAATGATCTGGTCTCTGCCAAATCGCTTCAATTAAAATCTATCCAAGTGGTGAATCTCTTGAATAAATACACCGGTTTGTCTACCGGTAAGTATTTCATGAATTTACTTGGCATAGACTGCGGACCCAGTAGAAATCCATTGCAAAATCTTTCAGATGCAGATAAACTTTCATTGCAAAAGGAGTTAAAGGATATTGGGTTTTCAAATTTTTGCATGAAATGAGAAACAGTCGTCACTATCCATGGGTCGTTACGATCATGCTGGCATTTGTTGCCATGCTGAATTACATTGATCGCCAAATGATCTCCACCATGCGTCCTGCGATGCAGGCAGACATTCATGAGCTGGTATTGGCTGCAAATTTTGGCCGATTGATGGCGGTATTTCTCTGGGTCTATGGCAGCATCAGTGCTTTCTCTGGCATCATAGCCGACCGGCTCAATAGAAAATGGTTGATTGTTGCAAGTTTATTCATCTGGTCTACACTCACTTTATTCAATGCATTTGCCACATCTTTTGAACAGTTGTATGTATTGCGTGCTTTGATGGGATTCAGCGAAGCTTTGTATTTTCCTGCAGCACTTTCTCTGATTGCAGATTATCATGATCATCGAACAAGATCAAGGGCAGTTGGGATGCATGCCACTGGAATCTACCTTGGGCAAGTATTTGGCGGATTTGGTGCCACCATTTCAAAAGCCTACTCCTGGCAAAATACATTTTTGTTGTTTGGCATCATCGGAATGCTATATGCTGTTGTGTTGATATTTTTTGTGCATGAAAAAGAACGTGAAACATCTGAAACAAGTTTTGAATTGCGGACTCATTTAAAATCCCTTTTCACCTCTCTTCCTTTTTGGATTATACTTTTGTATTTTACCATTCCTTCATTGCCTGGGTGGGCCATTAAAAATTGGGCCCCAACACTGATCGCCAGCAGCTTGCACATGGATATGGCGCTTGCGGGTCCTCTGACCACCATCTCTATTTCTCTTTCATCATTCTTCGGGGTGCTCATCGGTGGCAGCATGGCTGACAAATGGTATCAGAGCAATCCCAAAGGAAGAATATATACCAGTGCCATCGGACTTGCACTTACCATCCCCTCATTGATACTGCTTGGATTTGGTTCAAGTTTTCTGCATATCATCACAGCAGCTGTATTTTTTGGACTCGGTTTTGGGATGTTTGATACCAATAACATGCCGATACTTTGTCAATTTGTTGGCAAAAATCAACGTGCAACGGGATATGGATTCTTGAACATGGGGGGAATATTTGCTGGTGCCATCATCACTGATTTTCTGGGTAAGTCAACAGATGCTGGACACCTTGGAAGAGACCTCGCATATCTATCCTCAGTTGTTTTGTTGATCATCGTTGTTCAGCTGACATTCTTGAAACCCCCAAAGGCAGTTTCATGAGATCCGCTTTTATTTTTTTGGTGCTTTTTTTCAATGCATCTTTTTCACAAGAGAAAATTGTATTTCAATCAAAGGAAGCAGGCTATGATTTTTTTCGCATTCCTGCTATTGTGCAAATAGCCAAGAATCACCTGATGGCCTTTGCAGAGGGGAGGGTCAATGGATCTGGAGACTTTGGTAATATTGATATTGTTTATAAAACCAGTAAAGACGGTGGAATCAGTTGGTCGAACTTGCAGGTGCTGATTGATAACAAAACGCTGCAAGCTGGGAATCCATCTCCAGTCATGGATCTCATGGATCCTTTGTTTCCAAAAGGCATACTCTATCTTTTTTATAATACTGGCAACAATCATGAGCATGAAGTGCGCAAGGGAAAAGGTGTTCGCGAAGTTTGGTTGATCAAATCAACCGATCATGGAAGAACATGGTCCGATCCATCCAATATTACCTTGCAGGTTCATCGTCCTCATTTTCCCGATGTCAATCCACAATACATTTTTAAAGAAGATTGGAGAAGTTATGCCAATGCACCCGGGCATGCGCTTCAGGTAAAATCCGGAAAATATGCCGGCAGATTATTGGTCCCTGCCAATCATTCTTTTGGAGAACCTTTGCATTCATTTCAGGACTACCGTGCACATGCATTCTATTCAGACGATCATGGCAAGTCATTTCAACTTTCTGCAAACGTTGATCTTCCAGGATCCAACGAATCCATTGCTGCCGAAATTTCAAATGGTGGTGTATTGATGAATATCAGAAATCAATTTGGATCGCCGAGGAGCAGAATTCTAGCCTACAGTTCAGATGGCGGGATGAGATGGGATACTGCGTACTATTCCAGTTCATTGAAAGACCCTGTATGTCAGGGTTCTATGATTGGAGTTGTAAACAAAAAGAAAGGTTACTTATTGTTTTCCAATGCAACTGCATTGAATGCAAGAGATAGTCTTAGCATACATGTGAGCAAGGATGATGGACATACGTGGAAACTTTCACTTGTGGTTACAACAGCGCCTGCTNCATTCAAGGGCGACTGGTCAGCGTACAGTGATTTGGTGATTGTAAATAATAAAATCACGGGTATTTTATATGAACGCAATCAGTACACGGAGATTGTATTTAAAAGGATCTCCAATAAAAAAATTATAGATTGAACCAGTAAGTAGCTTTCAAAACCACTGCACTTCCTTTTGATCTGTAGTCATCTGCATAGTAGTTATCCGTATACACAATAAATAAATCAGAAGCTGGCGCGAACCTCCATTGAAAGCGAACATTCATATTGATGTTGTTGATCTGATTGTTGTATTGTACGAGTGTAGATAAAAACAATGACCTGGTAAACGTGAGATCAATTTTTGGTCCGAATAATATCAAATCCCTGCTTGCATATGGCTGTGGAAATCTCAATCGGTTGAATGAAAATACAGATGATATGCTGCCACGCGGTTGAATTCTGTAATTCACTTCAGCATCCAGGTTCACTCTTGTTCCATTGAAGTATTGCCCTGATCTGGAATTCAACCTTGCAGCAATTTTTTTCCTTTGGTCTGTTACAAGACTGCAGATAAAGGATACATAATTGTAGTCAGTATTTGCTTTTAATTTTTCACCGCCCGAATTGGTTGGGTCGAAATCACTTGTGAGTTTGGTATAATCTTTTCTCACCCTCATTAAAAGAGTGACATAATTTTTGTACTGAACGTTGTAGAAAATATTAACATCGTAATCAGTGACTCCAATCGTTGGGAATACTGTCAGGTCATAATCAAACATGGGCCCCCATCTGTTGATACGTCCCCTTTTGGGATAAAATTTCGGTTGGATGTATCCTGCGAATCTGTAGAAGCCTGCTCTTCTGAGGTAACCAACTTCGGGGTTAAAATTTTCTCCTATATAATAAACAGTCTGCTTCGCTTCAAAAAAACGCTTGTTGTAGAACATGGTAGATCCAACAACAGCATTGTCAACTTTCTTGATTGGATCGAAAGATTTCATAAAGAAGAACTTCCCATTCCAAACATTGCTTTTAGATGCAAGGTTATAATCCAATCCCGCAACTCTGTTGAAGTCTTTTACACCTATTCCGTCTTTGTTGGTGAGTATGAAACTTAAATTGGATCTGCCAAATACTCTTTGTTGAAGGCTGAGTACAGAATAGTTATAGGCAGGTTCATTGATTTCAGGAATGGCAGCGGATTTCATATCGAGCAAACCTATTCTCAGGTTGTCATTGATTTTCCCGCTCAACCTAAAACCGGCATCAATCTTGTTTTGAATATTTTGTCCGGTGCTTTGATCCCTTGTCACGCCAATTCTTCTTGAAAAGAAGGGTCTCAATCCATCCATTCCAAAATTTGCAAAGAGATCTGCATTTTCCAAAAAGAACTGTCTTTTCTCAGGAAACAGAATTTCGAATCGGTCAAGGTTGGTTACCTGATTGTCAACCTCCACTTGTGAAAAATCCGGATTGACAGTAAGATCAAGATTGAGGGAGG
>JGI24766J26685_10000239_pt1 | contig 14711 bp, 15 predicted proteins | sample SanBayMetagenome_FD_26685 | JGI IMG/M metagenome (IMG submission 26685)
GATGCGGGAATGTTCAAACTGGATGGTGGCGCCATGTTTGGAGTAGTACCTAAATTGTTATGGCAGAAATTAATTCCCGCCGACGAAAACAATCTTTGTACATTTTCCATGAGGTGCCTCTTGGTTGTCGATGGTGCAAGAAAAATTCTCATTGATACCGGAATGGGAAATAAACAATCAGATAAATTCTTTGGACACTACCACCCCTCAGGAAATAACCTGTTGAACTCATTGAAAGAAAATGGTTTTGGTAAAGAAGATATAACAGATGTATTGCTCACCCATTTACACTTTGACCATTGCGGAGGCGCAGTTGATCAATCACTGAAACCGACATTTCCAAATGCAACCTATTGGACTTCCAAAAAGCATTGGGAATGGGCAGTAGATCCGAATGCCAGAGAAAAAGCATCATTTCTGAAAGAAAATATTCTTCCTCTCATGGAACATGGGGTAATTAAATTCATTGAAGAGAGCAATCAGCACAGAACCCGTTTTTCAGATCATATTGAAATCCTCTTTGCAAACGGTCATACGAAAAGCATGATGCTTCCCATGATTCAATTTAAGCATCATACATTTGTTTACATGGCAGATCTCATCCCTACAGCCGCACATATACCATTGCCCTATGTCATGGGATATGATATGTTTCCAATGACCACCATTGCTGAGAAGGAGACTTTTCTAAAGGAGGCGATCGATAAAAAATACATCCTTTATTTTGAACATGATACCGATACAGAGTGCTGCGATGTCATCCAAACTGAAAAAGGGTTTGCAAAAGGCGCTGTTCATCAAATACGCGACTTCTAATCATCTCCATGTGATGAGGGCATCGAAGGGATAACGGAGATTTTTGAATTTGACCATATCGACTTTAACACTTCCAACGCTGATAGGACTTTCAATTCTCAAAGGCAGGTGATTGCCATCATCTGATACCCATACCGTCATAAGTTCACCTCCTTTGAATACAGTACCACTGATCAACATGGGCTTGAACTTGATGGCATTAAAAATCCCATAACGGGTCTTGATGACTTCTTTTCCAAGGTATCGGATATACAGGTTGTGTACTGCATCATCAATGAACATGCTGAACGGAATTTTCTCTCCAATGGTTCGTTTTGAAAAATCAATATTTCTTGCATAATACACAGCACTCAAAACATCCTGAATACAAGTAGGAACATTGAAACTGCCTTTGGGGGTGGTAGCTTTTTTCTCATCGTGGTTAAATTGAACCAATTCATCTTTTCTGAAACTACCCTCTTCAACATGCCTCACAAAACGGTATGGCTTTAAAGTAGCGGTGTCTATATAGGTTTCATATTTATCCCTGACCTTGAAAATCCAATCGTAAGATGGATTGGAAGTTCCCAACCCTACGATATGATATACAGGTTTGTTGTTTACTTTGGCATTGCTCACGGTAAAAGAAGCATTTCCTGCATCTACATAGAGCCCAATGACATTGTAAAAGATTTTAAAATTAACCTGCTCGTTCCCTGTAAAGGAAATGTTTTGGACGCCACAAAAATCATTGTCCGCAGTCAGCGAAACTGAAAATGCAACGAAAATGAACAAAAAAAGAAATCTCCTGATCAGAATCATTGGGCAAAGATAAATGTGTTCGGAAGCAATCCGTAAAAAGAATTGAAGAACAATTGATTAAATGTTTATTTTTCAATTTGGGCAATAGGCCTGACAATTACCCAAAAAGCACCGATGATCGCCGGCAACACTACATTGAGGAACCAGATAATGGTCGCTCCGATGGTAATACCTAAAAGATTTGAGGTATACATCGAGAAAAGTAAGTAGGACAACTCCCATCTCAAGCCAATTTCTAAAAATGAGACTGTAGGAATGACCACCAACCCAAATACCATCAATGAAACACCTATGAAGGTTGAAAAAAAAGAAAGTTCNACACCCAGCCAAGTAAAAATCAACCAATATTGAAAAATAAAAACAAGTGATTTCAGCAAGGTCAAGCCAATGAGCGCAAAAGATGTATCAAAGCCCAACTGCATGCATTCGCCAAGCGTAGGTTTAAGTTTTCTCAAGAATGAGAGATTGGACAACAAACTTAATATGCGATGCTGCATAACAAAGAATATGACAGATAGCAGAAATATTATAGGAGAAATGATCTGCAAACCATGCAGCATATTGGAAACAAGTCTGGGTAGTTTATGAGACACCAATGATGCATCAAGAAAATACAAAGCGATGGATGCAAAAAAACAATAAACCGTTATCTGTATAATGATGTTGTATACTGTAAATGCAGTCCCGACAGCACGTTTATCCGAAGGCAAATACATGATTCTTCCTATAAATTCTCCCAAACGATTCGGTGTGACAAATGAAAAAGACAACCCGGCAAAAATCATTTTCAAAGAAGTTACCCATTTGACTGGGAAAGCAGTTGCTTTCAACATCATCTTCCATTTTACTGCTTCTAGGCCCCATTGAACAAACATCAATAAAAAAGAAATCAGCGGCAGCATGACCCCATTGCTGATGATGCGCTGTTTAATTGCATGCTGATCAACAGCAAGATTGGGACTGGCTTTGAGTTCATGGAAAAGGTGATAACCTATGAGCAAGAGCAACAATGGCCCTGCCACGTAGTTGATGATTAATTTGATATTTTTGTTGATGTTCACCATTAAACAGCATGCGCTTGAAACGGAAAAGTAAAATTATTTTAGGAATCGACCCAGGAACTGTAATAATGGGTTTNAGCATTATTGAAACAAATGGCAGTAAAATTGACATGCTTGAAATGGATGTTGTGAAGCTGAACGGGAAAAAAGACATGTTTGTGCGCCTTGGAATCATCAATGAAACCATTCAAACACTCATTGATAAATACCAGCCAGATGCCATGGCAATTGAGGCACCATTTTTTGGGAAAAATGTCCAAAGCATGCTCAAGCTTGGAAGGGCACAAGGTGTAGCCATCGCCGTTGCCATGTCCAACAAAGTAGCAGTTGCTGAATACTCTCCAAAAAAAGTTAAGCAATCCATTACAGGAAACGGAAATGCCACAAAGGAACAAATTTGGAAAATGTTGAATAATATCATGCGCCTTAAACATACCATTCGTTATTTTGATGCTTCTGATGCTTTGGCTGTGGCCGTATGTCATCAGTTCAATGATCAGGCAGTCCTGATTCCAAAGTCAACTTCTAAAAGAAAATCTCCAAAGAAACAAAGCTCCAGCTGGAGTACATTCATTCAGCAAAATCCTGAGAGGGTGGTAAAAAAATAATCAGGAAAGATGGGCAAGGATCATTGATTGTGCCTGCTGCAGCTCCTCCTGTGTGGGCTTTAATTTTTCTCTGGTAAAATTCAAATCATCTGCAGTGTGAATGGGAACCAGGTGAACATGTGCATGAGGAACTTCCAGCCCTATGACAGCAATACCACAACGTTTGCAAGGAAATGCTTTTTCAATGGCTTTCGCAACCGGCTTTGAAAAAGATAAAATTTCGCGCAGCTCTTCATCACTCAAATCAAATATATAATCCGTTTCTATTTTAGGTACTACCAATGTATGTCCGGGCACCAGCGGAAAAACATCAAGGAATGCATAAAAACGATCATTCTCCGCAATTTTATGGGAAGGGATTTCTCCCTTAATGATTTTGCTGAAAATACTTGACATCATTAAATGGTTATCTTGTCAATGTGAAATACAATTTTACCATTGGGTGCTTGAATTTCTGCTTCATCCCCTACTTTTTTACCCAACAACCCTTTACCAATAGGCGAAGTCACTGAAATTTTCTGCAATTTTAAGTCAGCCTCTTTCTCAGAAACGATTTGATAGGTCACTGATTTTTTGGTAGCCTTGTTGGTGATGGTAACTTTTGTCAAGATAGAGACCTTGGATGTATCAATTTCTGATGCATCCAAGATACGTGCATTTGCCAATTCGGTTTCCATGCGGGAAATCCTTGCCTCTAACAATCCTTGTGCTTCTTTTGCAGCATCGTACTCAGCATTTTCTTTGAGGTCACCCTTCTCCCTTGCCTCCGCAATTGCCCTGGAAGCGGCAGGCCTGTCAACTGTCTTCATCTTATGAAGTTCAGCCTTCATTAGCTCCAGTGTTTCCTTGGTAACATACATTACGCTCATAGTGTCACATTTAGCTTGGGTTTGAAAAAAATAGCAACGCCTCAGAATGAACTGGGGCGTTGCTGTAATACAAAGTTACATAAATTCCCGAAAATCAATTTTCAAATAACATGTCCAATTTTTGGATAATTGTCTCAGCCATTTTCAAAAGTGACTCCTGGCTATAACCGGCGATATGCGGGGTGATGATTAGATTGTTTCTATTTAACAAATTCTTAAGTATCTTATTTTCTTCATCGGTGTAAGAAATAAGATCCTCATTCTCAAGCACATCCAATCCTGCAGCTGCTATCAACCCCTTGTCCATCGCCTCTATCAAAGCCTTGGTCTCAACCACTTTTCCCCTTGAGGCATTCAAGAAAAATGGATTTCGTTCTAGCGCTGCAAAAAAAGCCTGATTTGCAAAATATGTTGTCTCCTCTGTAAGTGGAAGGTGCAAGCTGATAACATCTGCATATGAAAGTACCTGTTCCAAAGAAGCTTCCCTCACATGATTCTCGGCAAAACCATTTTTATATTTATCATACGCCAATACCGTAACATCAAATGATGATAATAAATGGGCAAAAGCGGCGCCTGTATTTCCGAATCCGATGATGCCAACTGTTTTGCCTGTCAACTCGATTCCCCTGTTGGCATCCCTGATCCATTTGCCCCCAATAACTTCCAGATGAGATTTTTCGATTTTGTGCATGAGGGACAGCAATGTTCCCAGACAGTGTTCTGCAACGGAATTACGATTCCCTTCCGGACTGCTGAAACACCCAATGCCTTTCGACTTTGCATATTCCACATCAACAATCTCCATCCCACTGCCCAATCTTCCAATCCACTTCAGCTGTGTTGCACGATCCAGTAGATCAGCATCAATCTTTAAACGTGTGGTGATGACCAACCCCTCATATTGATGCACGATGTTCTTCAAGTCTTGATAACTTATTTTCTCTTGTACATCCACTTCATAGCCTCGCTGCATGAGCGATGTACGAAGAACCGGATGAGCAAACGCTGTAAGCAATACCTTTCTCACTTCATTATTTTTANCAAATGAACAAAATCTTCTACCGAAAGCTGTTCAGCTCGCTTGGTAAATATCTCATTGCCCAACACTGCCTTATCAAAAAATCCTTTTAAAGGATTGCGCAATTGTTTTCGACGCTGAGAGAAAGCAGCTTTTACAAGAATTGAAAACTTGCGATGATTTTCAATGCCGTATGGATTCCCTTTGTACAAGAGACAGATTACTCCACTTTTAACTTTAGGAGGAGGATTGAATGCCTCTTGACCTACATCGAAAAGATACTTGGCTTCAAAGTATGCTTGAACCAGTACGCTGATGATTCCGTAATCTTTTGTACCGGGATTTGCACAAATTCTTTCTGCTACTTCTTTTTGAAACATGCCAATCATGGCCTCTATTTGCTCACGCCACTCTATTACCCTGAAAACAATTTGAGTTGAAATATTGTAAGGAAAGTTCCCAATCATGGTAAACTTACCGTCAAAAGGACAAGCAACTTCCAATATACTTCCTTCTACCATTTGTGAATGCAGGTTTGGAAATGAAGAAGTTAGAAAGTCAATTTTCTCTTTGTCGATCTCAACCAGTTTTAAATCAATACCTGGAATCTTCTGCAGGTATTTGGTCAGTGCACCCCCTCCGGGTCCCACTTCCAGCAACTGGCGAAAAGGATGATTGTTGAGTGCCTCCACAATGCGAACACATATGGTTTCATCCTTTAAAAAATGCTGTCCGAGAGATTTCTTTAGCGTAAGCATGCAGTGACAAAATTACAACAAAGATTACCCATTATCCCTACCTTTGTCGCTTCAAGCTAAAGTCAATTTATGAGTGAACAAAAAAGGCCTGTGATTGGGATTTCAGTGGGTGATCTGAACGGCATTGGTATAGAAATAATCATCAAAACATTCTCGGATAACAGAATTCTTGAACTGTGTACCCCCATCATATTTGGGTCCAACAGGGTAATCAATTTTTATAAAAAATCCATTCCGGAAATCAACCTCAATTACGTCAGCATCAAAGAAATTTCAAAAATCAATCCCAAGCAAGTCAATATTTTTACTTTATGGGAAGAAGAGATTGAGATACAGCCCGGACAAATGACGGAGACAGGAGGAAAATATGGTGTTCAATCTTTGCAAGCGGCAGTAAAAGCTTTAAAAGAAAAAACCATTGATGCATTGGTTACTGCCCCGCTCAACAAATTCACGATGCAAAGCAATGAGTTTAATTTTACCGGACATACTCCATTTCTAAAAGAAGCCTTCAAGGCCGATGACGTACTCATGCTGATGATAGCAGACAACATGAAAGTGGGATTGCTCACAGAACATCTGGCCATCATGGATGTGGCCAAGAACATCAATAAAGAACAAATCATCAAAAAAATCAATCTGCTGAAAACCAGCCTGATCAAAGACTTTGGAGTTGAACGTCCACGCATTGCTGTTCTGGGACTCAATCCACATGCGGGGGATGAGGGTCTTGTCGGCAAAGAGGAAAAAGAAATCATTCGTCCTGCGATACTTGAATCCAAAAAGAACGATTGTGTAGTCATGGGGCCTTATAGCGCAGATGCATTTTTTGCAAGAGGAAACCACGAAAAATTTGATGCCATCTTGGCGATGTACCACGATCAAGGATTGATCCCCTTCAAATCACTTGCCATTGGGGAGGGAACAAACTTTACCGCCGGATTGCAAGCCATCAGAACTTCACCGGATCATGGAACTGCATTTGACATTGCAGGAAAAAATCAAGCAGACGAATCATCATTCAGAGCTGCAGTTTTTTCTGCCATTGATATTTTCAATACCCGCAACAACTATCAGGAATTGAGAAAAAATCCCCTGAAAAAGATTTCAGCACATGTTGTTGCCAATGCAGTAGACGAAAAAATTGACGAATAGTATTTTTTCGTTAAATTCAACAAAAGGATATCATGAAACGGATCGCAAAAACAACGTTCTTAACGGGAATCATTATGTTATCTGTGATCTCCTCGCAAGCCCAAGAAAAGAAAATTTCCACCCCAAAAAAAAATCTGATAAAAGTCAACCTCACCTCTTTGCCCCTTAACAATTACAATGGTCAGTTGGAGCGTGTTTTGGGCAAAAAAATCTCCATTGCAGTCAGTTACAAATACATGCCCTTGGGAAATGTACCTTTGAGAAACAATATTGTTACCATTGCAAAAGGTGATGCGAACATGCAAAAAACTTTTGACGATCTGCTTGTTTCTAACAATGCGTTGACCCCAGAACTAAGATGGTACCCTGGTAAAAAAGGATACGGCAAGGGATTTTATATTGCCCCATTCATACGCTTTGCCAATTTTCATGGAGAAGGTATAAAAATTGAATTCACTCCTGTCAATGGAGTGAAAGACAATATCGCGCTATCTGGTGATGTGAAATCTACCACATATGGATTGATGTTAGGCGCTCAATGGTTTCTTGGAAAAAGAGTATGCTTGGATTGGCAAATCATTGGTCCGCATTATGGCAAAGGGAACGGCACACTCAGCGGAATAAGTTCCTTCACATTGAGTGCAGCCGAACAAGGTGCCATCAAAGATGCTGCCAATAATATTGATATCCCAATGACTACAGTCAGTTCTGAAGTTGGCTCCAATACTTTGAAACTTTCGCTCGATGGACCATGGGCTGGTATCAGAGCTGGCATTTCACTTGGATTTAGATTCTAAAGAAAATCATCCGAGTCCCTATAGGCTTTGATCAAGGCCAATTCTCCCTCTTTTCCTTTCACTGCATTTCCATGTTCCATGCCAAGGATTCCCTTGAAACCTTTGTTGTGAATATGTTTGAATATATTCTTATAATTCATCTCTCCGGTAGTCGGTTCATTTCTTCCTGGATTGTCGCCTATCTGCATGTACCCGATTTCACTCCAACACTTATCCATATTTGCGATGATGTTGCCCTCGTTTCTTTGCATATGGTACATGTCGAAGAGAATTTTACATGATGTGCTGTTGACAGCTTTACATACCATATATGTTTGTGTGGAATAACGCAAAAACAAATCCGGATTATCACTCAATGGCTCCAGCACCATTACCAATCCGGCTTTTTCCAATATTTCCGTCCCCAACCTCAATCCCTCAATAACATTGGCCATTTGCAAATCATATGGCAGAGAGCGATCATAATTTCCAGGAACAACCGTTACCCACTTTGCATGACAACGCTTAGCCACTTCAACTGCTTTGTGACAGTCTTTCACGATAAGATCTTTAAACTCCTGTTTACCCGTTGTAAGGCTCATTTTCCAATGCCAATTTTCAGAGGTCACCACAAAAACACCCATTCGCATGCCAAGTTTCTCCAAGGCATCTCCAATTTTTGCCTGCATCTCAGGAGTCCTCGACATCATGCCGTTGTCTTCAATTGCATTGAACCCTTGATCGTGTGCAAACTTGATCTGGTCGACAAAATCTTTGCCTGCATGATTGGCAAACATGCCATCATGAAATGCATAACTCAAGTTAAAAGGTTTCGCTGCATTGATATTGCTTTGAGAACGCAGCGATTGTGCAGACAAGAATCCAATGCCTGCCAATGAAGTATTTCGGATGAATCCCCTTCTTTCCATAAGAGAAATTTTTTTGATAGATCAATTTACTTAAAATTGCATCAAATCGTCTAAGGTGTATAAATTTATTACATTATCCCTTTTGTTTTTTACTGCTGGAAAGATCGTTGCACAATCTGTTTCAATGGAGGAAATTCGAATACCCGGATCAAACCATGTGATCAAAATGATTGGATTAAAAGGCGGAATGTTTGTGATGGGAAACAATGCAGCTGTCAATGTAAATGAAAAGCCCGGACGACAGATGGAGGTCTCTCCATTTTCCATTGGAGTGTATGAAATCACCCATGATCAATTTGATATTTTTTTTAAAGATGAAGAAACTTCGCAAGGGTCAAAGGCTGACGCCATCACCAGACCTACTCCTCAGTACATAGACCTCAGCTGGAACATGGGAAAAGAAGGTGGTTATCCTGCAAACAGCATGAGTGTGGATGCAGCCTTGATGTTTTGCAGATGGCTCTATCAGAAAACAGGAAAATTTTTCCGACTGCCCACAGAAGCTGAATGGGAGTTCGCATGCAGGGCAGGAACCAATACAGAATATTTCTTCGGAAACAGTCCGGAAAAATTGGGGCAATACGCCTGGTATCGATTGAACAGCAATGAAAAATATCAAAAAGTGGGATTGAAAAAACCCAATCCCTGGGGACTTTATGACATGCTGGGGAATGTGGCTGAATGGACCATGGATCAGTATGATCCGGAATATTTGAAAAAAGCTGCCAACAATGAAAAAGATAGAATCGTGCTACCTGTTTCCAGGTATCCCAGAAGCATTCGTGGTGGTTCTTATTTAGATGAGGCCAAAAAACTTAGATCATCCAGCAGACAATTTTCTGAAACCAGCTGGAACAAAAGAGATCCACAACTTCCAAAAAGCAGGTGGTGGCTGACAGACGGAATGTTTGTGGGATTCAGAATAGTTTGCCCTGTTAACCAACCAACACCCGAAGAAGCCGAAAAATTGTATAAATTGTATCTAGGTAACTAACGATTAAATATTCAACGATGCACCAACACATGTCAACCCAAAAAAGCCGCCGTGAATTTGTAAAACATGGTGGACTTATCTCAACAGGAATTATTGCAGCGCCCATGATGTCAAATGCCAATTATTTTTCCGGAGCAAATGATGTTATCAAAATAGCATTGATTGGCTGTGGCGGAAGAGGAACAGGTGCAGCACTGCAGGCTTTGCAAAGCAAGCAACATGTAAAACTGGTTGCCATGGCGGACGCATTCAAAGATCGCCTTGACAGCTGCTATAAAAATATTACTGCGGAAGATCTCTCAGATGCAGGTACAAAAGGTTCGGTGAAAGACTTGGTCGATGTACCGGAAGAAAGAAAGTTTGTTGGATTTGATGCTTACCTCAAAGCAATTCCATTGGCAGATGTTGTCATCCTCGCCACTCCTCCGGGATTCAGGCCCATTCATTTCGAAGAGGCGGTTAACCAGGGCAAACACATATTCATGGAAAAGCCGGTTGCGACAGACCCCGAGGGAGTTAAGAAAGTGCTTGCTGCAGCTGCTGTGGCAAAATCCAAGAAGCTGAATGTTGTGGTTGGTTTGCAGAGACATTATCAAAATTCTTACAGAGAGCTCTACAAAAGAAAAGACCTTATTGGAGATATTACATCTGCACAAGCATGGTGGAACAACGACGGGGTTTGGGTCAATGCCAGAAAACCAGCGCAAACTGAAATGGAATACCAAATGAGAAACTGGTATTATTTCAATTGGCTCTGTGGAGATCATATCACTGAGCAGCATATCCATAATATTGATGTGATCAATTGGTTCAAGGGCTCGTATCCTGTGAAAGCACAGGGATTTGGTGGACGAGAAGTCAGAAAGGGCAAGGACCATGGTGAAATTTTTGATCACCACTTTGTAGAATTCCATTATGCAGATGGTTCCATCCTGAATTCACAGTGCAGGCATATCCCTAAAACATCTGCCAAGGTGGATGAACTGATCATTGGAACAAAAGGTAAAATCTTCTGCGGTGCTGCCAATATCAGAGATCACAAAGGCGCCGTGCTGTATCAATTTGATAAAAAACAGGAGAACGATCCTTACCAGAATGAACATATTGAATTGTTTGCGGCCATCGCAAAAGGCGAATACAAATTTGCTGATGCAGAAAATGGCGCAAAGAGTACCATGACTTCCATACTGGGAAGGATGGCCACTTACAGTGGGCAGGTAGTTGATTGGGACAAGGCGTTGAACTGCGGACTCAATCTTCAGCCAGAAAAATATGCATGGGATGCTATGCCTAAATCAATGCCCGATGAAAATGGAAGGTACATGGTTGCTGTACCTGGGGTGACAAAATTTTATTAACTGTTAACCGTTAGCAGTTAACCGTTAACAGTTGACAGTTGACAGTTTTATTTATCTGTCCTGAATAAATTCACTGGCAATCCTTCCGCGGAGAACAAATTAGGCATTGCGGTATTGGTGAATCCAAATCGAACATCGACCGGTTCCTTTACACTTCGACTGGACACAACAATGGACTTTCCTTCAATTACTGCTTTTGCGGGAACATAAACTCCATCAGCACCTGCAATATAAAAATCTGTTGGTTCTCCTCCTTTCGACAGCAATGTAGTAGGTACATTGTCAAACTGAATTCTGATTTTATTTTTCTCCACTGTGTGGGATGAATACTGTGGACTTTTATAATGAAGTCCCTTTACCTGATATGTTTCAGCCAGTGCATAATTTGCCAATCTCGCTGCAACCTCTTTTTTCAAGGTTGGATGTATGTCCTTAATGTTGTCAACCAAATCACTGACTACAACCATCCCTGTTTTGGGCATTACAGTAGATTTTGTTTGCGCTTCACGCAGGAATGCACCATTGATATGGTTGTCTCCATATGTATAAGGAGCAATTTGTACAAAGTAGAAAGCGAAGTTCTTGTTCCATGCTTTTCTCCAGCCATCGATCATNTTTGTAAACAGACGTTGGTATGCATAATGNGTTCCAACATTGCTTTCGCCTTGATACCATATCACACCTGCAATTTCTAAATTCGTCAAGGGATGGATCATTGCATTGTATGCCTCTCCCCTTGCATGAGGCCACCACTGACTTGGATTCAACTTTTCGGCTGCATTGCGCAAATCATGATCATTCTGCACAATTTCAGCGGGGGTCCATACTTCAGCAGGTGTCCCACCCCAATTGCTGTTGATCAAGCCGACAGGATATCCGGTAGTCGCATTGATTTGCTTGCCAAAAAAATATCCAATCGCACTGAAATGCAACATGTCTTCAGGATTGCATACAACCCATTTTGCGTGCACATCATCTTGAGGAGTTGCAGAAGTTGATTTGGGAACATAAAAAAAACGGATTTGCTTATTGGTTGCATTGGGAGATTCTTCTTTTGATTGTTTCAGACCCTGATCTGCACTCCATTCCATATTGCTTTGTCCACCGCAAACCCATACCTCACCGATCAATACATCTTCCAATACAATTTCATTGCTTGCTTTGATCTTAATTGTATAAGGTCCGCCTGCTGATGGTGTTTTGATCTCAGCTACCCATCTTGCGCCCCTGGATGCGGTTACATCGTAAGTGGTTGTATCCCAACCCACTTGGATCCTGATTTTTTCAGCTGGTGCAGACCAGCCCCATAACTTGACCTTTGCATTTTGCTGCAGGACCATGTGAGAGGAAATGATGGATGGAAGTCNAACTGCNGCAAGAAGGTGAGCAGCAACAATTANACACAGAGAAAGCGAGATGANTTTTTTCATATGCAAGATTTACNGGATGAATGTAAATATTTTGGCAGATGTACACAAAATAAAAAAGGCCTGGATGACCGGGCCTTTTTTATTTATGGGTTGGATCAGAATTATTTGTACTGTGCCATGATGTTCTTCGCCAGTTCAATCATTTTCTTGATGCCATCCTCTGGAAGATTGCCTTTTTTGAATTCACCGAGAATGTCCGCATGCTTGGTTTCCATTTCCAACAGGAATTGTTCCTCAAAATCTCTCACAGATCTTACAGGAACTTCTTTCAACAAACCTTGCGTTCCCAGGTAAATGATGGCAACTTGTTTTTCTACTGAAACAGGCTGGTATTGCCCCTGCTTTAGAATTTCCACATTGCGTGCACCTTTATCCAATACTGATTTGGTTGCAGCGTCGAGGTCACCACCAAATTTTGAGAAAGCTTCCAGTTCACGATAGAGCGCCTGGTCAAGTTTCAGCGTACCTGCTACCTTCTTCATGGATTTGATCTGTGCATTACCACCCACACGACTTACGGAAATACCCACGTTGATAGCGGGACGGATGCCTGCATTGAAGAGGTTGGATTCAAGAAAGATCTGACCGTCGGTAATTGAAATAACGTTGGTTGGTATATAAGCGGATACGTCACCGGCTTGGGTTTCAATAATAGGAAGTGCTGTAAGTGATCCTCCACCTTTTACCAGATGCTTGATTGAATCTGGCAAATCGTTCATTTTTCTGGCAACTTCATCTTTGCTGATCACTTTTGCTGCTCTTTCCAACAAACGGCTGTGCAGATAAAATACGTCACCAGGATATGCTTCGCGGCCGGGTGGACGGCGCAACAACAATGATACCTCACGGTATGCTACTGCTTGCTTAGAAAGATCATCATAAATGATCAAGGCAGCGTTTCCGGTATCACGTAAAAATTCACCAATGGCAGCACCAGCAAAAGGAGCATAGAATTGCAATGGAGCTGGCTCAGCGGCAGGAGCTGCAACGATGATNGTATAATCCATGGCGCCATTGTCTTCCAATGTCTTCATCACCCCTGCAATGGTTGATGCTTTTTGTCCAACTGCCACATATATACAGTAAACAGGTTTTCCAGCTTTGTAAAATTCTTTTTGGTTGATGATCGTATCGATTGCGATGGCCGTCTTACCTGTTTGGCGATCACCAATGATCAACTCTCTCTGTCCACGTCCGATTGGAATCATTGCATCAATTGCTTTGATACCTGTTTGAAGTGGTTCTTTAACCGGTTCACGGAAAATAACGCCTGGAGCCTTTCGCTCAAGTGGCATTTCATACAAGTCACCTGCAATGGGACCCTTTCCGTCAATTGCCTCACCAAGCGTATTGATGACGCGACCAACCAATCCCATTCCAGCCTTGATGGAAGCGATTTTACCTGTGCGTTTTACTTTAGAACCTTCTTTGATGTCCAGACCCTCTCCCATCAATACAACACCTACATTGTCCTCTTCGAGGTTCAATGCAATGGCTCTTACGCCGTTTTCGAATTCGACCAACTCACCGGACTGCACATTGTTCAATCCATAAATACGGGCGATGCCATCACCAACTTGAAGTACAGAACCCACTTCTTCCAAATCAGCAGAAGAATTGAAATTGCTTAACTGCTGGCGGAGGATGGCTGATATTTCATCGGGTTTAATCTCTATCATTGCTTTGAATTTATTAATGCTTTGAAATTATATTTTACTGATATACATGTTTTCTATGAATTGTTTTTTGATCACCTTCAAATCATGGCGAATACTTGCATCGAACAATTGATCATCCAACTTGACAATCAATCCTCCAATAATAGAGGCATCTACATTGGAGACGAGTTCAATAGATTTGCCCTTCAGGAGCTTGTGTTCCTTCAACAAGGATGAAACTTTGTTTTTAATGTCTGTTGAAACTTCTACTGCGGTGGTGAGCTGAACCAATTGAATACCTTTTTTGGTCCTGTACCTATCCATGTATGCAAGGATGATTTCATTGATGGCAACGGACCTGCCCTTGGTGAAAATAAGTTTAAAAAAAGAGCTGAGCTTGTAAGAGGTTGAATATGCTTTGAAAAAATAGCTTCAAAAATTGCCGTCTTTTTATCCCCTTTGATGATAGGCGATACA
>JGI24766J26685_10000241_pt1 | contig 14653 bp, 16 predicted proteins | sample SanBayMetagenome_FD_26685 | JGI IMG/M metagenome (IMG submission 26685)
CCGCAATGGATCAAATCATCAAATCCCTAAGTCAAAGCCTCGGCCTGCCCGAACCTGCGGTTCGCGCCGGCGTGGGGATCCTCCTCAACTTCGTCAAACAGCAGAGCGCCGCTTCCGGCAATGCGCAATTCACCGCCCTGCTCGGCCTTCTTCCCGGCGCCTCCGAGCTCATGTCGTCCACTCCGGCGGCCGGCGATTCCGCTGCCAGCGGAGGCGGAGGTCTCGGCGGGCTCATCTCGGCTGCGGGCAGCCTTCTGGGGGGCAACCTTGGACAAGCAGCCCAGGCAGCCAGCGCGCTGCAGGGTGCGGGCATCCCGCTGGACAAAGCCGCACCTCTCGCCAGCGGATTCTTCGATCAAGCCAAGTCCGTCGCCGGCGATGACGCGGTCAATGCCGTCCTGAAAAATCTTCCGGCCATCGCTTCGATGTTCGCCGGCAAATAAAACGACAACCACCATCACCAACACACACCCATGGGAATCCTATCCACCATCATCAACAAGGTCTTCGGCGGCAAAAAAGAAGCCGAACCCGCGGCCGCGGCATCCGCTCCGGCGGAAGTTGTCGAAACGGTCGTTGCCACCGCAACGGCCGCCGTTCCGGCCGACTTCGACGTCAATGGCTACCTCAACGGTCTCCGNGGCGAATCGAAAGAGAAGCTCGATTGGACCGTGTCCATCGTCGACNTGATGAAACTCGTCGGCATGGACAGCAGCCTCGGCGCGCGCAAGGAACTGGCCAAAGAACTCGGCTACTCCGGCGACACCGCAGACAGCGCCAAGATGAACATCTGGCTCCACAAGCAGGTCATGCAGCAAATCGCCAAGCACGGCGGCAAGCTGCCGGCCGAGCTCGTGGCCTGATCTTCTCCCGACTTATNCACCAAACGCCGCGGCGCGAGCCGCGGCGTTTTTTCTTTTCCGACATGCGCCGGCNGAACAACCTCTTTATCAGCAGGGGAGCCGCGAGGCTGAGAGTCCCGCCACGGCGGGTGACCCTTCGAACCTGATCCGGGTCATGCCGGCGCAGGGAGCGGAGAACATCTTGGCTGNGCGCATCCTCCCCGGCGTGAAAGACCAATGATCTCCGATCCTTCCTCCAATGGCGCCACCGGTGCTTCCGACACCGCCCTCCCCAACAGCCGCCGCGTCTACGTAACCGCCGAGCAGCACCGCGACCTTCGCGTTCCCTTCCGCGAAATCAGCCTCTCGCCGACGAAAAATTTCGACGGACGCCTCGAGCTCAACGAACCCGTGCGCGTTTACGACACGAGCGGACCGTGGGGCGACAACGCTTTCCGCGGCGATGTCGAACGCGGTCTCCCTGCCCTCCGACGCGAATGGATCTTGGCACGCGGCGATGTCACGGAATACGAAGGCCGCACCGTCCGCCCCGAGGACAACGGCTATCTTTCCGGCATCCACGCTGACCACGCGGCCAAGCGAAACGGCAAAGCTGCGCTCAAGGAATTCCCCGGGCTCCGCCGCAAGCCGCTGCGCGCCTCGGCCGGTCATCCCGTCAGCCAACTCTGGTATGCGCGCCAAGGCATCGTCACACCCGAGATGGAATTCATCGCCGTCCGCGAAAACATGGGCCGCTCCAAACTCGCAGACATGGCAGAGGACATCGATCGTCAGGATCTGCACAAGCAGCACGCCGGATCGACGCAGTCGCACGACAGTCCTTACTCGCCGTCCGTCTTCCGCCGCTTCCCGCAACGCATCCCGCGCGAAATCACGCCCGAATTCGTCCGCGATGAAGTCGCCGCCGGCCGCGCCATCATTCCGGCCAACATCAACCATCCGGAAAGCGAACCGATGATCATCGGCCGCAACTTCCTCGTGAAGATCAACGCCAACATCGGCAACAGCGCGGTGGCTTCCTCGATCGAGGAAGAGGTCGAAAAGATGCGCTGGGCGACCAAATGGGGCGCCGACACCGTGATGGATCTTTCCACGGGCAAAAATATCCACGCCACGCGCGAATGGATCCTGCGCAACTCGCCCGTGCCCATCGGCACGGTGCCGATTTACCAGGCGCTCGAGAAAACCGGGGGCAAGGCCGAAGAGCTCACTGGAATATCTTCCGCGATACTTTGATCGAGCAGGCCGAGCAGGGTGTGGATTACTTCACCATCCACGCCGGCGTGCTTTTGCGCTTCATCCCCCTCACCGCGAAACGCATGACCGGCATCGTCAGCCGTGGCGGCTCCATCATGGCCAAATGGTGCCTCGCCCATCACAAAGAAAACTTCCTCTACACCCATTGGGACGAGATCTGCGAAATCATGGCCGCCTACGATGTGAGCTTTTCCATCGGCGACGGGCTGCGTCCGGGCTCCATCGCCGATGCGAACGACAAAGCGCAATTCGGCGAACTCGAAGTGCAGGGCGATCTGACCAAGCGCGCGTGGGACCGCGGCGTGCAGGTCATGAACGAAGGCCCCGGCCACGTGCCCATGCACATGATCGAGGAAAACATGGCCAAGCAGCTCGAGTGGTGCCACGAAGCGCCGTTCTACACCCTTGGACCCCTCACGACCGACATTGCTCCGGGCTACGACCACATCACCAGCGGCATCGGTGCCGCCATGATCGGATGGTATGGCTGCGCCATGCTTTGTTATGTCACGCCGAAGGAACACCTCGGACTGCCGGACAAGAAAGACGTCAAAGACGGCGTCATCGCGTACAAGATAGCGGCCCACGCCGCCGACCTGGCCAAAGGCCATCCCGGCGCGCAATACCGCGACAACGCCCTGAGCAAAGCCCGCTTCGAGTTCCGCTGGGAGGACCAATTCAACCTCGGCCTCGATCCGGAGACGGCGCGCGAATTCCACGATGAGACACTTCCGCAGGAAGGCGCCAAGTCGGCGCACTTCTGCTCCATGTGCGGCCCGCACTTCTGCAGCATGAAAATCACGGAAGACGTCCGCCGCTACGCCGCCGAGCAAGGAGTTTCCGAGCAGGACGCACTGCGTGCCGGCATGGAAGAGAAATCCCGCGAATTCACCGAATCCGGCGCCGAGGTCTACACCAAGGCTTGAACGGCGCCGTCAAGAAAGGTCCGGCTCGTAGCGGTCGACCCAATTTTTGACGACGATGAAGCGCAGAAGAGTTTTTGTCGGAGCCATAGGGGCACGCAAAGCCAAGCGGGCCTGAAGGTGACTCCCAGCGCGCCGGGAGAAAGGTTTTGCCAAATCCCTGCCCAATCTTGTCAAAGACCTCTTGAGCAGGCTGCCTGCTCCGTAGGAAGAGCGCTCATCCCCCGACTCGAAGACCTCGCGAATGCGGACGCGGTCATAAAGGCGCCAGACCGCACTGCGGTCGTCCTGCAATTGATCGCGAAGATAAGCACGGACCGGAGTGTCTTGGCGCCATAGAGCGGACCAGTTTTCGAGTCCGTCGGACGTCGCGTAGCCGATCGCATGCAAATCGGGAAAATGCTTTTCCAGCAAAGCGCGCAGTAGTTGCTTGTCCTCGCGCATCTCGTCGGGAACCAAGCGGAGGAAATCAAGAACTTCGTCCGCCAAGAGGGGATTCAAGTGCTCGAAGAGAGAATGCTTAAAGGATGCGCAAGAGTTCAGGTAGTTCTGCAGACGCTGGTGGAAGTAGAAATAGTCTTTGAGTTGATTTTCCGACCCTCCCGGAGTTGTCCTGAGGACCTCCTCCGCAAGGCACGCGTTTTCTTCGATGATTTTGCGTGCCGCAATCGGTTGGAAAAGACGGGGCAAGCCTTCGACCTCTGCGAAACGACGCAGTCCCACGTGCGCAAAAGCCCCCAAGCGCGAGAAGTTCATCCGCTTCCACCCGAAGGTTTCGTCGCCCCGAATGACACGGCGAAAACCTCGCTGCTTCAGCTCGCGCATGAGGCGGAACTCCTGCGGGTGAAAAGCCGCCGCATCCGACTGACCCTCGGTTATGGCGTTGGCTTCTTCGAACATCGCACCGAAGTCATCGATCCTGCGTGCGAGAAAGATGTGTTCGGAACCGCAAAGGGCAGCCAAACGTTGCGCAATCTCGGCATCGGTCCCCTTCGCATCGCAATCCAAACCCCACGATACGGTGTGCAAGCCGCCGAAGCGCCGCGCGGCCCCGAGAATTACCCGCGAGTCGCAACCGCCGCTGAGAAAAATCGCCGTCCCCCGGGGATCCGGCGACAAATCGCCCTCCACAGCCCGGTCGATGATCTCTCCCAGCTGTCCGACAAGGTCCCCTGATTGCCGCTGCTGCGCGCGCGAGCCGGGGAGGAAATCCCAATAGCGCGACCGCCGGAAGCTTTCGCCCCGCACCCGGAGGCAGCACCCGCCTTGAAGCCGGCGAATGGCGCGGAACAAGGTGGCATCTTCGAGCAGATGACCCGATGCGACGAGCGAGCCGAGCGCACCATAGTCCGGCTCGCGCGATATCCCGGGAAGGCAAAGCAACGCGCGAACCTCCGGGGCAAAGCAGAGGAACCCTGCCACCGTTGCGTAGTAGACGGGCTGCGAACCCCGCCGGTCCGCGGCCAGGCAATAACCGCCGAAGTGATCATCGCGCACGGCGAGGCAATGGAACCCTTTCAGTTCGCCAAGCCAGTCCTCCTGCGCGGAGCGCGGAAAAATCGCACTTCCATAGCACAGCCCGTGCAAGCCGAGTTCTTCCACGTGGACGCCCCTCGGCAAACCTTCCACCCCCGCGCTGGCAAAACAGGCCGCGCCACTCGGACACTTCCAGTATTTCGTCGAACTGATGGATTGCTGCCTGCTCTGGCCAAGCATGGCCGAAACCAGGTCCTCCGCGCGGGCCGCCGGAGAAGGCACGCCCAGATGGATGGCACCGAAGATTCCGGGCATCGCCTAAATCAAGTTGTCCCCGCCCGGGGCAGGCGGGACGGATTCAAGAAGCGAGAGAAGCTGCGTGATCGTTACGTCCTCCGAGAAGAGCGCTTCGGCTTGCTGCCATCCCGCGGACCCCATGGCGCGCGCTTCAGCCGGGTTGGCGAGAAGTTTTTGCACGGCGTCCGCCACCGCAACCGGGTCCTCCGGAGCGACAAGAAAACCGGTTTTGCCTTCGACAACCATCTCGGGAATCCCGGCGAGACGCGTCGAAACCACGGGTAGGCTCGCCGCCATGGCCTCGGTGATCACGGTCGGCAAGACATCCATGCCTCCCGCCTGTTCCTTCACGCATGGAAGCACAAAGACACTCGCCGCGGCCAGAGCGCGGCGTATTTCGGGCTGCGTGCGGGGACCGGCCAGCCGGACGATTTCGGATAATTCCCCAATCTGCCGGCGCAAGGCGGACTCGAGCGGCCCTTCGCCGATGATCTCGCAGCGGAAGTCCACCCCGCGAGCCCGCAGCAGACGACAGGCCTCGATCAGCACCGGGTAGCCCTTTTTTTCCACCAAGCGCCCGACCGCAACGAGCAGCGGCGGTGTTGCCGGTGTGGGCGGGAGCTCCGTGCCGAGACGCATGCCATTGTAGACGCGGACAATCCTCGCTCGCGGAAAGCGCCCGGCAAGAAGACGGCGACTGTAGTCGCTCACGGCAACCACGAAAGACGCGTCGTCGAAGAGCTTTCCGATTCCCGCGCCATCCTCCGAATCGCTGAGGAAATCATTGGCATGCGCCGTGATGCTATAGGTAATGCCGAAGTCGCGTTTCAGCCACCACGCCGCATGGGCGGCCGGACCGACGAAATGAACGTGAACGTGTCCGACGCCGGACGAGCGCAACCTCGGTGCCACCCAGAAGGCTTCGCGGCGCCTTCGGTTGCTTCTTCCAACCCAAGCGCCCGACCAAAAAGCGGAAAGAGGCAATTCTCCGGAGAGTCCCGCACGGATGATACCGGCAGCGAGCGATGCACCCGAAGGCACACGACACACGCGTTTGCGCAAGGCAGCAAACCCCTCCTGCTCACTCGGGGCGGCCGCCTGCAGGGCATAGATATCGGGGCGGCAACCGTGGCGATCCAAGCCCTCCAACTCCCGCGCGATGAAGGTCTGCGCAAAAACCGGAAACTTCTTGAGCAGGTAAGCGAAACCCGGGCGGTTGGACATCCGCCAATTGTTCAGGTGTCGGAGCCCCGCCTTCAATGCCAAACGCCATGCCCCTTGCCCTGAGCGAAGGACGACGGATACCCTCCCGCATGCCGAAATCAGGATCACCGCACAACGCGATCGCCGCCATCGAGGCCTTCCTCGTGCGGGTCGCGCCCTGGCTCATCGTGGCGGCCGCAGCGATCTACTACGGCATGTATTACCGGTCCGGCCTGAACCTCGGCGGCGAAGGGGGAACAAATGCCGTGCTGGCCATGAGGCTGATCGAGGGCCAGCGGCCGATCGTGGACACCTTCCTCGGTTACAATCTCCTGTGGTTTTATCCGCTCGTCGCCCTCTTCAAAATCGCCGGCCCCGACTACGTGCTGATGCGGATTTTCTTTTTCGTCATCTGCACGATCAACGCGCTCCTCGGCTACGCCATCGTGCGCAGCGTCACCCGTCAGGCGTGGCTCGCCTTCGGCGTGGCGCTGCTGCTCGTCCTCGTGCCGGGCATGATCTTCCGGAATTACATGGGTCTGATCGGCGTCCTTTCCTCATTGCTCCTGCTCAAGGCCTATGTCCTCCCGGCCACCACGCCCCGACGCCAGGTCGCGTGGATGGCGGCGGCAGGCGCCGGCATGACGCTGTGTTTTTTGGTACGCATCGAGCCTTCGTTCCTTCTGACCATCGTGTGGCTCGGACTGGCTGTTCTTTTCCCGCTCGGACCGCGAAAGGAGTTTGCCGCGAGGCTGCGCACCACGCTGGCAGGCACTTTATCGGGGTTGCTGATTTTGTTTGTCGTCCACGCCGGGTTCGCCTGGCACGCCAACCAACGCGGCTTCGGTCCGCAGTTCCTCGGTCAATACGGCACGTTCTTCAACCTGCTCCATTACGAGTTTTCGCGCGAGATGGAGGAATTGGCACCCTCTCCCGCCACGATTACCCCCGCTCCCGAAACGCCCAACGTTGCCGCCGAGCCGAAACCGGAGAGCCCCGACAACCGCGAAGCCCGCTTGGCGCGCCCGCCGCTCCTTGAGATCTGGCAGTCCCCGCGGCCGCGCGAGAAGTTTTTCGGTTTTTGCCTGTATTACCCCGTGTTCTGGTCAGTGGTTTTTGTCGGCATTGCCTCGGTGATGTTGCTTCGCGCCGTGGTGCGGGGCGATGCCCGGAACAAAAAGAGAGCCCTGATCATCCTGACCACCACGGGTTGCTCGCTGTCCCTCTTTCCGCAGTATTTCTGGTTCAGGCCCGATGCCCCGCACCTGAGCGAATTCATGGTGCCGTTCCTGCCCGCCATGGCCGTTTCGAGCTGGGCCGTCTGGCAGGCCGCGCGCGAGGCGACCAAACCGTTCTGGCGCTGGATGGCTGCCGCGCTTTGTCTTTTCTCCGCGGCTCTCGTCCCGGTTTATCTCAAGGCCATCGTGCCCAGGGAGGACGCAGGCACCATCTTCAAGATGGCCAAACCCGTGGAGTTCCGCTCGCTCAACGGCGTGGACGTCCTTCTTCCNCCCCGTGAGGCAGAAGCGATGGAGGGATTGCGCGACGCGGTCCTCGGACACTCCTCCCCCGGGGAATTCGTTCTGGTCTATCCCTACGCTCCGACGGTCAACTTCATCACGGACAGACCCAGCTACGAATACAATCTTTACGTCGACGACGCGACGGCCGACGGAAATTTCCAACGCGAAGCACAGGGTCGCATCGAACGCCACAGGCCCGCCGTCATTGTCATAGACAACCGCCCGATCAACCGGACCGAGCAATCGCGGTTCAAAAACTGGGCGTCGGAGTTGATGGTCTACATTTCCACCAGCTACCGTATGGTCGGAGCTTTCCAAGTCGGGCGGCGCGAGATCGAGGTCTACGCGCGCCCGGACAAGCTGGAAAAGACCAGCCCTTGAAAGATCGCGGGGAGATCAGACCAAACCGAGTTTCATCCGCCCCGCTTCGCTGATCATTCCCTGGTTCCACGGCGGGGACCAGACGAGGTCGACTTCGGCCGATTCCACGCCGGGGACGGTGAGGATGCGGCTGCGGGCGTCGGCGGCGATGGTCGGACCCATGCCGCAACCCGGAGCGGTGAGGGTCATTTTGACGTTCACCGTCGTGCCGCCGGATTCGCTTTTTCCGAGGATGAGGTCGTAAACCAAGCCGAGATCGACGATGTTCACGGGGATTTCCGGGTCGTAGACATTTTTCAACTGCGCCCAGACATCGTCTTCCTTGACCTCTCCACCGGCTCCGCTCGTCGGTGTCGGCGCGGGGGCTTCCTTTTTCGCAACCTCGATACCGAGAGCATCGGCATCCGCCTCGGAAATGCGGGCCAAGCCGGTCTGCGTGGCCACGGTGTAGGTGCCACCGAGAGACTGCGTGATGATGACCGGACTTCCGGCGGGCAAAGTAGATTCCTCCCCGCTCGGGATAAGGATCACTTTGCATTCGCGGGTNAGGCTGATTTCTCGGTGCGTCATCAGAGAAAAATTAGCCGCCGGCCTGCCGCGAAGCCAATCAAATGGTTCCACGCCCGCCCCGGACGGTGTAAGTTCCCTGCCTCATGCGCTGGCAAACCCTATGGCAGGCCAAGTGGATTCTTCTCGTCCTCGTCCTCGCGACGGCGGGGGCGTGGCGTTTTGCACCATGGTTGGCCTTGGTTCCGGCCGGCCTGATTCTCTTCACGCTTTATTTTTTCCGCGATCCGCACCGCCGGATCCCCGAGGGTAAGGATCTCGTCGTTTCGCCGGCCGACGGACGCGTCACCGACATCGAGGTGATGGAGGAAGACGAAGTCACAGGGCAGACCATGCGCCGGGTGGGCATTTTCCTTTCCGTCTTCGACGTGCACGTCAACCGCATGCCAGCCGAAGGCCGCGTGCTCTTCACCGCCGCCCACGACGGCACCTACCATGACGCGCGCAGCCCGATGGCCTCGACGCACAATGCCGCGCGCACGTGGGGCTTCGACTGCGGGGGCACCATGCTGGTCGTCCGCCAGATCACCGGCGCCATCGCCCGCCGCATCGTGCCTTGGGCCCTGCTCGGCGACCGGTTGGCCCGCGGACAACACTTCGGAATGATCCGCTTCGGGTCGCGCACGGAAATCTACCTGCCGCTCGACGCCGAGGTTTCGGTCGCCGTCGGACAACATGTGCTCGGCGGCGAAACCGTCATCGGTAAGCTGCGCGCGGCGGCCACGCGCCCAGCACCGNCGGCTCCGGAGGAGGCGGCGGCATGAANGACGAAAACGACGGCACAAGGATTTACCTCCTGCCCAATTTGATGACGGCGGGGAATCTCTTTTGCGGGTTCGCCGCGGTGCTCAACATCCTCGACGCCGTCATCCAGATGAATGCGGGGCTTGATCCGGTGGGGAAAATCCACACGGCCATTTGGTTCATTCTCGGAGCATGCGTGTTCGATTTGCTCGACGGGCGGTTGGCACGCCTCGGGGGAAACGAGAGCGCGTTCGGACGCGAGTTCGATTCGCTGGCCGACATCGTGTCCTTCGGCGTGGCGCCCGCTTTGCTTGCTTTCCACATCGTGCTGCGCGACTTCGACCGCTACGGCATGCTTATCGCTTTCGTCTACCTCGCCTGTGGCGCGTTGCGGTTGGCGCGGTTCAACTGCGTGGCCGCGCAACGCGGGGAAGATGCGGCACACAAGGATTTCGAGGGCTTCCCCATTCCCGCCGCAGCAGGACTGATCGCTTCGCTCACCCTTTTCATGCTCTGGCTCGATGCGGGCCAGAAAGCGATCGGACCGTGGAAATTCGCCCTGCCGCCGCTCATGCTTTTTCTCTCGTTTATGATGTTCAGCCGGGTGCGCTATCCGAGTTTCAAGGCAGTCAACTGGCGGACCCGCCGATCGATCCCGAAGTTTATTGGCATCATCGTCGTGCTCATCTTCACCGTGATGAACTACGAGTGGATGCCGGCCATGATTTTCATCAGTTACCTGCTTTACGGGCTGGCACGGCCGCTTATCTCGCAGGCCTGGCGCAAGGAAATCGAATCGGAACTCGGCGAAGACGAGGAAGCGCCGGCGGATTCCAGATAGGGACACGCGGCGCGGCGTGTCCGCGCGAAAACAAGTCGCTCGTCCCTAGCTCAAAACGGGATATCGTCGTCCGAAGACTCGTCGACCGGGGCCGATTTGGCGGACTTTCCGCCGGACGAGCGGCCACCGCCACCGCCTCCACCTTCACCGCCACCATCACGGGAGCCGAGCATTTGGAAATTTTCGCAGACCACGCGGAGCTTGGAGCGCTTCTGACCAGTCTGTTTGTCGTCCCACGTGTCGAGTTGCAAGCGGCCTTCGACGAAAAGCGGACGGCCTTTTTTGAGATACTCACCGGCGATTTCGGCTTGGCGTCCCCACATGGTAACGTCGACGAAGGTCACCTCTTCGCGCTTCTCGCCGCCGTCGGTCGTGTAGGTGCGGTTGACTGCGAGGCCTATGTCGGCCACGGCGCTGCCTTTGGGGGTGTATTTGACCTCGGGATCACGGGTGAGATTACCGAGGAGCATGACTTTGTTGTAGGAGGCCATGGTGGTTGAGGTGTGGGGTTGGGCGCGGGCGCGCGGTTCAGGCCGCTTGGGCGGCAGGTTTGAGTTTCTGGTAGTGCTGGAGGTGGATGACCGGGTCGAGCTTCCATTTGCTCTGCAAGGTGTCGATCTGTTCGGGCGTGGCGTGGACGATATAGTTCACGTAGAAACCGGCCGTCTGCTTCTGGCTCGGATAGGCAAAGGTGCGCTTTTCGAGGCGCTGGATCTGCTCGACTTCCACTTTCTCGGCTTTGATTTGCTTCTCGATCGCGTCGATCAGGTCGTTGGCCGATTCTTCTTTTCCTTTGGTGTTGAGCACCAGCAGCACTTCGTAACGTCGTTTGGTCATAATCCTTCTTTATTGAACTCATTCATCGCCGCGGCAAGCCCGTTTTTCAGAATGACACGGATTGCCTCGGCCGAGCGGTCGAGCACGGCGCCCAAGGTCCCCTCTTCGTCCGCGGCAAAAGGCGCCAGCACGTAATCATGCAGGGCCATGGGCGGGGGCGGGCTGCCAATCCCGATGCGCAGGCGCGGGACGTCCTCCGTGGCGAAGTGGACGAGCAGGGACTCCAGTCCGTTGTGGCTGCCGGCACTGCCCGAGGGGCGGATGCGCAGGCGGCCGAAGGGCAGGGCTGCGTCGTCGAGCACAACGAGCACGCGGTCATGCCGGATTTTGTAGAAGTCGGCCAGGGCGCGCACGGCCACGCCGCTGAGATTCATGAACGTGGAGGGCTTGATCAGCCAAGCGCCCTCNGCGCGCGAGACTTCGCCTTCGAAGCGCTTCTCCTCGCGAAACGGCTCCGTCGCCACCGCNTCGAGCGCNAGCCANCCAATNTTGTGGCGCGTGCGGGCATAGCGCGGCCCCGGATTGCCCAGACCCGCCACCAGCCAAGTCGGGGCGCCGCTTTCCACAGCGGACTATTCCTTCTTGGCTTCGGCCTCGCCNTCGGCGGGCTTCTTCTCGTTGATNACCTCGGGCTCGGAGGCGGCACCTTCGGTCGGCGCGGCTTCTTCGGTCACCTTGGATTCGGAAACGAGGAAAACAGTCACCTCGCCATCGGCCAGATACTTCACGCCGGGCAGGGCAGGCAGATCGCTGACGTGCAACGCGGCGCCCAACTCGAGGTTGCTGACGTCGACGCGGATCATTTCCGGNAGGTCCTTGGGCANACATTCCACTTCGACCGAGCGCAAGCTCTGCTCGAGGAGGCCGCCGCCGGTTTTAACACCGACCGCTTCGCCGGTGGGTTCGATGACCACTTCGGCGACGAGGGTTTCATTCATGGAAACAGCTTGGAAGTCGACGTGAAGGACAGCTTGGTTGACCGGATGGTGCTGCACTTCGTTGATCAGCGCGAGGCGACCACCGCTTTTGCCGCCATCCTCGATCTCGAGATTGACGAGGATGTTTTCGCTCACGGCGTGGGCGAGCAAGGTATCGATGGCACGGCGCTCGACCTGCAAAGGCTGGGGCTCGACCCCCTGACCGTAAAGAATGGCGGGAATGGCCTGCGCGGCTTTCACTTTTTTCACGGCATTGCGCCCCATCGCGGTGCGGCGCGTGGCCTTCAGACTGACTTGATTCGACATAAGGGCGGGGAGGCTAGACGGATCGCCCGTTGATTTCAAACAAAGAAGTCACGGATTCGTCCCCGTGGATGCGTTTGATCCCCTCGCCCAGCAGGCCGGCCACCGAACAGATGGCAATCGGGCAACCGTCGAATTTGGGCACCGGAACACTGTCCGTGGCGACCAATTCCTTGATCTCGGACTCGCGCAGGCGCTTGGCCGCAATGTCGATGAGGACGGCATGGGAAACCATCGCGTAAATGTCCTTGGCTCCCGCTCCGCGGAGGATTTTCGCCGCGCCGGCCAGAGTGCCGGCCGTCTCGGTCAGGTCGTCGACCAGAAGGACGTTCTTGCCCTTCACGTCGCCGATAACATGCGAGGCCTCGATCTCCGTGGCGCTGATGCGGCGCTTGACCACGATGGCCAGACCGGCACCGAGCACCTGCGAATAGGCAGACGCCATTTTCACGCCGCCCACGTCGGGTGACACCACAACGAGGTCGGGAATATTTTTCTCCCGCAGGTATTTGATCAGAACCGGCAGCGCGTAGAGGTGGTCCACCGGGATATCGAAAAATCCCTGAAGCTGCTGCGCATGCAGGTCCATGGTGAGCAAACGATTCACGCCTGCGGCGACGAGCAGGTTCGCCACGAGCTTCGCCGTGATCGGCACACGCGGCTGATCCTTGCGATCCTGGCGCGCATAGCCGAAGAACGGAATCACCGCCGTGATACGCGCCGCGCTGGCCCGGCGGGCCGCATCGACGAGGATGAGCAGTTCCATCAGGTTCTGGTTCGTGGGCGGGCAGGTCGGCTGGATGATGAAGACATCGCGACCACGCACGTTCTCGTTGATTTTGACAAAAGTCTCGCCGTCCGGGAACGAACTGACCGTGGCGTCGCCCAGCGGCACGCCGATGTAATCCGCGATGGCCTTGGCCAACTGCGGGTGCGCCGTCCCGGTGAGGAGCCTCATCTCTGCTTTGCCGCGATCCATGATGCGCCGAGGTTCCCCGACCCGGGGCCGGTCTTGCAATTGCAAAAAAGGAAAACGCGGTAAACTATCCGCTTCCGATGCACGCACCGCTCGCCACGCCGCCGGATCCGGCGGAAATCCTCGCTCCGCTGGGCCTCCCGCTAAGCCCGGTCGTGGCTGCCTTCGCGCGCGATCTGGCTCCCACCGACGATGAGCAACTCGAGGAGATGGCCGTCCGCGCCCGCGCGCTGACCCGCCGCCATTTCGGCAAAACCGTGCGCCTCTTTGCGCCGCTTTACCTCTCCAACGAATGCATCAACAGCTGCGCCTACTGCGGCTTCTCCCGCGAGAACGCCATCCTCCGCGTCACCCTCGAGGCCGAGCAGGTCCGCGCCGAGGCACGCCACCTCGCCGCGCAAGGTTTCCGCAACATTCTGCTTGTCGCCGGCGAGCACCCCAAATTCGTCTCCAACGGCTACCTCGAGGAAATCCTGCGCGCTCTCGCCCCGGAGATCCCCTCGCTGTCGATAGAAGTCGCGCCGATGGAAGCGCCCGATTACGTGCCTCTCGTCCGGGCCGGAGCCGAGGGACTGATCGTCTACCAGGAGACCTACCATCGTCCGACCTACGCTCGCCTGCACACCGCCGGGCCGAAAAAAGATTACGACTGGCGCCTCGCCTGCCCGGAACGCGGACACGCCGCCGGTTTCCGCCGCATCGGCATCGGCGTGCTTTTCGGACTGTGGGACTGGCGCGAAGAAGCCATCGCCCTGGCCGCACATCTCGATCATTTGCTGCGCACTTGCTGGAAGGCCCACTTCACGGTGAGCTTTCCACGCTTGCGCCCTGCGGCCGGCGGATTCCATCCGACCCACCCGCTCGGAGATCGCGACTTTGTGCAAATGCTCTGCGCCTTCCGCCGGCATTTTCCGCGCGTCGGCGTCGTTATGAGCACGCGAGAACCCGCCGCCTTGCGCGATGCCGTCGCCCCGCTCGGTGTCACGATGATGAGCGCGGGCAGCCACACGGAGCCCGGCGGGTATACCGGGCTCGGACGCGACAACCTCCACCTCACCGTGCGCGGACGCACTCTCGCTTGCGACACCCCGGAAGACGCGCTGGCCACCGAGCAATTCTCCACCTCCGACCAACGCACTCCGCAGGAAGTCGCTGCACGCTTGCGCCAACTCGGACTCGACCCCGTGTGGAAAGATTGGGACCGCGCCATTCTCGGAGCATGAAACTGGTCCTCAACGGCACGGAACGCGAAGTCCGGGCGAGGCAGGTCGAAGATCTCGTCGCCGAACTCGGCCTTCCCCTCGCCGCCGCTTTGGTTGAACACAACGGCACCGCTCTCCTCCGCTCCGAGTGGGCCGCAACCTCACTCGAAGACGGCGACCGCCTCGAAATCATCCGCATGGTCGCGGGCGGCTAGCCGAAAATCAATTTTGCACCGGCGAGCACCAGAACGACCGCCAGCAACGCCGCAATCCCGCGCACCGGAAGATGCCGGCTGCCGAGACGCGAGCCGATGAAACCCCC
>JGI24766J26685_10000242_pt1 | contig 14649 bp, 20 predicted proteins | sample SanBayMetagenome_FD_26685 | JGI IMG/M metagenome (IMG submission 26685)
GGTGCTGCCGAAGAAGGTGCTACAGAAAGTCCAACGATTGCTAGGGCTGCAGCAGTAGCAATTGAGATTTTCTTAAATGAATTCATTTATTTTTTCCTTTTCTTTATATTAGATTGAATCTATCCAGATAATCTTTTACATCATCTGGCATAGGTTTATATTGTATCACGTTCTCAGATAGTGTGTCAACTTGCTTAGGTCGATCACTAATCGTATGGACTTCAACCACCTGGTTTTGGTCCTTTGGGGTATGTGATATTGCCCCAAATATTGCTCCACACACAGCATCAGCCAAGTCCTTTGACTTTTTGCGTGGGTGGTCAACTCTATTATTTTTCATAATCTTTAACTGTGTTAGTTCATCAAACAATAATTCGATTGCTGGCATTACTAATCTTTCCTCATATACAAGCATTGCCATATCTTCGTAGTGCTTCTTAGCAACAGAAACAGTATCAGTTCTCATTCCTACCTGTTTCAATTCGTTTTGAATGTCAAACGACTGCCAACGGTCAAAGGAAACCATTCCGATGTTAAAGCCAAGCCTGCGAAGGTTCTGAATCCACATCTTTACTTCAGATAAGTTAACAGGCCCTTCAACTTTTGGCTCCCACCACGCTACTGCATCTACTACTACAATTGGTGCAACCTGTTCGTAGTTGTTAATTACCTGAATGTTTACCCACTTATCTACGTGAGCAATGGCAACTGCACACTTATCGTGCTTTTGTGCAAGGTCGGCGTGAACATAATAAACCTTATCTGGGTCTGGCTTAAAAGATTCATCAAACCTTCTAAAGTTATCCACAGGATTTCTTGCTGTCATACAAGATCTTACCTTTTCAGACTGCTTAAAGAATGCATCTGATGCAAATGTTGGAACACAAGCAAATCTTTGCATAGCATCGCCAATGTCTGTTAAAAAGGCAATCTTAAAATCATCAATCTTTCTTGTAGGGTTTACTTCCCAAGTTGGTTTCTTTAATGCAAATACGCCTGGGTATTTGTATGAGATGATTTGATCTTCATCCCAGGAAATATCAAAGTAGTTATCTGGATCATCTTCTGGCAAGATTGGGTTAATGATAAACCTATGAGTCTTTTCAATTGATTCTTTCTCAGCAATTACTGCATCATATCTTTCTGAAATAAAGTCCCCTGGATATCTTGGGAATGAAAGCAAAACAACCTTACCAAGGTCTGGGAAACGAGAATCTACGGAAGCACGGAATGCTCTATAGATATTGTCAGCAGTCTTACCTTGATCATTTCCTGTTCCAATCTCAGAAGCAAAACCAGAAATCTCATCAAGAACTGCAAGCAACAAGTTCAAACCTTCGTGTGATTCTCTTTCTGAGTGACCAGAATAAACTGTAATAGATTTATCAAACTCAACGGAGTCTGCCTTAGCATTATACTTTCCAACAAACCAAGGGGACTTTTCAATCTTAGTCTTAAAACCTTTAAAGAAAACATTCTTTGCTTGTTGAGCGTTAATAGCCACGTTAATAAGGTCAATAGCATCTCCAGAGGGCTTACCAAAATACTTTGCTGGGTCTTTAAGACATAGAAGTTTGTATACAATATATGAGCAGGCTACTGTTGATGTGAAGTCTTTTCCAGATCCCTTGCCAAGTTGCAGAATGATTTCATTTTTTGTGTACTTATTGTAATACTTAGTTCCTTTTTCTTCACCCATCATATTTATCAGATCTTCTTTACGATAGATCTGGCTCATTGCTTCAACGATATCGTATTGAACATCAGATAGTGGTGGCTGCCCAAGATAGGCTTCACCCTCTACAAATGTCTTTGCATCTACTGGAATCTCTTCAAAATGATCATCCTTTAATGCTTCAAGGAACTCATTGAACATCGTGGACAACTGTAATCACCTCGTTGTCTTTTGCAAATGAAGAAAGTCTACGCATAATCTCATCACGAATCTGAGGATACTCAGATGCAATATCTTTTAATATTGAAACAAGAACTTCTTGACGACGCTCAATCTCAATCATTTCTTCTGCAAGTTCTTTGTTCTCAAGCAANCCAGCCTTCTGTAGCATATCAATTCTTTTAGACTCAATATCCATTACAAGTTTNATGGCTGCAGTCTTTGCGCTAAGATTGTTAGTCATAGATGCTTCATCAATAACCTCGTATGTACGAGANACTAACTTACTATAGTGTGTGTCCGCTGCTGCTAATGCTTCTTTAGCACGAGCACGAATAGCATCGTTAGCAGATGCCATAACTTTCCACTCATTAATTAAAGTAACTACTCGTTGTCTTGGTATGTCGAGTTGTTTTGAAATTACAGTTGGGTCGTTGCCCTTTAGGTATTCTTCTACTACTTGATTTACTTGGTCAAGGTGCTTTACTAAATCATCTTCAGTTGACATTATTTAACTCCCGTGCAATTTTTAACAATATTAAATAGCCAATCAAGTCATCAATATCATTGTCACCAACAAAAGATCCGCCTCTTGAAATCCTAGAAAGTTTATCGTCAATGCGAACGTGTAGTTGTTCAACATTATCAGAGGTAGCAAAAATTCTAACTGGGTTAAGCGCTGAATCTCCATAAGACTTATTTTTTGCAATAAGCATTGNCTTTATCTCATCACAGACCTGGCCAATAGTAAACTGNGTTTCTTCACTCATAGTTTTCCTCTTCATCAAGTTCCCAGTCAAATGCTTCTGGAATTCCTTTTAATACAGCAANTGCAAANCCAAANCCNACNNTNCCTNCNACNGCAANCGCNANNAATGTNTTTTCAATTTTGTTCATCGTTTTGATTTCCTTAATCCAAATTTAGCAAGGTAGACATAGATAGTTTCAACACTTGATCCACACTCCTTTGCAATCTCTTCTGGAGTCTTTTTATCCACAAGATATCTCTTACGCATATAGACTTCGCTTGTATATAGTTTAGCACCCATGGTATTAATTGTCAACTTCTTTCTCATTAATATCGTAATTAAACCTATCAGAGTTCTCTAATATCCACTTGTCTTGATTTTCAACATCATATTTTCTTTCATTAATTATTCTATCAATCAAATATTCTTTCTCAAGAGTAAAGGATGGCTCATACACACGAACCCGATTGTTAGGCTGGATAGCAAAATTTCCATCATCTCTTTGTATGACGTGACCACACTTATGGTCTGCTGGGCTTTCAGAGTACCCGTCATCTAATACATTTGTGTCTGGATTATGCCAGTCTAATGTAAATAGATAGGTTCCTTTATGCATTGTCTTTGTTCTATCTATGTAAGACATTCTAAGGTTTGTTAGATTTTCAAACTGAGTTACAGAAATGTGGTGACTAAACGAGTTCCACAAAACTAAATTATGTAGATCTACTTCAGGAATTCCTGGCTCTGTACAAAAGGCAGAAATCGGAAGTCTCCACCATAAACCACCATCTGGCATCATAATATGAAACAGTGGACTTCTTGATTTTAAACTTGAGACACCAAAGACAACACACTCAAAATACTTATCGTGACTATCTTGGTGATTTCTTAAATAGTTGCCACGTACATAACAATGTATTGGTGGTATGTTTGCATTTAACTCTGGCATTATTCAGCCCCTCCTACTGCTTTATTCCAATTCTTAATTGCCCAATGACCAATTCCACAGGCATCAGCAATATCATTATCATCTATAGTTCTATCATATTGAATATTAATAAATTTAATTGTTCTTTCTTTGCGAAGATTTCTTTCGTAAGTTTTATACCAAGAATCTGATTTGTCTGGGTGCTGAGAACGAATAAATAATTGTTCATCCTTGGATATTTTTTTATTACCAATAAAGTTTTGCCAAGTAATTGGCGCTACCTTACCTATGACCTTGGTTCCAGCCTGACCTGCTGCGCCAAGTATGGCTCCTTGCACAAGAGCAAGATCAGCAGCAGTCTTAGGGCTATTCATAAATACAGTGTGCTCAATTACTATTGCTTCAAATGAACCATATATGTCAAGAAATGCTTTTACCTTTTTACCAGCATCCATAACTTTTTCATAAGTATCTTTTCCTACAAAATTAATCTTTCCAACTGCATCTAAAGTTTTTTCTTCTGTATTAAAAATAGCAAAAGCAAGGCTATTAGTGCTTGCATCTATAGCACAAATAGTTTTTGGAACCTGAGTTCCTATTGCTTCTGCTAGTTTCATTTTAAATTATCCTTAATTGTTTTTAGTGCTTTTGCTACATCAGAAGGATTGACATTGCATTTTACACAAAGGTTATCATCATTATAAATTGATAGAGCCTCTTTGCATGATTTGCAATTTCTTTCCTTGCCTTTTCTTTTTTGTCGTCTAGAAATTAGATACCTTGCAGCAATTTTTTCTTTTGTTGAAAGATCTCTGCATTCTGGAGAACAGTATATTTGATAGACTATCTCTGTGTTAAATTCTTTATCACACCATTGACAATGCTTCATCTATAGGCTCCAAGGACTTTAGTTTAAAGTCTCCCTTGCCAGCATCTGCACAAGCCTTTTTAATAGGACATGATTTGCAAATTTTTGAATTTGAGCGATAGTTCTTTTCAGGAAGGGTTCTGTCGACCCAAGCCTTACGAACTGATCTCATCCATTCAAACGTCTGGTCTACCCACCGACGATAATAATCATTTACTTCTACTGGCAAGATTAACAACTCGTGGTTATTCTTGTTCTCATAAATAAGAACAGCCTTTGCCTTCTTTAGAATCTTCATATAAATTAACAACTGAACTAAGTGACCAGTCTTAGGCTTATTGTGTGCCTTGCGATATTCAAAACCTTCGTTCATCATTGTCTTAATTTCACCAAGAAGTTCTTCTCCCTGCCAATTTACAATAACATCCCCATATCCAAAGATTGGTGGATCATTATTAGTAATCTTAAACTCAGAATCAACAAGGAAGTCTGGGACATTACCCATCGCTTCCTGAATTCTTTCGTGAGACTTTGTACCAGCAGTCATATTTGCTGCGCTGTATGGTGTTGCATCATCTTCAAACATCTGTCCATCAAAAGCAAGGTACCAATATCTTGGACACTCTCCGTGGCCATAGGCAATTGTTGATGGAGCAAAAGTCTTCTTCTGAGTCTGCTTGTCAATTCGATTTACAGTATAGCCAGACTGAATTTTTTCAGTCAAACCAGCAACATCTATTGAGTGCACTGGAGGCTTTTCCTGCTTAACCATAATCTGTTGTAATAAACTTTTTGTCATTTTTTTGCTCGTTTCTATTAGTATAAGTATAGCATATTAGCGAGTAATATACTTTAGTGCAGATACTAAATTGTTTAACGACTCTGCTGCCGTGTAATAAAGATTCTTCTTTCCACGATCTGATTTATCAACATTAGCCATCCAGGTAGCCTTAAAAGCCATCTTAGCAGCAATTGCCTGAAGCCTTACGATTTCTACGTGAGCCACATTAATTGGAATGTCTGGCTTTATAATTAGTTTAGCAATCATAGTTAGTGCAACTGTAAGTTCTTCATCTTCCATATAGTCTGCAATCTCTGCCAAACCATTTACCATATCTATAGTCGTTCCTTGTTGTTCCATTATTCCTCCACCATATCTTCTAATATACTCATCTCAATTATAGCAAGTCTTACCTTAGAGTTACCCTCGCCCATTACCACCACAATGGCTGGATCTTTGCCATTCTTCATAGCATCCGTAGTAGCCTTAGCCCAAACCTCTTTATTTAATGTAAAAGACTTCCCAACCTCTTTAAAGTCTACAACAAAGTTTTTCCAGGAAGCATCTCCCTTTTGTGTGTTACGTCCAGAGTTCTTGTGCTGTTTAGCACCTATCCTCTTAGACTCACTCTTCTCCGTCAAAGTCCTTCTTCTTTCTTTTTCCAAGATAAACTTTACTTAAATGTTTTTCTCTACACATCCAAGTCATCTCTTTTGTTTCTGCATAAAGTCTTAAAGATGTAACCTCTACCTTGCATTCGTGACATATAAACTTACCGTGATAGACAGTATAACTAGGCATTTAGTTTTGCCTTGATTGATTCTTGCAAGTCAAGATCCTCTCTTACACGATTAACAAATGCTTCTTTACCCTGAACCTTTGTGCCATCAGGAAGGATATACCAGGCTCCTGTGCGCTCTACAATACCGTTTAGTTCTGCTGTAGTAACCAAATCACCAATGGTATCAAGACCAATATCGTCACCTCTAAAGTAAAAATCATACTCACCAGACTGGAACCCTGGAGAGGTTTTGGAGAACTGGAGTTCCCACTTAATAGTTCTGCCAATTTTTTCTTCAATTAACTTATCTCCTACCTTGATCTTGCCCTTAATCGCTTGATTGTCTGACTCTGAAGAAAAGAGTTTAATAATACATGAGGAATAAAACTTAGTAGCCTGACCACCAGAAGGCTGCTGGCTAGTATACATAGCATTAATGTTATTACGAGACTGAGAAATGAGAACAAGCAAAGTTGGCTTAACTTTATTGTTTGCATAGTTAAGCATTTTCCATGCGTTACTAAAGTCACGAGATTCTGCTCCAATCTGTTTAGTGTTTTCCAATGCCTTCATTTCATCTGTATCTTTTTCAAAATAGATTGCAGGAAGCATTGATGTAATAGAGTCTACCACGATTAGGTCTACGCCAGCATTCATCAGACCAACGCCAACATCTACCATATCACTAATAGTTCTTGCTTGTGAGTAGATTAGTTTTTCTGGATCTACCCCTAAAGTTCTGGCCCAGTCTTCTGAGTATGACATCTCTGAGTCAATCCACGCACACAACTTGCCCTCTGCCTGAGCAAGAGCAATCATTTGAAGGCACATAGAAGACTTTGCAGAGGACTTAGATCCCCAGATGAGTACCTGCCTACCGTAAGGAAGTCCGCCACCAAGAGCACGGTTTAAACCAAAACTTGGAGTAGGTTGATACTCATAGTTAACTCCTACACCACTGCCCAATCTTTTTCTCAACTTAGGATCAAGTTGTGCTAATGCTTCTTCTATACTAACTGACATGTACATCCTCCAATGTTACTGTTCCGTCTTTAGTCTTTCCAAAATCAAACTTGTATGACTTTCCTTCTTCAATATGCATATATGCTTTTGCAAATGATGTAGGGAATACTGTGATTGAGTGCAAGTCCCTACTTGTATCTGCAAGAGTTAAAGATGCCATCTTCTTTCCTGTCTTTGTAATTCTTGGTTTAAATGAAACAACAAACATCTCATCATCCTTGTATGGTAACTGCTTATAACTTAAAAACTTTACAAGAGCGTGTGATGATTCTTTTATCTCATCTGAAGGTATGAAAGATACAATCCTATTATCATTACAAAGAACCAAGTAAGAACGACCAGTCTCAATAGTCGTATTTTCATCATCAAATATACCGACACTGCCAGTTTTGTCCAAAATTTCAACTCGTGACCATCCTGTTCCTCGCTTAATTGATTTTACCATACCCATAAATATGTATGATCCCTTTTCTTCAAAGTCAACAATGTCCTGAATGAATGCATAGTAATGAGAAGGTATTGTGATATTAAACTCTGGAAGGTTTAAGTACTCATATAAATTCTCTTTAATCTCTTGATCATTTCTTGGATTATCGTTAAATGTTGCAGCACCAATTACTCTTAGTGCCTGTAGTGCACGACTATTTACTCCGTTGCCTTTTGTGAAGGTAAATTCTTCAAGTTCTTTGTACGAATTGAATGGTCGTGCAGATATGTATCTTTCACCAATCTTGTCAGATATGAACTTGATAGCACTGAGTCCAAACCGAATACCTTTACCCTCAATTTTAAAATCGATATCCGAATCGTTAATGTGAGGTAACTTAATGCTAATGCCCATTCTTTTTGCTTCAATAAGATATTCAGTTCTTGCATCTTTGTCCTTTTCATTCTTTAGCACTGAGTACATAAACTCAAGTGGGTAATAATACTTTAGCCACGCTGTCCAATAAGACAGAGTTGAGTATGCTACGGCGTGTGACTTATTAAATGAGTACCCTGCGTGAGCCTCAAAGTCGTGCCATAAATCACGAGCAATGTTTGGAGAAACAAACTTAGAGGCACCCTCTACGAATTTCTCTTTAAACTGATCAAATTCTTTAGCATCTTTTTTCTTGCCAATGATCTTTCTAACTTTATCTGCTTCCGACATGGACATACCGCCAAGGTGTACGCATGCTTGCATAACTTGTTCCTGGTAAAGAATACAGCCATAAGTGTCCTCCGTAAATTGTTTTAGTACTTGGTGAGTATAGGAAATATTTTGACGACCATGTTTACGATCAACATAATCTTTTCCAATAGTATTCATAGCACCTGGACGAACAAGAGCATTAGATGCTGCAAGTTCATTTAGGTTTTTAACGCCCATCTTAACAAGAAGGTTTGTGTATGGTGCTGCTTCACACTGGAATACACCCTTTGTGTACCCATCAGATAACATCTGATAAACATTTGCATCATCCATCTTGATCTTAAGAAGGTCAATCTTTTTACCATCTCGCTCTTTAATTATATCAATAGTATTCTTAAGTACAGATAAAGTCTTAAGACCAAGTGCATCAATTTTAATCAAACCAATGCGCTCTGCTTCTTCCATATCAACACCTACAACAGGAATTCTTTCATCAGAACCAGTAGATGATCTTGTCTCAAGAGGTGCGTATCTAAAGATTGGTTCCTTGCTTGTTACTACACCTGCTGCGTGAATACCTGTACCACGAATGCGACCACGAAGTTGTTCTCCATATACTTCTACTTCTGGATACTTTTCACGAAACTCTAGTGTTGATTTTGATGTGCAATAGTCATCCCAAGAATCAACTGTCTTTAAAACCTTATTCACATCTGACAGTGGAATATTTAGTACTCGTGAAACATCTCTAACGATTCCCTTACCAGTAAACTCAAGGAAGGTAGCAATAGATGCAACGTGTCGGTACTGTCTAACAAGATAGTCTTTAACTTCTTCACGACGAGTATCCTGAATATCTGTATCAATATCTGGAAAGTCATTACGCTCTGGATTAATAAAACGGAAGAACAAAAGGTTGTGCTCAATAGGATCTATGTCTGTAATCTTTAGTGCATAACAAACAAGAGAACCAGCAGATGAACCACGACCAGGGCCAACCATAATCTCTTCTTTCTTTGCCCAGTTAATCATATTACTTACAACAAGGAAGTAAGGTGCAAACTTCTTATCTTTAATAATTTGCAACTCTTCTTCAAGTCTATCAAGATACTCCTGATTTTCTGACAAACCTCGTTCTACCAAACCTTCTAATGCAACCTTAGCAAGTTCCTTGTCAGGACTCTTATACTGTACTGGGAGAAGGTTTAGACCTTCTTGAATGCCATAGTCTCCTACTGTCTCTGCTAATAGGAGTGTGTTTGAGTATATGTCAGGTCTATCTATCCCCTGCGATTCCATCGCTGCTTTAATCTCTTCGTAAGAAAGCAAGTGAATATCAAACTTATTAAATGTAATCTGACGGTCTTCGCCATAAAGATAGTCAAGGCGCTCCATCATATTAGCCTTCTTCTTTGACTTTTCATATGTTGCATCTTTTACAAACTTGCCGTGTGTGTTCATAAGTAACTTAAACTCTTGAACTTCTTTTTGTGATGGATCTACGTGGTGGCAGTCTGGTGTAACAATAACCTTAATACCAAACTCGTCTGCAAGTTCTATTAAATACTTGTTGATTTGTGCTTCGTTATGTGGCATAACTTCAATGTAATAGTCATCTCCAAAGCGTTCTTTAAACCAAGAAATATACTTCTTGGCAAGTGCAAACTCTTCTTCCTCAAGCGCTTTAACTAAAACGCTACTTGGGCAAGCAGAAGAAACAATGATTCCCTCTTTATATTTTTCTAATATACTAAAATCAAATCGTGGCTTCTTAAAAAACCCATCTGTCCAAGATAGTTCACTAATCTTGTTTAGATTTTCTAAGCCAATTTGATTCTTGGCTAGAAGGATAATGTGATTGTAGACAAGATCTTGTTGACCTTCTCTTTCAGACTTATCTCTTGTATCGGATATGTCTGCACACATATATCCTTCTAGACCTAGAATTGGCTTAATGCCCTTTGCTTTTGCAATACGGTGCAGTTCCCTATGCCCAGATAAAGTACCGTGGTCAGTGATGGCTATTGCAGGCATCCCTAACTCAACTGCACGGTTCACGTATTCTTCTGGAGTAGCAATCCCATCAAACAAACTAAAATGGGTATGGACATGTAAGCCGACGTAGTTCATATTACCAATCAGCGTTAGTTGCTGAAGTGGCAGATGGGCCATCAAAGCCCAAATAGAACGCTTCTTGTTCTGCGTATGGAACCTTGCGTAGTGCAGACTCTAGTGGGTAAGGCTTAATGTCTCCCCAGTTAAATGGTTCCTTATCTGGTGCAGATGGAATAAGTGTGTAGTTGGTTTCAGTACCCTGACCATTACGCTTTAACTTCCACTGTACATTTGAGATGCTTCCTGTTTCAAGTGCATACTCACGAATTGTATTGAATGATGATTGCTTACTGATACCCATTGACCAGATTGCAACATAAGGTGCTTCAATGCCGTCGTCTACAAGGACGTTGCAGTAGAAACGAAGACGTGCTCTCCAGCCAGCCTTTGGATCCTTACGGTGCATTTCTTCAGCCCAGTCACGGCCTTCTGTATCCATTGTGTCTACAGCCTTACGCTTGTAGTCCTTTGGGTTTGTGTGTTCTGATACAACAATTGCTAGTCCACGCTCTGCGCTATAGTTTGCTGAATCTTCATCAAGTTCTTCTAAGAACCTAATCTTTACTGATTGACCGTCGGCAAGTTTTAGCCACTTAACCTTTGGACCATCGCCACCCTTTGGGCCATCTAGTACTGGACCCATTTCTTTTATTCCTCTTAGTATTGCCATGTGTTTCTCCTTTGTGTTGTTATATTAGTTTAGCATAGACTGTATTGATTTGTCAAACTGGAAGTCCAGTTCTTGAATTGACTTATCGTCCATATCGCCTATATCTTTATATTCTTTATTTAGTTTGATAACGGATACACGAGAACCAAGTTTTTCAATAATCTTAGTTTTCATATTTCCTCCTGCTTCATCGTTATCCGCAATGACAATTATATCATTAAAGTACTTTTGAAGCAATTCTATTTGTATGTTTGATACATTAGATCCAAGTGTTGCTACTGCAGGAAAGCCACACTGNTCAAGCCTTATAGCATCAAATGATGACTCTACCACATAAACTTTTCCAGAAGTTTTTACTCTGTGTAGATTAAAAAGTGTTTTTGATTTTGGAAGACCTGGAGTATTCTTAAATTCTTTTCCTTCAATTGATCTTCCAACAAAACCAATTGGTAAACCATCTGGACTGTGAACTGGAACTGTAACCATATCCTGTTTATCTGAATAACCCAAAGAAAATTTTGAAGCAGATTCTTTTGTTATCTTTCTATAATTAAAATAATTCTTTGCTCTATCTGACTCTACAAGATTATTGTGCAAGCGCTTAAGAACTAATTCATCAAACATTGTAAACTCTGGCTTTTTATATAGGGCCTTGTCAATATCTGTTTCAATACTTGTTTCTGTTTCTTTGCTTTTTATAAACCTTGCAGCCTCAAAGTATGTCCTGTTAGACATATGCATAACAAACTCAGTAAGACCAGTAACGTGATGGCAAGCAAAGCAAAAAAATGTTCCATCGTTCTTATCTATTTCTCCTGCTGGGGTTCTATTGTTATTGTGATATGGACAAAAAATTATGTAATCTGAGTCTACCTCAGATTCAATCGTTACACCTGTTCCCGTGAGAACTCTTTTGATTTGCTCTTTTGTATAAAGATTGGTGTGCTTACGTCTATTCCTGCTATCCATTCGCTTTGNTTTCTCCCCGTATATGTTCCGTGTACTGTTAGTTGAAACTCAAAATATTTTTTCTTATGGTTATAGTCTAGCGTAAAATCTGGAGTTATGTCAAGCCTTGGTACATAGCCTGATAGTCGCATCTCTGAATCAAGCAGTCTGATATATTCATCTTTTAGCCTACCAAGCGCTGACTCATCGTGGATGACCCCATCAAGATAGAACTTTTTAATAGGCCTATGGTGATAGAAGGTAGGAGGAATACTTTCCTTATTTTGCGACATACCATATTATACCTACCTATCTTTATATTTNAAGCCTATTCAATTGGACCAGCAAAAGATGTACCAATAGTATACCTTTCGCCCTTAGTTACTGCATTTACCCCATGTTTTAACTGTCTTTTATAGTAAACAATGTCTCCGCTTCTTGGCTTATAGACAAAATTTCTTTCTGGAAAATAGATTTCCCCATTTTCAAAATTATCGTTAATGTATACCATTACTATAAAACTATCACTTAGCGGGTGGTCATCGTTTATATCTTGATGCACTCCCATTTCTGGTGTATCAACTGACATTTTAGAAACAATTATGAAGTTATCTCCTATAGCATCTCCATCTATCAACATTGCTTGCTTTACCTTGTTGATATTTTTTCTTTTTAAAAAATCTATTAATGAATCATCCAGAATATTATAGAAAATTGATCTTAATTCCATTGCGGCATGATTGTCTTTTTCATGAGTTACTGCAGGAAGTTCCATAGTCAGATGAGGTCTTCTTTCAACCTTTTCTAATTTATGAGATCCTTCGTTAACCAAATTAATTAAATTGATTATATGCTCTGCATCTATTTTATTTTCATAAATAGTTATAAAGTCTGTATCAAATTTAGGCGTTTGGTTCATACTATTTCTCCTCATAATCTTTGTATCTGTAATATCCTTTATCAAAATCTACTTGGACTAAAAAGTCTCCCATAAACCCATTACGATTTTTTCTAAAAGCACATTCAATTATATCACTATTCGACGCTCTACCCAAAGCAATAACCCAGTCAGCATCGTAAGCAATCTGTCTAGACCAAGCAGTTTGACCTAAAGTAGGAACTCCACTCAAATCATTAACATCGTCTGGTGTTGCTGATGAGATAGCAATGATTGGAACCTCTTCACCAATAGCCATAAGTTTAAGTTCTCGTGAAAGGTTCTTCATTCGTACCGTTTCATTATCTGACTTCTGATTAGGAGCCATCAACTGAAGGTAGTCAACGATTACAAAGTCTGGCTTATATTGATCAATCTTTCCACGAAGTACTGAAGGATTAATTTCTCCGCCTTGATCATTAGATATAATATGGAACTCTGGCTTACCCTTTAGATGTCTTTCGTGCCAAGCCTTAAGTGTATCTAATTCAACATCTCCATTACTTAACTTGCGGTGTGACCAAAGCCCTTCACCCATAATAGTAAACACACGATTACGAACTTCTGTTTCCGACATCTCAAGGGAGATTACAAGTGGTGTCTTACCCTGCTTCCAGGCCTGTACAGCAAAGTATAGAGCCATCCAAGACTTTCCTATACCTGGGTATGCTAGAAAGACTCCTAACTGCCCTGGCATAATTCCAGAAGGAAGATAGTTGTCAAACCCTGGAAGATTAGTTTTAATTCCTACGTGACCTGCAGCCTGTTGAATCTTTAAGTTCTCAAAGTATGCAACTGCTGACTCAAGATCAGTCACATCAATGTCACGAATTGCTGAAGTGTTTTTCTTTAACTCTGATGTTTGTGTAATCAAATCATTTAGTGCAATGTTGCCCTGATTGTTCTGAACATTGCTTGCTGCTGACCTTAAAATATCTTTAAGGCTATCGTTTAAGTATTCACCCTGCAACTCTTCAAGGTGGTGCTTGGTTGCACCAACATTTGCTATAGGAGCAAAATCTCTAAACTTTTCTGTAACAAGTTCTGCAGGTGGCAAAGATTTATTATTCTCAAAGTATAGTCTGATAAAGTTCCAGATATCTCCGTGAGTTCTTAGAAGGTTGTCTACGTTTGCTTGCAGTAGTACGTGAATCTGCTTATCCTGAAGAACTGCAGTGATTAGTTTTGACTCTGTATTATTCACTTAGCCACTCCTTAGCCATTCTTCTACGCTCCGCTCTCTCTTCATCATCCCGCTTTTTATCTTTTTGTGCCTGTAAAATTTTTTCTGCATTATATGCAAAGTAATTCCAAGATGGATTCTCTGCAACTGAAAAGTAGTACTCAAGTATATCGTAGCAACCAGATAATCCGTATGACTCTACAAGGCCATCAGAGGCCCACTGCTCTACGTTTAAATTAAGTGATGGCTTTGACTCGTACCTTGCGGTATGATACTTGCTGTATCTTGAAAGCAAAGCCATTCGGTCTTTGCGTTCAGCCATTACTCGTTGATTTCAGACTTTGCTTCGTTAATCTTTTCAGTTAACTTATCTTCTACAAACTTATACACACGCTCAAATGCTTGATTAATATTTTCTCCATTTTTGCGTGAATCAACAATACCAAGGTCAAGCCTTAGTGATTGAAAGTTTCCAAGATTAAGCGTGTATCCTAATGTAACAGATACCTTTGTGTCTTCGTTTTCCATTTCATACCCTTCGTTAAATAGACTCAGACCAGATTGGAATGAATCGTCCATCTTCAGTTCTCGTATATGTAAGTATACCATCGCCCATTCTTCGTGTCAACTCTTGCTT
>JGI24766J26685_10000246_pt1 | contig 14558 bp, 15 predicted proteins | sample SanBayMetagenome_FD_26685 | JGI IMG/M metagenome (IMG submission 26685)
ACCGCGTCGCCCCCTCCACGAGCCCGGCGTTGCAGGCGTCCCAGAAGGGATCGTCGCCGTTGGTGATGAACACGAAGCGTTTCACGGCTGTCGCGGGAGAACTCGCCGCGGGGGAGGCTGGGCCCCCCGACACCGGATCCGCAGCCGGCTTGGAGCAGCCGGAAAGCACCGCCAGCACGGCGGCAGCCGTCCATGTCGCGCGAAGAGTATTCATGACGAAAAGCCCCGAAGAATTTTCNAAGACACGCNTACAAAGCGTCTCAGTAGCGTAGCCCATTTTTTCGCACGTGTACCAGTGGGGCGAGATCATTCCCGCCACTCGCGGCCGTCACACGGGCGAGCACCACGACGTGATCGCAGCGTTCGCCGGGGGTGCCCGACGTCTGTGACACAGGAGCGCACTCGAGCCACGCGGCCGCTCCGTCGAAGATGGCCGCACCGCACTCCGACCGGCGTATCGAAAGCCCCGCAAACGGATCGTCGCCCGCGGCTGCCGGCTTGCCAAACCTGGCGAGCAGGGGTCGCTGGGCGTCGGCCAGCACGTTGACGACGAACCGCATGCCAGAGTTGATGACGGCGAGCAGATCGCGGCCCGGAGCCACGGCGATCGAGATCATCGGCGGCGCGAATCCCGCCTGCATCACCCAGCTCGCCAGCATCCCCCGGTCGTCTTCAGCTTCGCGCCAGGTCACGATGAAGAGTCCGCTCGGAATTCTGCCGAGCCCCTGAGCGATCGCGGCATCCTGCGCTGCCGGGGGCAACACGGCGTGACTCTCGGGAGGCGACTGCGGGTGCGTCATGCGGGTGTTTTCGCGAGGCGTGGCGGGGTGGTGAGGATCGCGGCTTTGCGGGCTTGCCCCACTCTCCGAAAGCCGCGGCGGATGCACGCGGGGAATGGATGGATCGTCGCGGAACGATGACAGGATGCCGATTTGAGTGTGTCGGCCGACGGTTTGTTCCCTACAGTGGCCGCGGAGAGTTTCGCACCATCCATGCGGGCATGCAAGAACCATGCTGTCGCGGCAGGCTCTCCTCGTGGAATCACTCCGCGCGGCACCGCCGCCGGGCAGCAGCGGCCGCACATGCATCGAGTGCCAATCACCGTCGTCGCCCTGCTCGCCGTGATGGCGGCCGGGACCACAAACGTGCATGGGCAGGGCAACGCGCCGCCCTACCAGCTGCCGACGCCGGGAGCCGTCGTGCCGGGTGACCCGTTCGCCGTGCCGGAGGTGCATTCGTTGCCGCCGACGAGCCCCCAGGGCCCGGTCGTGCTCGACATGCCCTACGAGGAACTGCCATCGTGCACCGAGGACTGCCTCGTACCGAACGCGGCATTCCCGGACTGCTTCACCGATCTGTGGGCGCCGCAGCCCTGGTTCTGGCAGATGCTACCCAACAATCTCATCTACACGAGCTACCTGGCCGGCCCCAAGGAGCCGCGCATCGGCTCGGTGATGTATCAGGCGACCAATCCCGACGTCTTCAATCCCAGTCGCCAGGAGGGCACGCTCTGGGACACGACACTCGGCGGCCGGGCCTCGATCCTGCGATTCGGCTCCGACCCCGTCGTGCATCCGCAGGGCTTCGAGGTGCAGATCGAGGGGGCGGCGTTCGTGCGGCTCGATCCGAACGACGATCGCGACTTCCGCTCGGGCGACTACCGTTTCGGAGTTCCGCTCGTCTATGGCGTGGGCCGCTGGCAGACGAAGCTCGCCTACTACCACAACAGCGCCCACCTCGGCGACGAGTCGATGATCAAGTATCCGTGGTTTCCGCGGGTGAACTACGTGCGCGATTGCATCGTGTGGGGCAACTCGTGGTATCCGCTCGACTGGCTGCGGCTCTACGGCGAGGTCGGCTGGGCGTTTTACAACTCGGGGGGGTCGGAGCCGTGGGAATTCCAGGCGGGCACCGAGCTCATCCAGGCCCGGCCCACGGGCGCCCTCGGGGCGCCGTTTCTCGCGGTCAACGGCATGAGCAGGCAGGAACTCGACTGGGGTGGCAATATCTGCGTGCAGGCCGGCTGGGCCTGGCGCGGCCGCCGCAGCGAGAAGCTCTTTCGGCTCGGATTCGAGTATCTCTACGGATCCGATCCGCAGTACGAGTTCGTGTTTTACGAACAAAATCGCTACGGCTTCGGGGTGTGGTATGACTTCTGACCATGCCTCTTCTGGCCATCGAGACGACGTGTGACGAGACGGCCGCCGCGGTCATCGCCCGCGACCGCGCGGTGCTCTCGAGCGTGGTTGCCAGCCAAGATACGCTCCATGCGCGGTGGCGCGGCGTGGTGCCCGAGGTGGCCTCGCGGGCCCATGTCGAGCGGATCATTCCGGTGATCGACGAAGCGGTGCGGCGGGCCGGCATCGCGCTCCGCGATCTCGACGCCGTGGCTGTCGCCGTGCGGCCGGGGCTCGTGGGCTCGCTGTTGGTCGGCCTGTCAGCCGCCAAGGGGATCGCGGCCACGCTCGGCGTGCCACTCGTGGGCTACGACCACATCGCGGCCCATCTCTACGCCTGCCGGCTCGCGCATCCCGGCGCCGTGAGCGATCCATGCGTCGGGCTCGTGGCCAGCGGCGGGCATACGTCGCTCTTCCTCGTGCGGTCGCCGCTCGAGCTCGAGCGGCTCGGCGGCACGATCGACGACGCGGCTGGCGAGGCGTTCGACAAGGCGGCGAGCCTCCTCGGGCTCGGCTATCCAGGTGGGCCGCAGATCGAGCGAGCGGCCGTCGGCGGCAACGCCCGGGCCTACCGGTTTCCGCGGCCGCTTGCCACGGACCGCACCCGGCTTGATCTCAGCTTCAGCGGCTTAAAGACGGCCCTGCGCTACCAGGTGCGCCCGCCCGGTGCCCCTTCCGACACACCCGCGCCCGTGGGGCAGCGGCTGGCCGACCTCGCCGCGTCGTTTCAGCAGGCCGCCGTTGATTCGATCCTCACGAAGGTCGAACTCGCCCTCGAACGCACCGGATGTCGCACGCTCTTGATCGGCGGTGGCGTGACGTCGAACACGCTCCTGCGCGAGTCGCTCGAGAGACTCGGCCGCTCGCGCCGCGTCATGGTCGTGATTCCGCCGCGGGAACTGTGCACCGACAACGCCGCGATGGGGGCCATCGCCTGGGAGCGGCTGGAACGGGGCGAAAACGACGGCCTCGAACTCGACGTCCGCCCGACGCAGGGGCGGCAGGCCTAAAACGAGGAGAACTGCTCNAACTCGTCGTAGGGACGGTGTTCGAGGTTCACGAACCGCGTGAAGTCGTGCTGCCAGAGGAGNTTCAAGTCGCCGATGGGGCCGTTGCGCTGCTTGGCGATGATGATCTCCGCCTGCCCCTTCACTCGCTCCCGATCTTCATCCGTGGTCTGATAATACTCCTCACGGTGCACGAACATCACGACGTCGGCATCCTGCTCGATCGCTCCCGATTCACGGAGGTGGTTGAGCCGGGGCTTGTTGTCGCGCGAGACTTCTGCCTGACGATTGAGCTGAGCGAGGCAGAGCACCGGGATGTCGAGCTCGCGCGACATCATCTTCAGCCGCCGGGCGATCCGGGCCACCTGCTCCTGCCGCGGGTCGCGGGGGTTGTCGGGCTCGATGAGCTGGAGATAGTCGATCACCACGAGCGCGAGGCCCTGCCGGCGCTTGAGCCGCCGGGCCACGGCGGCGATCTCGGTGAGCGTGCGGCCGGGGGTGTCGTCGATGAAGAGGGGAGCGGAGCTGATCTCGGCTGACTTTTGCACGAGCCGCTTGCGATCCTCCTGNGAGATCGTGCCGTTCCGGAGCCGATGGCCGTTGACCTGGGCCGCGGAGCAGAGGAGGCGGTCGGCAAGTTCGAGGCAGGCCATTTCAAGGCTCACGAACAGCACCGGCTGTCGGGCCGCGATGGCCACGTGCTCCGCGATNTTCATCGCGAAGGCGGTTTTCCCCATGCTGGGGCGGGCCGCCAGGATGATGAGCTCGGAGTTGTGCAGGCCGCCGCAGAGAGAATCCAGATCGGTGAAGCCCGTCTCCACGCCGCCGAGNGCGTGCTCGTGCTTCATGCGGGCGTCCATCCGCACCATCACGGCCTCGAGCACGGCGTCGATCTGCTTGGCCTCGGCGGAGCTACGGTGTTCGAGAATCTCGAAGATCTTCGATTCGGCGCGGGACAGCAGCTCCCGGGGCTCGTCGACCGAGTCGTAGGCATCGCGGAGAATGTCGGTGCTGGCGTCGATCAGCGAGCGCAGCATCGACTTGTCGCGGACGATTTGGGCGTAGTTCGCGGCGTGTGCCGCATGGGGCACGGCNGCGACGATGTCGGCGATCGCCTGGATGCCGCCGACNCGGTCGAAATCACCCTTCGTCCGCAGCCGCTCGTGCAAAATCGTCGCGTCCACCCGCTTGCCTCCGTCGTGGAGGTCGAGCAGATGCCGGTAGATGATCTGGTGTGACTCGTCGTGAAAGTCCTCGGGGCGGACAACGAGCGCCACGTCGTCGCAGACGTCGGGCTTGAGCAGAATGCTGCCGAGCACGGCCCGCTCGGCATCAACATTGGCCGGACGGTCGCGACCGTCGAGCGGCATGGCCGCCGCCGCATCGTCACGGAGACGGCGCTGACCACGCCGCCCTGCGTCCCGCACGCCTGCCTCTCGAGACGATGCCACGCTCGCGCCTCCTTGCGACGGAGTTCAAATCACCCGGCCAACCAGCGATCGTTACTTCGCGCCCGCTTCTCCGCTCGCCGGCACCACCCAGACTTTGAGATCGCCCTCGACTTCGGCGGCGAGCCGCACCTTCACGGTGTACAGGCCCACTTCCTTGAGCGGCCCCTGCAGCACGATCTGGTCGGGGGCTACCATCAAATCCTGCTGCTTGAGCGAACGCGAAATCTCCGGGGCGCCGACCGAGCCGTAGAGGTGGCCCTCGTCGTTGGCGTTGGCCTCGATCGTGACACTCGTGCGGGCAAGCTCGGCGAGCAGGCCGCGCAGGCCGGCCAGCCGCTCGCGAGCGATCTCATCGAGCTTCGCCCGGTGCTTCTCGACCATCCGCTTGTGGTGCTCGGTGGCGACGGTCGCCAGTCCCTGCGGGAGCAGGTAATTGGAGGCGTAGCCTCGCTTCACCTCGACCACATCACCTTGCTTGCCGAGGTGCTCGACGTTGTGAATCAACAACAGTTCGATGCCGCCGCGACTGCCCTTCGGCAGATGGGTGGCACGATTGGCGGCCACGGAGGGCGCTTCTCTGGTGGGCATGGATTCTCCTCTGAAACTGGCGGGTCGAATGGGCGGGAAATCAAAATGGAATGTCGTCGTCGGAACCGACCGGCGCGGACTGTTCGCCGCCAGCATCGGCAGCATCATACCCGCCCGCCGGCTCGAAATCGTCGGGGGGCGGTCCACCGGCACGGCCGGCAGGTCGGGCCTTGCCGCGGGGGCCGTCGCCACCGCCGCCACCGCCACCGGATCGGGAGCCGAGGAGTTGCATCTTCTCGCCCACCACCCGGAGCTTGGAGTTCTTCTTGCCGTCCTTCTCCCAGGTGTCGAGCTTGAGCCGCCCTTCGATCATCAGCGGCGCCCCCTTGGTGACGTATTCCCCGGCGATCTCGGCGGTGCGTCCCCAGAGCGTCACGTCGACGAACGTCGTTTCCTCGACCCATTCGCCGGTCGGGGTCTTGCGGCGGTCGTTGACCGCCAGGCCGATGTCGGTGACGGCGGTGCCGCTCGAGATGTAGCGAAGCTCGGGGTCACGGGTGACGTTGCCGAGCAGGATCACGCGATTGAAGCTGGCCATGAGATCGTCCTCCTTGTGTCAGGAACTGAACATCCGTACAACTTCAAGTAGGATACCGGTGGTGAAGGAAGGTTGCAAGCATTGCTGGCAGAGGCGTCATTCCGCGGCTGTCGCACCGGCGGGGGCGGCTTTCCGCTGGGCGGTGTCGCCAGCCAGTGCATGCTGCACGAGCGCGTCGGCGATCCGCGGATCGACCTTGAGAATCAGCTTCCGAATCACATCGTCGGTGATTTCGCACTGCCTTTCGAGCGGCGTGATGCCGTCGCCGTGCATCTTGAAGTAGGTGAGCCAGTAGATTCCCTTCTTGTGGCCGTTGATCGGATACGCAAGCTTCCGCTCGTCCCAGATCCGCGCGGCGAGCACCGTGCCGCCGTTCTGCACGATCATGTCGGAGATCTGTTGGCTCGTGGCGACCGGATCGCGTGAGTATTTCGAGGGATCGAGGATGAACATCCCCTCGTACACGTTGGTCTGCTTTGCCGCCATGGGATCGCTGCTCCTTGTCGTCTGGGGTGGGTTTGTTCGGTCGATGGAGTTCGAGAATTCAGGTCGAAGATAGTTCAGTTATACCGATTCATGGCGGCCTCGATTCCCAGTGCCACCCAATCCTCGGTGGCATCGGCGGCCCGTTCGAGCGCCGCGGTTACGGACTCCCGCTCGTCCTTCGGAAACCGGGCCAGCACGAAGTCGGCTGTTTTCCACTCCGCGGGGACCGGCCCGATGCCGATCCGCAGCCGCGGAACACCTGTCGTGGCGAGCCGGGCGAGCACGTCGGAGAGGCCGTTTTGGCCCCCGCCCGAACCGCTCGCGCGGAGGCGGATCGTGCCGGTCGGCAGTTGGAAATCGTCGCAGAGCACCAGGATGTCGTCATGGTCGATCTTGTAGAAGTCGCGGGCGGCGAGCACGCTGGCGCCGCTGAGATTCATCCACGTGAGAGGCCAGAGCAGCAGGACCTGCCGGCCGCGGATCGTCACCTGGGCCGTTTCGCCTTGGAACCGAGCCCGTCGCACGGGCGATCCACAGCGTTGGGCCAGGATTTCGAGCACGTCGAACCCGACGTTGTGCCGCGTGCCTTCATACGCACGCCCTGGGTTGCCGAGCCCCGCGATCAGTTTCACGTGTACGCGTTTGTCCGGGTGCCGGCTCTGCCATGCTCAGGCAGCGATCAGCCCTCGGCCGCTTCCCCCTCTCCTTCCCCGGCCGGCTTGCGACCGATCAATTCGGGTTCGGCGCCACCGCCCACCACCGCCGACTCATCACCCTTCTTGGCAGGCAGCGTGCAACTGACGATCGTTTCGTCACCCTCGTGCACCACCTTCGCCCCCTTCGGCAGATCGAGATCGTGGGCCTTGATGGTGCCACCGATCTCCAGTTTGCCGACCTGGGCATGGATCTTCTCGGGAACCGTGTCGGGGGTGCATTCGATCTCGATCTCGTGCACGAGCAGCGTCACCACGCCGCCCGCACGGTGGCCCGGGGCCTCTCCCTTGAGATCGATCGGCACCTTCACCTTGATACGGTCCGACTTGTTCACCCGCAGGAGGTCGATGTGGATCGGCACGGTGCCGTAGGTGTCCCACTGGAGTTCGCGGACGAGGGCGCTCTCTTTGACGGCGCCTTTCAGGTCGACGACCCGGCTCCCGTGGCGGATGACCGCCTCGATCGCCTCGCGTTTGGCGGCCAATTCGACGACCTTCTCGCCATGACCGTACAGGATCGCGGGCACGAGCCCTTGGCGGCGGAGCCGACGGCTATCGCGTGAACCGTTGGCCTTGCGGGAAATGACTTCGAGGCTGTCGCTCATGAATCCTCCTGGAATCGAGCCCAGTATTCTGCCACGCCGCGCCGGTTTCGCAAGCCAAGCCCGCCACCGCCGGAAAACACCCGTGGGGCAGGCCTCAGCCTCACGCGAGTGATAGCGGTTAATCTGTCGTGCCTTCACTGGATCGCACCGGCTCGGGATTGCCCCGTACCGTCTCACCGGACGCTCGCTACGCCCATCCTGGGCTTCACTCGCTCGGATTTGCCTGCGCTCCGGCATCCTGCCTGCGCTGGTCAAATACGCCGTCTCAACGGTAGGGGCAGCCCCTCGCCTCCCCGTATCCGATGATCAAGAAGCCCGAGGCGTAAGCCGAGAGGATGCCCCGCCGTCCCGTGCACACGGCCGCTTCACCTACTGGAACATCATCGACACCGACTCGTTCCGGTGGATGCGCTTGATCGCCTGGCCGAGGAGGCTGGCGACGGAGAGCACCGTGATGTTCGGGAGCATCTTGCCCGGGGTGAGCGGGATCGAGTCGGTGATGATGATCCCCGCGAAGGGGGCCGAGCGGAGGCGTTCGATCGCCGGGCCGACGAGGAGGCCGTGGGTGGCGGCGGCGTAGATCGCCTTCGCNCCGTGGGCGTGGATCACCTCGGCCGCCGAGCAGATCGAGCCGGCGGTGCTGATCATGTCGTCGAACATGAGNGCCACCTTGCCCTCGACGTTCGCACCGATCACGTTNGCGCTCTTCGTCGTCTCGGCNGAGACCCGCCGCTTGTCGATGATCGCCAGCGGAGCGCCGAACCGGGTGGCGTGGCCGACCGCCCGCTTGATGCCGCCCACGTCGGCGCTCACCACCACGATCTCGTCGGGCGCGAGGTCGAGTGTCTGGAAGTAGTTATTGAGCACCGGGGCGGCGTAGAGGTGGTCGACAGGCACGTCGAAGAAGCCCTGGATTTGCGCGGCGTGCAGATCCATCGCCAGCACGCGGTCGGCGCCGGCGCGTGTGATCAGGTTGGCCACGAGCTTGGCGGTGATCGGCACGCGGCCGGAATCCTTGCGGTCTTGCCGGGCGTAGCCGAAGTAGGGGATCACGGCCGTGAGCCGGTAGGAACTCGCCCGCTTGAAGCTGTCGATCATCACGAGCAGCTCCATGATGTGCTCGTTGACCGGCGGGCTCGTGGGCTGCACGATGAAGACGTCGCGGCCGCGGACGTCTTCGTCGATCTTGCAGGAGATTTCGCCGTCGGGGAACCGGCCCAGCGAAAGCTTGCCCATCGGCAGGTTGAGATAGCGGCAGATGTCCTGGGCGAGCGGCTGGTTGGCAGGGCCCGCGAAGATCTTGAGGTCGTTCATGCTCCCACTGTGCCTTTCGCGCTGCGGTTGTTCAAGGCGGCGGCGACCGCCGCGAGTTGTTCCGGAGTGTTGACCGACAGCGTCTCGCTCGCGTCGAGGCAGGCGACCGCGTCGACGACCCGGCCCGCGTCGAGCAGCATGCCGGGGCAGTCGGTGATGTAGTATTCGCCGGCCGCGTTGTCGGGCCGTAGGGTCGCGAGGGCCCGGAGCAGGTCGCGGGCCTCGAACACATAGGTGCTCATGTTGACCTCGTCGATTGCCCGCTCGGCGGCGGTGGCGTCTTTCTGTTCGACGATCCGCTCGAAGCGGCCCTCTGCATCGCGGACGATGCGGCCGAGGCCCGTGGGGTCGGCCGTGATGGCGGTGCCCAGGAGGCACGACGCGGCCCGGGCCGTCCATTCCGCGAGCAGCCCCCTGACACTCTCCACCCGGAGCATCGGCGAATCGCCGCACACGATGACGACGGGACGGCGGGCATCGGGAGGGTCGGTGGCGAGTCGCGTGCGAATCGCCTCGGCAGCCGCGGCGACCGCATCGCCCGTGCCGCGTTGCTCGCGCTGGTGGGCGAACGACACGCCGGGCATGCCTGCGAGCGCCTGCTCGACCAGTTCGGCGCGGTAGCCAACGACCACGATCTGGTCGTGGATGCCGGCCGCGGCGAGGGCCTCGAGCACCCAGGCGACGAGCGGCTTGCCTGCGGCCTCGTGCAGCACCTTCGGCAGATCGCTCGCCATGCGCGTGCCCTTGCCTGCGGCGAGGACGACAGCGATCGGTGCGGGGGGCATGCGTGGGCTCCGGGGCCGCGGAATCCTAGCAGACTGTGGAACAAGTCTGCCGCCGCAGGAAGCGGCGATCAGCGACCCAGGAAACCCTCGGCGTTTCCTGCGGTCGATCAAGTGGAAAAAGGCCATGGACGGCTTTTTCCACGGAAAGCTAGCAGACTGTGGCCGAATCGGGCGGCGCGGCGGTACGCTGCCGACCGCGAGGCACGCAGGACGGAGTTTGCAAGGGAGCGAGGCGACGATGGCGACGAAAACAGTGCGGATCGACGGCGAAATCACCGAATCGCTTGGTGGGCTGGCCGTACGGGCGACGCGGCTGCGGGGCGGGCTTCGCGAGGGCGTGCTCGAGATCGAACTCGTCGCCGGCTCCAACCGCGTGATCGTGCTGCCCGACCGCGGGCTCGGTATCTGGAAGATGCATGTCGGTGGGGTCGAACTGGGCTGGCAGTCTCCCGTGGCAGGCCCCGTGCATCCGCGGTTCGTGCCGCTCGGTGAACCGTCCGGGCTCGGCTGGCTCGACGGGTTCGATGAGCTCGTCGCCCGGTGCGGCCTCGTGAACAACGGCGCTCCCGATTTCGACCCGAACGGCCGGCTCACGCACGGCTTGCATGGCCGGATCGCGAATCTGCCGGCGCATGACGTCGCGGTGACGCTTGACGATACGGCAGGCACCGTGACGCTCACGGGCGCCGTCGACGAGACCCGCTTCCTATGCCACGCGTTGCGGATGACGACGGCGCTCACGCTCCATGCCACCACATCGCGGCTCGCCTGGACCGACACCGTGGAGAACCGCTCCGATCGCGCCGCCACGCTCCAGATGCTCTACCACGTGAACCTCGGGCCGCCGCTCCTGGGCGCGGGAGCCGAGGTGGTCGTGCCGCTCGCCGAACTCGCCCCGCGCGACGCGGCCGCCGCGGCAGACGTGCCCACCTGGCATCGCTACACCGGGCCGCAGCCGGGCCGGGGCGAAGAGGTGCACTTCATGCGGCTCGAGCCCGATGCGAAAGGCCGGGCGACAGCCCTGCTCGTGGCGCCCGACGGCACCCGTGCAGCCAGCCTCTCGTGGCGCACGGCCGAGCTGCCCTGCTTCACGCTCTGGAAAAACCAGGGCGGCCTCGCCGACGGCTATGTGACCGGCCTCGAGCCCGGCACGAACTATCCGAACCCGCGGTCGTTCGAGGAGACGCAGGGCCGTGTGGTCGCGCTCGCGCCGCACGCGAGCGTGACGTTCGACCTCGCGCTCGAGCATTTCACCGGCGCGGCGGTCGCCGCCGAGCGGGCCCGTATCGCCGCTTCTGCGGCCGCGACTCCGCGGATCGACCGCGTGGCCCGCCCGGGCTGGAGTCGCGGCTGATCGCGGCAGGCTCCTCGCGTGGAGGTGGCGGCATGAAGTGGTGGAGAATGGCGGCTGCGACTTCGGTCGGCGTGTAGCCCGCCTCGAGCAGTCGCTCTACGAGCGGTGCATGCCGCGAACCGTCGCCGCCTTCGAGCGTGCCGCGCAGCTTTTCGAAGAGCGTGTCGGACCGGCGGCTCTCCACCGCCTCGGCTGTCGGCAGCTGCTCGCGGCGGATCTTCGACTTCGTGAAGCGTTCGATCGACTGCAGTTTGTAGATGCCCGCCCCCGACACGAGCGTGATCGCGCGGCCCTTGCGGCCCGCCCGGCCGGTGCGGCCGATGCGGTGCACGTAGTCTTCCGCATCGTAGGGCAGGTCGTAGTTCACCACGAGCTCGAGATCGTTGACGTCGATGCCGCGGGCGGCTACGTCGGTGGCCACGAGAAACGCGAAGGCGGCCTTCTTGAAGCCGTTCATCACGCGGGTTCGCTGGGCCTGCGCCATGCCACCATGGAGACGCTCCGCGGAGCAGCCACGGGCCACGAGGGCGTCGGCGAGCTCTTCGACCATGTGCTGCGTGTTGCAGAAGATCACGCTGCTCTTCACGTCATGAAAATCGATCAGCCGAGCGAGAGCGTCGAATTTCGCATGATGCCGCACCTCGTAATACACCTGGTCGACGAGCGGCGGGCCGGTCACGACCTTGTGCGCGATCTTCACCGTCTTGGCATCGCGAGAATGCCCGCGCACGAGCGCCTGGATGGGCGGCGAGATCGTGGCGGAGAAAAACACGGTCTGCCGTCCGGGAGGGGCCGCTGCGAGAATCTTCGATGTCCTCGCGGAATCCCATGTCGAGCATCCGGTCGGCCTCGTCGAGCACGAGCAGCCCGACTCCCGAGAGGTCGAGCGTGCCGCGGGCCAGATGGTCGGTGAGCCGACCCGGCGTGCCCACCACGATATGTGCGCCACGCGAGAGTTCCGCGAACTGCCGCTCGTACGACGCGCCGCCGTAGATCGGGACGGAGCGCACGCCTTTGCGAAACGCCGCCAGTTTGTGGACTTCGTCGGCCACCTGCGTGGCGAGCTCGCGGGTCGGCACGAGGATCAACACCTGCGTGTGGCTCTTGGCCGCATCGACCCGCTCGATCGCCGGAATGCAGAACGCCGCCGTCTTGCCCGACCCCGTCTCCGACTGCCCGACGACGTCGTGTCCGCCGAGAATGAGCGGGATGGCGCTCGACTGGATCGGCGAGGTTTCCTCGAAGCCGAGCTTTTCGATTGCCTTCAACACCTCGGCGGAGAGGCCGAGCGTGGCGAACGGCACGTGCCCGGGCCGGGATGCAACGTCAACGGGGCGGGACGAATCTGGCTTCGACATCATCGGTTGATTCAGGATCGACTCACAGGGGCCACAGACGAGCTCCGGCTCGGGGGCGGCAAAAGTCTCCTCGCGTGGGCCGCGGCGGCCCAATGCTCGTCGAGCGTTCGCCGACCCCCTCGCCTACCGTTGAGGGTGGGCTGAGCCGTGCTTCGTCGCATCAGTGATGCGCTGTTCGATGCGCCGTTTAGTAGCGACGTCCGCCGCCACCGCCGCCGCCACCGTAGCCGCCGCGTCCGCCGCCACCGCCGCCGCTCTCGCGGGGCTTGGCTTCGTTGACGGTCAGGGCCCGGCCGTCGAACTCCTTCTCGTGCATGCCGCTGATCGCCCGCTGTGCGGCGTCGTCGGTCTGCATCTCCACGAAGCCGAAGCCCTTGCTGCGGCCGGTGTCGCGGTCTTGGATGACCTGCGCGCTCACGACCGTGCCGAACTCGAGGAACATCTGCTCGAGAGAATCGCTCGTCACGCTGTAGGCGAGGTTCCCGACGTAAAGCTTCTTACCCATTGCGAAAAAACACTCCTGCCAATGACCCAAAGATGCTTTCGGGGTCACGTCGAAAGGGCCAGAAAATGGCAGCCCGCCAGAGGGTCAAGGCGAGGAAGAAGAGGCGGGGAAGGCGAAATCGCCACAGCGCGTCGTCGAGCGTCGTCTCCAACCGACACGTGAATGATAGTTCACGACGGCACGAAACGCAACGGCGCCGGCTGGTCGGGGGCGGGGGGTCAGTTGGCCTGTTTGAGCGTTTCCAGCCAGGCGACGAGATCCACGAGTTCTTGTGCGGAAAGCGCGGCCGCCAGATCGGCAGGCATGAGCGACACCGGCTGCTTCGCCAGCTCAGCGATTTCGCCGGAGGGGGTCGTCATGTCGATCCCGTCGGCGCCGCGGATCACCACCTCTGCGGGCGACTGTGAGACGAGCAGCCCCGTCATACTCCGGCCGTCGTCGAGCACGACCGTGTGGGTTTCGTAGTTGTGGCTAATCGCTGCCGACGGCGCGAGAATCGCTTCGTAGAGCGCCGACCTCGAGAGCTTGACGCCGATGCCGGACAGATTCGGCCCCACCGATTTGCCCTCGGACCCCACCACGTGACACTTCGCGCACGTGCCGGCGCCTGCAAAGACGGCCTTTCCGCGGCGGGCATTCCCCCCCTGCTTCATCAAGTCGGCGACAGGAGGCAGAGCGCCCTCCTTCGCCTTGGGCATCGGCAGCACGTCGGCGGCCGCCTGGCGCACGTCGGCCCACGGGCATGAGGCGATCGCAACCGCCGCCACCTGCGGCAGTTGGCCGGTGAGCCCGCCTGCCTTCGCGAGTGCCACCACGTCTTTCGCTCCGCGGTTCGAGCGGGCGAGCCCTTGCACGGATGCCGTCCGAATCTGAGGCGTGGTATTGGCGTCGGCGATGCAGGCTGCAAGCAGGGCGGTGCCTCGGCCCGACCCATGAATGCCGATGGCCGTGAGCAGCCGCAGTGCAGCCGCGTCGGCCGTGGCCACGCGCAGCCTCGCTGCTTCCTCGCCTCCGAGGTCGAGCGCGGCGCCCGCGGCAGCCGATGCGAGCTGTTCGTCGGTCGTGTCGGCTGTCGCGATCGTGAGCAGGTCGGCGACGGCGGCCGTGCGGCGAAACCGCTGGGCGAGTTCGACGAATCGCCTGGTGCCGGCGACAAAGCCCGCCGCTTCGTCGATGCGTGTCGCGAGCTCCGGATCGGCCGCGTCTGCCGGCGCCAGGCGGATCACGAGCTCGGGCAGGATCACGCTGCGTTTTTCTTCGGCGGGTGCGAATGTCTTCACGAGCCGCCGCAGGGCTTCGAGCATGCGCGGCTGGTCTTGGAAATCGAGGGCCCGTACGAGCCCGAGTGCCTCGCTCGTGGTCGTGGTTGGCTCGGCGATGAGGTCGCAGAGCAAACTCGGCGTGTCGGAGGAGCGGCTTCGCCAGACGATCTCCCGGCCGGCCGGGTTTTTCCAGCTATCGCCCACGATTGTCAGCCAGGCCCGCAGCCGGCCGTCCCACTGGCCGGGGCCGTCGAAGCCCGCGACGCTGTCGGCGCCGATTCCGAGGGCCTCGAGCTCCCAGCGGTCGCCCGCCTCGTGACGGGCGGCGAGGGTGGCCCAGGCGCGGTCGGCCCGCTGGTCGGCAACGCCGCGGAGCGCGATCGCGCACTCTCGCGCCACGGCGGCCGAGGCGGCA
>JGI24766J26685_10000251_pt1 | contig 14415 bp, 11 predicted proteins | sample SanBayMetagenome_FD_26685 | JGI IMG/M metagenome (IMG submission 26685)
GCCTGCCCCTCAAGGCCCAAGTGTCCTGGCGAGAGAAACAATGCAGAGGGATTGCTCACGGCCTTAAGACCACGTTCAGTCATCGCGAAAATGCCAATCTCGTTGACCGTCCCAAATCGATTCTTAATCGCGCGAATTACACGGTAAGAGGCCTGAGAATCGCCTTCGAAATACAGCACCGTGTCCACGATATGCTCCAGCACCCTCGGCCCCGCGAGTGTGCCCTCTTTTGTGACATGGCCGACCAGGATCACCGTGCAGCCGCTCTCCTTGGCCCACCGTGTAAGACGCGATGAACACTCGCGGACCTGAGAGACAGAACCTGGTGCCGCCGTTAACTCATCGCTAAACATAGTCTGGATTGAATCCACAACCACCAGCTGAGGCTTTTGCGCCATCAGTTGTCCGAGAATCTCTTCCAACTGAATCTCTGCAAGTACCGTTAACGCGCTCGTCTCAAGTGCTAGGCGCTTAGCCCGAAGCGCAACCTGCTCGACTGACTCCTCTCCGGTGACATAGAGCGTCGAGGCTGACCTACTTAAATGCACCAAGGCCTGAAGCAGAAGCGTTGATTTTCCAATGCCCGGGTCGCCACCAATTAAGACCACCCCGCCGGGGACAAATCCCCCGCCCAAGACACGATCAAACTCATCGCTACCAGTTGCGATTCGCGGTAGCTCCTTAGCCTGAACATCCGAAAGCTTGACGGCACGGGCGGATGGCGCCACCGACACAGGGGCCTGACCGCGTCGTGAGACAGCGGTTGCAAGGGCCTCTTCAAGCGTGTTCCACGAGCCACAGCCATCGCACTGGCCCTGCCACTTTGCCGCAGCCGCGCCACACTCGCGGCAGACAAACTGAGATTTATCTCTCGCCATCGTCAATCACTCTCGGTACCCGATTCGTAATCTTGCTCATCAGCTCATACCCAATCGTGCCCGCCCGATTGGCGACTTCATCAATCGCTACATGAGAGCCCCAGAGCTGCGCCTCGGAGCCCACCCTTACCGTTGTGTGATTGGTAACATCGATTGTTACCATGTCCATGGATACCCGACCCACGAGCGCGGCAAGTTTTCCTTCGACCCAGACTGGCGTTCCGTCTGTTGCCGATCGGGGGTAACCATCTGCATAACCGCAGGCCAATACGGCTATCCGCATGTCGTCAGCAGCAACGAAACGTGATCCATACCCCACCGCCTCGCCTCGCTTTACATCCTGAAGCGCAATCACCTCTGCAAGTAATGACTGCACGGGTCGCAAACCAAAACCCCTCGCCGAGTGAGAGGCCGTCGCATTGGACAACGGCGTTGCGCCATAAAGCGCAATACCAGGCCTTACCCAGTCCGCATGGCTATCGGGATGCAGTAATGAGGCAGCTGAATTGGCGAGCGAATAGCAGCCACCCGATCGCAGATGCGACAGCAGAGTTTTTGTCCAATGCGTAAAACGTTGTCCCTGCTCTTGCCATGAGACCCCACCCGTTGATGACAGATCGTCTGCATTTGCAAAATGCGTCATCCAGTGGAGCGGTTGATCAATTCGGGCCTCGATTGCCTTGAGCTGATCCAGCATCATATTGTGGTCGGTTGCGGGGTTAAACCCCAGCCGATTCATCCCCGTGTTGAGTTTGATCCATACCTGCGTTGGAACCTGATCGGCCTTCAGAAATGCAGCCGCCTGCTGGGGAGTTGCAATCACAGTCTGGGCATTGAGCCGACAAATCTCAGCTANATCCTGAGCACCAAAAGCCCCTTCAATCAGTAGGATTGGTTTGGACCATCCCCGATCACGGGCCTGTCGTGCCTCGTGCAGATCCAAGACCGCTAATCCGTCGGCCTGCTCAAATCCCGCCACGGCCTGATCAATGCCCTGCCCATAGGCATTGGCTTTTGCTACAGCCCATATTCGACTGCGCCCAACCCTCTGCCGAATCGTTGCAAGGTTATGACGCATTGCATCAATATGAATGAGTAGACGGATCGGTCGGGGCATGAGGGACATTCTATTCGTTCGTGATCTAATCACGGCGCAGCAACCACAAAAGGGACTATGAAACGCGGCTTTTACACCATCATGGCGGCGCAGTTTTTTTCCTCGCTCGCAGACAACGCCCTGCTGATTGCCGCGATTGCGTTGCTGATTGAGCTCGCTGCGCCAGAGTGGATGCGTCCGCTTCTGAAATTATTTTTTACTCTCTCCTACGTTGTACTTGCACCGTTTGTTGGCGCCTTTGCAGACTCGATGCCCAAAGGCAAGGTAATGTTCATCACGAACACGATTAAGGTTGCCGGCTGTGCCATGTTGTTTTTCACCGTGCATCCGCTCTTGGCTTATGCGGTAGTTGGATTTGGCGCTGCAGCGTATTCACCTGCCAAATACGGCATTCTCACTGAGCTGCTACCACCAGAAAGACTCGTTGCTGCCAATGGTTGGATTGAGGGCACCACCGTGGGATCCATTATTCTCGGCACGATGGTGGGTGGCGCGCTAATAAGCCCAACCATTAGCACCTGGCTGCTATCAATCGATCTNCCGATGATCNATACCGGTATCGATAGCCCCGCCGAGAGCGCNATCTTGGTGATCGCACTAATNTATTTATTGGCGGCCGCTTTTAATCTAAGAATTCCCGACACCGGTGCCCGCTACCCGAAGCAACACACCAACCCCATTAAACTTGCCCAGGATTTCTGGCATTGCAATGTCACGCTCTGGCGCGACAAGCTCGGCCAGATCTCATTGGCGGTGACCACGCTATTCTGGGGTGCTGGCGCCACGCTTCAGTTTATTGTGTTGCAGTGGGCCGAAGTTCAGCTTGGGATGCCGCTCGATAAAGCCGCAATACTTCAGGGTATCGTGGCCGTTGGTATCGCCGGCGGCGCGATTTTTGCAGCCCGATTCGTACCCTTAAAAAACGCGCCCTCGGTCTTAAAGCTTGGGGTTGCAATGGGCCTGATTGTTCCACTCATGACACTGGTTCACTCGCTAGCGGGCTCAATTCCCTTGCTGATTATGATTGGTGCGCTAGCGGGGTATTTTGTCGTGCCCATGAATGCCCTACTCCAACATCGTGGGCATGTTCTGCTGTCGGCAGGCCACTCGATTGCCGTCCAAAACTTTAACGAAAACCTCAATGTACTGCTAATGCTTGGTCTTTACGCGTTACTGATTAAAGCAGACATGCATGTCAACGTCGTCATTGTTATTTTCGGCTTATTTGTTGCGGGTACGATGGCCCTTGTAATACGTCGATACCGTTATAACAAGGCCCGTCACGATCTTGATGCCTTGATCGGCGTGGAGAAGCACTCTCACTAAGACTGCGGGCTTGAGTGCAGGACCGAGCGCAGCTTGACTAAGGCCTGCCAAACCGCTGACTTCCGAGTGGATTGCGCTGTAAGGGTAGAAAAATCATCGCAGACGATTAACTGCCGACCCTCAAGTAGTTCAGGCCGAATCCGTTTGATCTCCTGCAGGAGTGATTCGCCAAACATAAAACACACTCAGGCTGTTGATCAACTAGCTCGCTAACACAGAGATCAATCTGGTGGCCGGATGCGATGGCTGCACCATCAAGATACTGCGCATCAATTCCAAGGCGTCGCGCAGCGCGGGCGATATTGGCCCATAGCGCCTTTTCTGCGCTCGCTGAGACCAGCCCCATGATTAAAAGCGGCGACTTAGATCCCCCAACAGCAGACTTTGGTCGCTCACGCCAATAGGGAATAAGCTCCAATACCTGAAGGCCCTCGCGTGTAAGACCAAAAGCGTCAGACACGCGGATCCCCTCTGAGTGCAAGCTGCATCACAATCGCATCCTCACGCTCCTTTGAGCTGCTGCAGATTGCGGGTAGTAGCCCTTGCGCTGGCCGATTTTCTGAAAACCAAGGAAGCGATAGAGGCGGATAGCGCCATGGTTACTCGGCCTAACCTCAAGGAGAATCTTCGAAAATTCTCGCGTACGCGCCTGGGCAATAAAATATCTCATCATCCAGAGCCCAAGGCCGCGACCCTGCCGGGCAGGCGACAAGGCAATATTCAGAAGGTGTGCCTCGTCCACCACCGCCATCCAGACCAGATAACCCACCATGACATTCTGTTCTTTTAAAACAGACATCTCGTAGCCTGCCGTGAGTGAGTCGGTAAAGTTTCCTGATGTCCAAGGAAATGGATAGGCCTGGTTTTCGATCACCATCACCGAGGCGAGATCATTTAATCGCATGGGTGACCAGACCAAATCAGGAGTGACGAGACGCTCCGAGATGGTCTGAGCGACCTTCTCACGAACATAGAGTGGTGAGAGTTCCTCTGGGCCAACCCAATTCTGCATGCGACTGCGGCGGGGATCGCAGGCGAACCTTGCAATCCATGCAGCCAAGGGAAGCCGATCGTCGCCCAGCAACTCGGTAGAGGGATCCTTCAGTTGAATCGAATTACCCTGCCCACTCGATTGCCTTGCATTGTTTAATGCATCAATGCGGATCTCTGGGCTAGCAATAAACTCAGAGTCCGCGCTTACGACAGAGGGCGCTTCGATCCACTCTAGCTCGAGCTGATCATTGACCATCTGCAGGTTGAGTACAGCCGCATAACGCTCACCCAGTCGGGCATCAAAAGAGATCTCAAACATACGCCCATCGCAGGCATCAGCAGCCGCGTCGTCACCGTCAGCGCTAAGGGCATCACGATGCGTTACCCACCAGGCGTAGGCATTGGCCTCAAATCCACTTACCGCGAGCAATGGGGTTCCTTGGCCCAGGGCAATGCCCTGAGCAAGCCCGCAGGCGATCCGCAGACCCGTAAAGGAACCAGGCCCAGCGCCTACCGCAATGCCGGTGAGGTCTGACCACTGAAGACCCGCCTGCGACAGGAGTTCCTGCGCAAGAGGAAGCAGTCGGCTTGAATGAGACTGGCCAGTCTCCGCTGTAGCGACACGCAAAGCGCCGCTGGGCGTAATCAATGCAGCCGAGGCCGTCGCACCACCCGACTCCAGCGCAAGTACACAACCCGTCATCAGGCCNGTCTCACCAAGGTCGCAATCGCCTGCGCTGCAATTCCCTCTCCCCGACCCGTGAAGCCCAGCCCCTCAGTCGTCTTGCCCTTGACGTTGACCCGCTCTTGCGCTGTCGCACAACACGCTGCAATGACCTCGACCATCTGACTCGCGTAGGGTGCAATCTTCGGTGCCTGCGCGATGATCGTGGCATCAATCTGCGATACAGCCCAGCCGGCTTGGNTCACACGCTCAATCACCTGCTGAAGTAACACCCGGCTATCGGCCCCCTTGTATTGAGGGTCGTTATCCGGAAAATGCCGACCGATATCGCCCATTGAAGCAGCCCCAAGAATTGCGTCTGTAATCGCATGGAGCAAGACATCCGCATCGGAGTGGCCATCTAATCCTTTCGCAAAGGGAATCGTCACGCCGCCAATAATCAATGGCCGGCCCACGACTAAGGCGTGTACATCAAAACCCTGGCCGACAGCAAAAACCGGCGGGTTACGATTTGGGTTTGGCGAATGGGCCATCACTGCCTCCATGANCNGGAAATCCTCTGGCTGGGTTAGTTTGCTATTGAGTGCATTTCCCTTAACGAGTAACACCGANCCGCCGACCGATTCAATGGCGCTTGCCTCATCAGTTGCTGTTGGTGTCTCTGCGTAAGCCGCAAGTAATTCATTTAAGTAAAACATCTGCGGTGTCTGCGCGGCCCANAGCGCGCGGCGATCGATTGTCGATTCGACAAGAGCAGATCCGTAAGGGCGTGGCTGATCACCGCCTTGATCTCCAGAACGCTTTACGGTGTCCGCAATCGGCTGGGCCAGAATGCCGCCGTGGCCGCAGGCACTTACCTCGCTCCACAGCCGCATCACGCTCTCCGAACTAAGCCCAGGTCGGGCTGCATCATGCACCACGATCCAAGGGTTGCGATCCCCAGATACGGCCTTGCGGACCAGTTCACAGCCTGCCATCACTGAATCACGGCGAGTCGGGCCACCCATAGGAACTGCAATTACACGTTCTGCGATGTCTCCCCAACACCCAATTCCTGATCAAGGCCCTCTCTAAGCCAGTGTTCATCATTCGGACTCAGCACCACTAAGATAAAAGAAAGTGCAGGAAGGCCTGCCAGCGCACGGATACTGCGCGCAAGCACGGTCACGCCGCCAAGCCGATAGTATTGTTTAGGCAGACCAAGGCCACTACGAGACCCAATGCCAGCGGCCGGGATAAGCCCTACAGCCTGATCATTAGGGCCGAATCGTTGGCCAATCCAATCTATCGCAGCGGTGGACTCAGGATAGAGTCGGCTTTTTATTCTCATAGAACCTACAATTTACCGTTTTCATCCGCTCTCTTCATGCCTAACCCATTTTCTGTTCTCAGGCGTACCCCGCCCTTACCTGGCCATACGCTATCACTTCCAAGGCCCCACGGTAGTTCGGATGCATGGCTGCTATCGCAGTGGGCGAGCGAACTCGCCCAAGGCCCGGCTGCTGACACCGCCAACGGCTCGGCGCCCGCAATAAAACGCGAGGCCCGTCAGGCGCCCACTGGTGCTCGCCTTGCCGTGATCTGCGAACACGCCCAGGATGCCCAGCGCCTGTCACAAGAGATTGGATTTTTTAATCCTGCTCTGCGGGTCCGACTGTTTCCCGATTGGGAGACCCTGCCCTACGAGGCCTTCTCGCCCCACCAAGATCTTGTATCGGAGAGGCTCTTAGCACTCTACGAGGCCTCTATCGGGGCGCTTGATGTCATCGTCTTATCTGCCTCGACAGCCCTTGGCCGAATCGCGCCGCCGTCTTTTCTCGCCGCACAGACGTTTTTCTTTAAAAAAGGCCAGAAAATTTCTGGCGATGTTCTGCGCCAACAGCTGCAGACCGCTGGCTACAGCCCCGTATCGCAGGTGGTTACACCTGGCGAGTACGCCATACGCGGCGGCATCATTGATCTTTACCCCACAGGAAGTGCGCTTCCCTATCGGATTGAACTTGCTGACGATGTGGTGGAATCCCTGCGCGTATTCGATCCGGATAGTCAGCGCACCGTCCACCCCGTGCAAGAAATTCGACTTCTACCCGGCAGGGAATTTCCAAGCGATGCGCAGGCGGCGCAAGATCTCCGCGCCCGATGGCGAGAGGTCTTCGAAGGTGATCCATCACGATGCAGCCTCTATAAAGATGCCGCAAAGGGCCTCTTTGGCGCAGGAATTGAGTATTACCTGCCACTGCTCTTCGATAAGACTGCAACCCTATTCGATTACCTACCCCCCTGCGATCAGCAATCAGACCTCGGGGGCGCAGGCGCCATCGCAACGGTTGGCAATATTGACCGTGCCTTTCGGGAGTTTCATAACGATATTGAAAATCGCTACCGGTTTTTGAAAGCCGACATCGAAAGGCCAGTCCTTGCACCATCCAGGCTTTATCTCAGCGCGGAAGAATTCTTTATTCAAACAAAGTCCCGGGCAAGGCTTGCCCTTCAGAGCGAGACCCCCGAACCCAAGGCCGTCTTGCACTCTGAGCGTGCCGCGGACCGCGTAATTGGCGAGCAGCTTGCATCGGGCCCAACCGTTTCAGCGATCTCAGAAGTTTCAGCAATCTCAGCGATCTCAGCAATTGCCGACCTCTCGGTCGATCGAAAGGCGGCAGATCCCGTCGCTAAGCTCAGAGGCTTGCAGGCCAATCTCTTGGGCCAACCGAATCTCTGCTTCTTGATGACAGCTGAGAGTCTAGGACGCCGGGAGACGCTCTCACAGTATCTAAAAGAGCATCAGATCCCGCATGTGTTGAGTGATTCCTTTGCACAGGCGATTAACGCTAACCAATCCCAGTTGCAACTGCTCGTTGCGCCACTGCATGCTGGATTTTCCTCTCTACCCGGTGGTCTCGTAATCAGCACCGAGGGCGAACTCTTCTCCCAGGTTGCAAGACGGCAACGCCGTGGGCGACGGGACGCTGAAACGAATATTGATTCGATCGTTCGCGACCTCTCCGAGCTCAAGCAAGGCGATCCGGTCGTCCATATTCAACACGGGATTGGGCGCTACCTGGGCCTGGTGTATCTCGATATGGGAGAAGGCGATACCGAGTTTCTCCAGCTCCAGTACGCCGATAACGCCCTGCTCTATGTTCCGGTCTCCCAGTTGCATGTCATTGGCCGCTACAGTGGTGCCAACCCCGAGAATGCGCCTCTACATACCCTTGGCTCTGGGCAGTGGGAGAAAAGTCAAAAAGAAGGCTGCCGCTAAGGCGAGGGACACAGCTGCTGAACTACTTAATATCTATGCCAGACGCGCGGCGCGTCAGGGACACGCATTTCGATTCGATGCCAAAGACTATGAGAGATTCGCCGACGGCTTCGGATTTGAGGAGACACCCGATCAGCTTGCCGCTATTCACGCCGTTATCCAAGACATGGTCTCGGGCAAGCCGATGGACAGGCTTGTCTGCGGAGATGTGGGTTTTGGTAAAACCGAAGTCGCCTTACGCGCTGCATTTATGGCCGTGATGGATGGCCAACAGGTTGCGGTCNTNACGCCCACGACGCTTTTGGCTGAACAACACATGCAGACTTTTAGAGATCGATTCGCTGACTGGCCGGTTCAGATCTCTGAGCTCTCACGATTCCGATCAGCAAAAGAGATTCAATCGGCCATCGATGGGCTTGCCGCCGGCAAGGTGGATATCGCAATCGGCACCCATAAGCTCTTGTCGGCAGGCGTAAAGTTTGACCGCCTAGGACTGGTCATTATCGATGAGGAGCATCGCTTTGGGGTTCGACAGAAAGAANCACTCAAGGCCCTGCGCAGTGAAGTCGATGTATTGACCTTAACCGCGACNCCGATTCCACGAACGCTTGCCATGAGCATGGAGGGAATTCGAGATTTTTCAATTATCGCAACCGCCCCCCAGAAGCGGCTTGCAATTAAGACCTTCGTGCGACACGAGAATGACGCCGTTGTCCGCGAGGCGCTTTTACGGGAGCTTAAACGTGGCGGGCAGTGTTATGTGCTGCATAACCAGGTTGAAACGATTAATAACCGTCGAGACGCCCTACAAAAGCTTGTCCAGAGGCACGAATTGATATTGCCCACGGCCAGATGCACGAACGCGATCTTGAACGGGTCATGCGAGATCTCCATCAACAACGTATCAATGTCTTGCTCTGCACCACCATCATCGAAACCGGTATCGATGTTCCGACCGCGAACACGATTGTGATCTACCGAGCCGATCGGTTCGGCCTGGCTCAGCTTCATCAGCTCCGTGGCCGTGTTGGCCGATCCCACCATCAGGCCTATGCGTATCTACTCACCCCTGGTGAAGGGGCTGTGACAAAAGATGCCGAGAAACGCCTAGAGGCGATCCAGGCCATGGAGGAACTTGGTAGCGGATTTTTTCTCGCTATGCACGACCTTGAGATCCGAGGGGCTGGCGAGGTGCTAGGCGATAGCCAGTCCGGTGATATCACCGAGGTTGGCTTTCAGATGTACTCCGACATGCTCGCCCAGGCCGTTAATGCGCTTAAAGCGGGCCGAGAGCCCGATCTTGAAGCGCCACTTGCGGCTGTGACCGAGATCAATCTACACACACCAGCCCTGCTCCCTAACGCCTATTGCGGAGATATCCACGAGCGGCTAACCCTCTATAAGCGCCTCGCCAATGCGGCAGACCCAGAGACCCTTGAGGTGCTTGAAGAAGAGCTCATTGATCGATTTGGGTCTCCGCCTGAGCCCACCCAGGCGCTTTTGGAGACTCATCGACTCAGGCTCTTTGCACGGCCCATCGGGGTCAACAAGATTGATGCGACCGAGGAATCCATCACAATCAGTTTTAGCAAGGCCTCCCAGGTTGACCCCGCAAAGGTTATTCGATTGATTCAGTCTGATAAGCGCTGCCGGCTCGTGGGTAATGAAAAACTTCGCCTTGATGCGGCCATTACAGATATTTCTCAGCGCGCGCGTACCATACGGGAAATTCTTGCAAGCATTGCAATCTAAAACAGGCAACAAACCTTATGCACTTTCTGGTTCTCTCACCCAATCTGGCACCCGGAGATCGACGCAATCGACTGGCCCAATCGACCCTCTACGCCTTTGATCACGCGCTGGGCCATGTCGAACGCAGGATGCGCCCATCACACGCGGCCGTTTGGCAACTCAGCAATCAAAGCCGAGAGGATGCGATCCGACTGCGGGCACACCTGCAATCGCTACGCGACTCCCACCAGGTTGATATTGCCTTACTTGATAAGCCCTATCGCTGGCAGGATTACTCGGTGTTGGCCATGGATATGGATTCCACTGTCATTACGATTGAATGCATCGATGAGATCGCGGATTTCTGCGGCAAAAAGCCAGAGGTTGCCGCGATCACCGAGGCTGCCATGCGTGGAGAGATCAGCGACTACGCCGAGAGCCTTCGCCGCCGTGTTGCCCTTCTTCAAGGCCTGGATGAATCGGTCTTACAGGAGGTGATCCGCTCGCGGCTAAAATTCACGCCGGGTGTAAAAGCCTTGGTCGATACCGCCCGCAATAACGGATTGCATACACTTCTGGTCTCTGGCGGATTCACCCAGTTCACCGATTTCGTTGCCCAGAAGATCGGGTTTGACCAGACGCGCTCGAATACGCTCGAGATTGTTAATGGGAAACTAACCGGTCGGGTGCTTGGCCGTATTGTTGATGCAACAGTCAAACAACAGACGGTGGCGGCCGCCTGTAAGCGACTCGGCGTTGGAATTGGTCGTGCCATCACGATTGGCGACGGTGCCAACGATCTCAAGATGATGAAGCCAAGCGGCTTATCAATCGCACATCGTGCAAAACCGGCTGTTGCTGCCCAGGCGATGCAATCCATCCGCTATGGCGGATTAGATAATGTGCTTGATTGGTTTGCCTGATCCAGTGGCTATACAAAAGACTTAGAAAATCAGGACCCTCGTGTCCTCGCGCTGGAGCTGGGCCATGACGGCCGTAGCCCCAGTCTGTCCGGTAATCTCGGCAATAATCGGCTCACCCCGATGATGTTCAGCAAGCGCCATTCCGCACATATAGATTTTCACACCCAACTCGTGACACCTCTGCAGGTAAGACAAAATCGTTTGCTCGCGCTTTGCATCCGAATAGGCTGCCGCGGCAACCCCCTCAAACGCCCAGGCAACAGCACTCGATGTGAGATGAATTTCGACCTCCATATCAAGTGCTCGGGCACATAAGGCGTAGACCAGCGGCGCGGCAGCCTTATCAGGGTGCCTCGGGTCTGACTGCCAGAGGACTAAAACCGCCCGGGTAATCGCCATCCCCTAGCCTCTCTAGTAGCTGATATTCTGCGGATCAATATCCGGTAACTCAAACTTCTGCGGATCTGGAGCGGTCAGGCGTGTCTCGCAGTTACATTGCAGCCATTCTCGGTATTGCGCGACTGTCATTAGCTTCGCAGACTCTTCCTCCCAGGCGGTTGGCCGCAGTCGATAGAGCCAACCCTCTCCGTAGGGGTCGCGCACCACAATATCAATATCCCGCTGAGCCTCTGGATTGGTCTCAATAATCACGCAGCTCAGGGGGCAGGTAATTGCCACGGCTGTCTTGGCTGTCTCCATCACACCCAATGATTTATCACGCATGACCGGGATCTCGCAGGGGCGGGGATAGAACAACATAAATTGTCCGTGATGAGTCACGAAACGATTGGCCCCCACAACTACCTCTTGTCCCTCTTGGCGAATCCAGAGATCTTGCTCGGCAGCGTAGAGATAATCGTTTGGTAACTCAGCAAGAATCTGAGCGAGTTCCATAGCAACACCTTATCAAAAGATTTCAATTCAACTTCGTGGCGGAAGGGTATGGGAGTCGAACCCACCAGGGATTGCTGGCAACCCCTATCAGATTTGAAGTCTGACCGGACCACCGGGCCACGCGACCCTTCCTCTAACGCAACAACCAGCACAACATCAACAAAAACCAACCAGCAAAACTACGTGCCTTACGGACTCAGTAGAGTATAGATAGAAATTTCTAGGCACTCTGCGCTTCCTGTGTCAACTCGGCATAGGGGTTTGAACGACGCACAAGATGCTCATCTCTTAGACGTCGAGTAAATCCAATTCGATCGAAGAATTCGAGAATCTGAATGGCGACTTTACGTCCTCCGCCGATACGATCTCGAAAATCTGCCGCCCTTACAGTGCCCTGGGCCTGAAAGATTTCCAGCACAATTTCGGCCATCTCCGAAACCCGGGAGGTGAGAAAAAAATGGTCAAGCGCAACAAGAGTGACCTCACCCACACGCGCCACCTTACGAAGGTTCGCACGAATCTCTGTCTCCGGGATGTGAACGAGATTGGCGATATCCCTTACCCTCGGCGGGTTGTAGGGTGTTTCGTTCAATAATGGGGCGATCGATTCCCAGAGGTTTTTCTCCGCAACACTCAGCTCCGCCTTATGAGAGGGCCTTCCAACAAATACCCCACGCTGAACCACGAGCGCTTGTGCGGCCAGGGCCTCGATCAGTTCAGAGTANGCATCCTGACTNAGCTGGGGAGCGGCTACCCGCCGCAGACGGTTNAACTCTAGACCCGGCATTTCGGGCTCTCGAATGTGGGTCTGATCGATAACCTCCAGGATACGNTCACGATAATCAAGCCAGCGAGACGGATGAAACGCGACGCCCCCTGCTACAACCGCACCCGATTGCGTCACAAGCGTCNCTAGCTCAGCCTCTTGAAGATTCCAGCCATGACGCAAGCTCTCAAGAGACATCGGTGCGCTCAGAATCATCTGCGTGAGGGCCGAGGCAGGAGAGAGATCCCGCAACGCCTGCAATGTCGAGAGTCGNCCGAGAGAACGTCTTCCGCGCGCGGGCGGGGCGATATCCAAGACCGAGCCTCCCCCCAACGTCAGNCGCGCCTGGCTNTCACGAATCACAAAACGATCCGCCTTACACAAGGAGATGGGCGCTGCGAGTTGGAGATGCACGAGGCCGCTTNAACCACTCTCTAAGCGATCCTGCTCTAGAGGATAGAGTTTTGCCATNACATCCGATGANCCATGATGCAGATGCACTTCTAAGCCCTGNGTGATCGTTCGNTCATGNTGAGAAGAACTCTCTAGCTGTGCATCAAAACGCGACGCNCTATTGGTNAGCCCACTGCCCACNAGCCATTCNCCCCGACGAACGCTTTCAACCGAGATGCCTGCGAGATTTAATGCGAGTCGCTCACCAACGCGGCCCTCCTGGGCGGCCTGATCCTGNCTGTGAATGGAACGCACGCGCGCAGTCACTCCCGAGGGCATAAGCGACAACGCATCTCCGATTCGCACGACCCCCGAGTGCGCCGTTCCTGTGACGATGGTTCCGAGCCCCTGCAATGTGAAGGCGCGGTCTACAGCGAGCCGAAACATGCCCCCTGCTGACCGATAGTCAAATTCAGAGGCCTTGATTCTGAGGTGTTCAAGCAGTTCAGCGATTCCCTCGCCACTGACCGACGATACAGGGAACAGGGGCCAGTGCTCGGCTGGCTGGCCTGCCACCATAGACGCAATCGCTGCAATCGTCTGGTCGCCAATTGCGGCATCGACACGATCAATCTTCGTGACGACGACTGCACCCTGATGAACGCCAAGAAGCCTCAGAATATCAAGGTGTTCTCTGGTCTGTGGCATCGGCCCATCGTCTGCCGCAATCACGAGCAAGGCGTAGTCAATACCGGTAGCACCAGACAGCATGGAATGTACAAATTTCTCATGCCCCGGAACATCGATAAATCCGAGTCTCTTCGCTTCACGATTCTGCAGACCGTCAATACTGAGATAGGCATATCCCAGCTCAATTGAGATTCCCCGCCGTTTCTCCTCCGGAAGTCGATCGGTGTCACGCCCCGTAAGCCTCCCGATCAACGAGGTCTTGCCATGGTCGATATGGCCAGCGGTTCCAATGATCATGACGCAGCCGATAACAAAATAGATTCATCTCTTGCCGACAGGCAACGACAATCAAAGACAATTGCATCGTCGCGAATACGCCCAATGACTGGGGTCTTTAACTTTCTGAATTCTGCAAGGGTCTCACTGAGTAATCGGCCGGTTCGCTTACCCGAATCGATAGGCGTGAGCCTAACCGCAGCAGAAGGCAATCGCTCCTCGGGCAATGCCCCGCTGCCAATCTGGCTTGCGCAATCCACAATATCAGCCCGAAATCTGGGCCCTGCAATCTGGGCTAGCCTTGGCATTACTCGGGCACAGGCCTGCCGAATATCCTCACGCTCTCGGGTGAGCATCGCGAGTACCGGGAGACGGTTCACCAAATCATGATCTGAGTCATAGAGACGCAGCGTTGCTTCAAGTGCCGCCATGACGAGTTTTGATACTCGAAATGTTCTTTTAAGTGGGTGCTTCTTGATCATAT
>JGI24766J26685_10000260_pt1 | contig 14245 bp, 16 predicted proteins | sample SanBayMetagenome_FD_26685 | JGI IMG/M metagenome (IMG submission 26685)
GCTGTACTGGCTATTAAAATCTTTGGGACTGAGTGTAACCTTTTTCCCCTCCAGTCCTGGTGCGGATGAAGGAAAATAAACGACCATCTGCATCGCCGGATCACAGTATGCGTAACGCTCCATACTACATAGAACATCCTGAACGAGATAGGCTTTGCCCATTTCTAAGATCATAGTTTTGTTGTTTTAAGGTTTTGTTTTTGACGCTGGCTCTAATAGTACCATCAGGTTTTGATCCCACTGATCAAAGAATCCATCCGGCCATTTATTGATCCGACCGTTACGATCAATTTTGGGAGCAATTAATTTAATTTGATTGTCTTGATCTTTCTGGAAATAATTGATTTGAATATCATCGGGACTGATCTGCCATTGGTGGGTAGCGACGCGAATCGCATTCAAAATGTGATTACTATTGGTTTCTATGATGGTTTGAATACCCCAACCCCAATTTGAGGCGATCGCCAAGAATCTCCCCATAGCTGACTGAGCTTTTCCGTGTAAACCAGACTCAGGGTTCTCGATTAGGACTAAAGACCCTGGTACTGCGGACAGTACGGCGACAAATATAGGTAAACTATGTGTAACCCCATAACTGGCATTGAACGGGCTGTAATTAGCACTGCCGTTAAAAGAATACTCTAAGACTATACTCTGGGCGGAAGGATTGGCCGTGGTCTTGATATGAATCCCTGGGCTAACTTCTCCCATCCAGGCTTCAACTTGATCTTTTAGGCTGAGTGATTTTGCTTGGGGGTGACTTAATTCTTTGTTAGGAATTTCTTGATTTCCGTAGGTGTCTAAAAAGTGAACCGTATATTCGCCCAGGATTCCCAGATCATTGTTCTGAATGTGGTACTCAGACATTGGGTATTCGGCTCTGATTCCGATTCGTTCTGCTCTGATGTAATGAAAATCATTTGTGAACAAAGCGGATTTATATACAGTTTCTTCAGTCTCCCCAATATCCCAACCCAATAACCTATCCTGTTGCGGGGAATAATATTTAAAAGACCATTCTCTCTTTGCCCCAAAATCAAACCCCAATTCAAATCCAATAAATGTAGAGTCACCATCTTCGGCTTGTTCATACAAGACATCTTGAGCCACACCTAGATAAATTTCTTTACCATTTAGTAATAAGGTGTCTAACTTGTTCTTCTGGTACGAGTGTCGCAACAACATCAAAGCCTGTAGGACGGTTGATTTACCTGTATTATTTTTCCCTGTCAGTAGTGTTAGGGGTTTGATCGGAATAGTCTGATCTTTAAAGCATTTAAAATTAATTAATCGTAAGGAATTGATCATAAATTTTTGTTGTTTGATATGTTTCTAACATTATACAATGATCTGTATTCCAAAGCAAGATGTGGGCTAGTATCAAAAGAAATAAATCTTTTGACAACACTGCATGAAGCAGACGTTCACCCACGATCAAATTATAATATAGCCAGCTAAAAATAGACAAAATGAAGCCCAGGTCTTTAATATTAAAGACCTGGGCTTCGGGATTCTACTTCTGTTTCTGACTAGAAACTAAGAAGTACAAGAGCAAAGCTCCGACTAAGAGAATAGCTACTTCGATACGAATTGAATTGGCTAGGCGGATCGCATCTGTGGGAGATACATCAAAACCACCTATAGCAAATTCTTTACTGTGCGCTCGGAATACTAAGCCGAACCATCGATCCCCTAAAGGATTGATGAATAGCCACTCTCCGTTGAAATATTTTAATATTACTTGCTCAACAAAGTTGTCATCATAGGTTGTGCTTGTTAATGTTTCGATAACAAATACGAAACAGAATCGAATTTCGGCGATTAAATCTAACATAGCCTTGAACTCCATTGGTTTTCTCTTATGTTTTAATTATAACAAATAAGAAATACTAATGACAAGTATTTATGCGGTATTTTCAATATATTTTTAGAATTATTTTAAATATTTTCTATTAAAAATTGACACAAAAAATCCCCACCTTCCGAGGGGAAGACGGGGATTCGGGAAACTCTTTAAACTCTGTTAGAGAGTTTATTTTGTCTTTCATTCTGAGAATGATTTAGACTGTGTTGTAATGAGAAATAGGTTTCGCTTACTATCATCACATATACCATAGCCAGGGTTAGGGAACTCGGGCTAGAGTACAATAAGTAAAACAAATATGTCTTCATCCCAAGGGAGATAAAGAAGAATATCACGAAAATAATATCAACGATTGCGTCAAAGATAACGCCCGCAAACACTTTTGGTAACACTCGGTAAGAGTGATCTACTGCGTCTTGATAGGCTTTGATCGTCATCAGGATTGAGCCTGACAGGAACAATGCTGTGACTAAAATACCAGCAAAACCAAAGGGGTTTAGGGATTCAAACAGTTCAAATGCGTTCATGCTTACTCCTAGAATTGTTTTCTCTTATGTTTTAATTATAACAAATAAGTATTACTAATGACAAGTATTTATACGATATTTTCAATATATTTTAGGCAATAAAAATCCCCCGATCTTTGTATAAAGATCGGGGGATTAAATCTTTCAATCTATTTTAATTGTAGATTGAAACAAGAGATAAAGATTGGATGAATAACCATACAAGAATAGATATAGCCAGTAAAACAATCCGAAAATCGGTATCGTACCTTGTTCTGAAATCAATTTGCAGTAACAGCCAAGATTTGACTAGCTTCAGATACTTATTCTCTGCTTTTAGATAAAGTCCTTGAAGGATAACTATCAGGTAAAGTTTAGTCAGAATCAATGACCTGCGAATCGTAAATTCTAATTTAGACATTTTGACTCCAGAATGTTTTTCTCCTATAGTATAATTATAACTTATCTATATTAATTTCGCAATAAAAAATCCCCCAATCTTTATGTAAAGATCGGGGGATTAGAGAAAACAGAAAACTACTTGTTACAGAATCTTTCTGTAGTTTGCAACAAGTCTTTTGTGAAGCCTACTCGGGTTTTACCATCCAGATCGACCACCTCATAACTATCGAATCCATTGAACATTAAAGAATGCAATAGATCCTTTTTACTTCCGTCGTCACTATTGACGGGGATAATTTGAAATCCCCCTTTACGATGAAAGAAAGTATATAGCATAAATCTTATCTCCAATTTATTCTCTCTGATATCATCATTATATCTTATAAATCAGTAGATCGTCAATCAAATACCAACATTAAATCCCTTGAATTATTTTTAATTCAAGGGATTTAATCACAGTAAATGTTCTTATCTTTAATAGTACAATGTTCTGTATTATATACGGGTTCTAGCGTCTCTCTATTCACGAATGTGGAATGTTTATATGGATTGTAAGTCACCATTGCTTTTAGGTTATTCCAGGCTTCCTCAACTACTGTACCGATAACGTAAGCGTGAACATTCTTCCGTTTCTCTCGGAGGACTCGTTCACGACCCGATTGAGATACTTTTAATTCGACATTCTCTAAAGAAATATTGTTCGCATATCCAATTATCTTTCCTTTATACTGTAAAGATAAACAGTGTTTATGTAGGTTGTAATAGATTTTCAACCGCTTACCCACCATATCTTGCTGGGTCATGATCATCACCTCCTGATTTAAAAATTCTAAATTGATAAAAAAATACCCCCCTAAACGTTTAGGGGGGGTAAAGATAGAGAAACTACTTCGCACCTATTGAATTTATTCCCTTGCTTTAAAAAGCCTTCGTATTGCGCTTTACGGGTTGCTCCCAGAATCATTAGTAGTGAATTAGTTTTCTGGTTTGTTTGGGTTTGCAGCAACAGCTACTCTGTCAGTTAATTTATCTCGCTAATGTTGTTTTCATTGATTTGTTTTTAAAACTGTTGCATTAGAATCGAAATAAAGGTGTAGCCTTCATTTATCAACTGATCGATTGTATAGGTGCTTTTATCTTTTCTCTTTATAGATTAATTATAACATCAATTAATCTATAAAGCAATAACTAAAACTTAACTATTTCAAAAGATAAAATTCTTTGATATTTTCGATTGAACGAAAGAAGTCAATAGGACAGTCGCGGACTTCTCCTGTCTTACTGATATCAACAACCGTAACTTTAGCCTTTTCTCCAGAACCTTTGACATCGAAAGCTCTAACTGAATCTGGTTGGATTACTTCCTTTCTTATGGCAACACGAATCCCGTAAAACAAAGGTGTACTCGTCGTCCCAATAATCAGGTTAAGTTCTGGGTATAGATTTAGCCACTGTGGAATTGCCATTCCTAAGTAAAAAGCTAATATCTCATCCAAATACATTTCCGGTTGATACCAGAAGGCATACTTGCTTTTGACATTTTCGAGATTAAGGCGTTCCAAAGAAAGTTGGACTAGGACATTGATAATCGCCATAACTCCTTGATTTGGAGAGATCACCGTATCTCTCCTGAAGAAACCTAGTTTGCCAACTTTGTCAGAATACTTAACTGACAGGTTAGGATCAACGAGTTTTAATGCGGGGTTGATTTCTTCTTTGATAATCTGCTCAATCCCTGCCTCAAAATTAAAGAAACTACCTTTGATTCGTTTGATTTCTCCAACTAATTCCATGATCTGCGTCTCATACCCCGAGACATGATAAAACAAGGGATTCTCTTTGAACTGTTCGATATTGGCAAGATATTCCATCCAAGGAGACTCGATAAATTCGTTGTCATGGATAATGTTAAGTCTCGATAGCAGGCTAGGAAAATCCTTGATTTCTGATCCAGTTAATATTCGCATGATTTTGTTGTTTGTTCTTTGCTCGTCTATTTTACCACGATCAGGAACTAAAAATACTGAATAGTGAATCCTGATTCGGTAACGAATGATTTATCCGCTTTTTCTGTAGTCTTGGTTTTATCAAATAATTTACGACTAGCTTCAAATACCGCATTCTCTGTCTTCTCTTGAAGTTTTAACAGAATAGGATCTAATGTTTTGTCGTCAAGATTCAATGCAACTTTTCTGTCTTTCAAATAATTAGCCACATCAGCAGCAGTATCATCCTTGATCTGTTCTATAACTTTATCTAAAATTGCTTGTTCAGATTTTTTCACCTTTGCTCGATGCTCTAATAATCCATACCAGGCAGGATTATCACCAAAGGCTACCGATAATTTATCTAGCATTGCTTTAGCTTCGGTCGCGTCCTCCTTCTTCTCTAACAAGGCGTAAAATTCTTCGGATGCTTCAATCATCCGTTGATATCGTTTCGATCTTGATGGCATCGGTAAATCGAAAACATCTTCTAAGATATCTTCAACGCTCTGGCATCGAAATGCGTCCGTAGCGACGTACTCAATATTGTTTCTGGTGACTTTAATCAACTTACCTTTGTAGAGCGACTGTATGACGATAGGGGAGTTGGTGGCGGCGAAGAACTGAACGTTCGGAAATGCCCGTATCAAACCTTCAATTACTTCGCTTTGTTGATTGGGGTCAAGGAACAGATCGATATCGTCGATCAAGACAATGCCAGAGGTTAGTTCCAGAGCTTTGTCTTCCAGTTCAGGGTTAGCCAAAGTAATGCTAAATGCGATATTGGCAATAATTGAGAATAGGCTTTTCATACCGCTCCCCATTTCAGAAAGTAAAACTGGTTCTGCGGTGTCAGAAAAGATAACAAACTCGTTCAATTCCGAATCAAAGCGTAAGCCGGATTCTTGATTTCGGGCAAAGAATCTTTCTACAGCTTGTTTTACGATGCTGGTTCCAAAAGAGTTTGCATCGTAGACAAATTGACGACCAAACTTATTTTTGATCTGAGTCAAGACCCTGTTATTTTTATCTTTGCCGGGTGCAAATTCAATTCTGGAATCAAGCGACTCTTGCGATATCACCTCGTTCTCGCCATCCGACCAACTGCGGTGATCCATACCCAGAGAAGAAGACAATCTTTCTAGGAAAGCTGTTTTACCCGATCCGTTATCTCCAATAATTAAATTAAAGTTCTCCGAAAGATCGTCTAATTCCACGTCGTTACTGTAATCCCATCCATCGGAACCTACGGTTGGGCGATCAACCCCGTAGGAATCAATTTTTATTTTTGTTATTCTCATGTTATTCAATTAATTTAAAACTATTATTTAATAATACAATTATTTGGTTATCAAGTCAATAAAAATAGACAAAAAATTACCCCGTAAAATTAATATTAATTTTACGGGGTAACGGTTCCTAGATGTCCGTGTATCGGATATCAGGGATTGAATGAACTACTTTTAATGGTCTTTCGGGATCATAGCATCGTACTTGTACGCACTTCTTCTGTGGCCCGACATGAACTTGGTAGGTCTTGAACCAGGGCTTTGTATTAGAGATTATCGCTTCTACTTTATTTAGTAAATGGCGCAGTGAAGTTTTTTCGCTGGTTACGAAATAGTATCGCTTTACGAGGGTTGTTCCATCTCCGTTCCACAGTTCAACTTCGACTGTTTCCGAGTATGTAACTCCAACTCTTGAACCTAAGATTGCTTTTGCAATTTTCAGTTTTTGAGTAAATTTAATGTCATTTATTTTCGCGTGACATAGATTCATTGCTTTAGACTCCATTAATCTTCTCTATGTTTTAATTATAACCTATAAGTATTACTAATGACAAGTATTTATGCGGTATTTTCAGTTATTTTTAGACAAAAAGAATCCCCGCAAATTAATATTAATTTGCGGGGGAATGCGATTAAGCCTGTGCGTGGACTCTCATATTGGAATCCTTGAAAGCTAGTAACAGAAAGTTACTGTTCTTAGTCAATTCAGTTAAATTAACTAACGGATACTCTTTCTGTTGCACGATTATTGCAACACGGAAGATATCTTTCTCCCAGAGCCGTCCAGGGGTAGACTTCAAAATTAACATCGGGAAAACAATCGCGGTAACAATATTCTTTTCGCAACAAGCCAAACAGTCTTTTGAGTACAATTCGTTCCCTTCAAAAACAATTTTGACTTCTATGGGGTACTGAGATACCTCATTGGTATTGCGAGATTTATAATCTCCGCAGTAACGAAAGAATGCCTTGATGATCTCGGAATGAGATTCCTCAATTTCTGTCATAATATCTAACATTATTGTCATAACTATCTCCAAAGTGTTTTCTCCTAAACGATTATAATATTAACACATAAGTCAATATTATTAATACCAAAATAAAACAACTTTACTTTCAGGTTCTAACTGCTTCAAGTACGCCCACACCGCCCTATTCCTCTGGAACTGGAGAACACCTTTATGGGTTGATAATTGACATAAATCATGGCATAGAACTGATCTTAAATCATTGCCGTGAGCATCAAACAAAGTCACGCCCATTTGATATTGATTCTCTTTAATCAGCAAAAAAGATTCAAATATTTGAGGTACAGATTGATCGGGTAATTCTTGGATCGCATCCATTAAATCCATTTGAAAGTCTGTCTCTAAGACAGTAAAGCCATAACAGATGCTATCTGTGCTGTATTCGACCGGAACCAAACGTAAATTTTTCATTAGATTTCCTTAAGTAAATTAATAAAGCCAATAGTCTTAAACGGAATAATTTGATGGGCGATCGCTATTGGGGGACTCTCTCCAGTGTTCAGCAATTGAGCTTTGACGATAATTACATCACCCACGCGGTAGTTATGATAGATACTACTCCCAAGTACCCCTGGAACCTCAACCTGTAGGTGTTGAAATGATTCCCCTGTACCTGGTTTAAATTCAAGCAAAAGTAGGGTTACGGGTTTCCCATTCCTGACTTCTATCTCTAAAAGGGCGATCGCTCCGGTCAGAATAATAAAATTCAACCGATTAAAATAATCCTTTTCTTCAAGGATGGAAAGACCAAAGACAATCACAGCCCGAACGATCGAAGCTAGGGGTTGATTGGGTTCGACCGCTAATTTTAATAACCGATCTTCGAGTCCTTTAGCTTCAAAAATAATTCGATTTCGCTGCTTCATAGAAATTAAATAAAAAGAAGGGATGCCGTCAAGGATGACAATGGCATCCCTTTCTTATTGTCAAGTTAAATCAGCCCTAAGTTGAGAAGTAGAAATTTATTTTCATAGCACGAAGAAAATATGGCAACGCTTTATCAAGTCAAACTCGAAAAGCCAGGGCCACAGATTTCAGTCCCGTATCCTGTGAATTTTGACGGCAAAAGCCCAAAGAACTCACGGGAACGGCTGTTTTTCTTGAACCAAAGCCCATGTATGTTAACTCTGAAAGAAATTGAATTAGCCGAAACTCACCTCGTTAAAGCCAATATTGGCCAGAGAGTTGTGAGAACAGGAATGGTTTTGATCGACCAAGCCGATCCTTTATTGACGGCTCCCGATTCTCAGTTGCAGGACTTAGAAGAAAAGTACAAGTTACCTTCTAAATCTGACTCAAACAGATGGGGTCGGGTGGTAGCTATTCGTGAAGCCCAGGCATTTGAATAGGAGATATAAATAATATGGATTTTTCAACAACAATTTCTAATCGCTATTCCACGGGGGTTCCGGGGATTGAGATTTTAGAAAGAGTTTCTACCTCTAACTTTACTCAACCTCGACGGGGTGTTGGGTGTATGATCGGGGTTCTTAAACGCGGCCCTGAAGGTGTACTATTCCCAGTTACTTCCCTTGATTCTTATCATCGGATGTGCGGCGATCCGAACGATGCTCTGTGGCACTTATTCGCCAAGGGTGATCATATTTTACCTGACTGTATTGAAGGTTTCTTTCGTAACTCCGGCGGGGCTGGGATGCTGTGGTTAGCGCGCCCCGATCTAAAAGGTCGTAAAGCATCTCTGAGGCTAAAGAATAGACTAGGTGACGATACTTTATTACTCGAAGCTGCGAGTTCCGGTCGTTGGGCAGGAAGCGATAATGTTTTAGATAAAACTAAAGTTGTTTTTGCTACAGCTAGAACTTTCACTGTTATTGCCCCAGGAGTCCTGGTCAACGAATTTGAAGACGGGGAAGTTGTTTTTGACACCGTTGCAGGGAAGCGATTTAAGATTGTTGCCAACACAGCCGCAGATCCTAGAACGGGTTCTGTAGTCTTTACTGTGTCTCCTCAGCATAATTTAGTTAGAGAGAATGTCTTAGGGCCTACTCCTTTAACGGGAACAGCTTCTTTTGAGAACTTTGCCGATCAAGGAACCATTTCTTTTAATCCACGAGCTAATGTAACCGGAACTGCTTTTACTGTAGACGGAACTAGCATTACAGGGACAGGTTCAGCCTTTTTGACTCAGATGAGAGTTGGCGACACGATCTACATCAACGAAACCGAAACTCGAATCGTTGTTGGAATTGCTAGTGCCACTCGGCTTAGTTTGAACGCGGCCCCTAGTATTGATTTTATTAACAGCCTGAAGATCAATAATCGGGTTGTAACAGGGACATTAACTACGTTCACAACTGATTTTGCAGTAGGGGAGGACATTTATGTTCAAACTGAATCTGGCGATTACGAACGCCGTAAAATCGAAACTATTACATCAGCGACCGCCCTAACTTTGGTGACAGGATTTGATACGGTCTTAACCGATCAGACTTGCTTCAAGAAAAATTTAGTGGTCACGGTGACAGATGGGGATTTAATTGACGAACTCAGAGAGGGTGATTACATCTCTGACCCTAATGACTTCCATCACCTCGTTCGAGTTGACACAATTAATTCAGCCACTTCTTTTACATTGGAAGAAGCATTTATTGGGCCGATTACTGCATTGAAGATCAGTAAAATCCAAGAAAGTGCGCGAGTTGAATTTAAGTCTGGAGATGCCCTTGAAGGTCTATCCGTCGTCGTCTCTCAAGGAAAACGCTATCCCGCGACTCACTTCGGGTTAAGCGTTTATTTCCGTGGGTACGAGGTAATGAACCTGGACGATGCCAGTCTTGATCCAGCAGATCCTCTGTTTGTGGAGACTTTAGTTGCTGATAACAACATTGCTTACAGAACGGGGACTAATAACTATTATCGCTGGTTGACGGCGAAAAGTCTGGCAACGGGGACTTATACAACCAACATGGAAGATGATGTCCGCCCGTCTAACGGAGCCGGAACTATTCTATCTATTGAAGATAACCGTCTGTATTCAGTTTCTACGATCTTCGACTACAAAGCGACGATCAATAACTACCTGTTCCCTAACCCCTACAAACTGCCTCGAAGTTACTTCCGGGTTAAGGATGCAGAAAATCCCTTGCAGATTGATGGGACGATTTCTGTCGTTGGAACAACAGTTACAGGAACGAACACCGAGTTTACTACCGAACTCTCGGCGGGAGATTATATCTATGATTCCATCAATGATATCGCACGTAAAGTGTTGTATATCATCAGTGACGGTTCGCTAGTCCTTGAATCCGCGTTCCCGGCTAACTTCACCAACCAAACAACTTACCGCCTAGGATACCTGGAAGTTGAACGATCCTACGATCTGAGCGACTATTGCGCGAAAGGCGATCGCTTCTTATTGAGTTTCATGAGTAAGCTCAGCCGAGGTTATGACGGAGATCTATCTAATATTTCTTCTTACGACTATACCAAGTACGCCGATGTCGATCTAAATGTGATCGAAAACTCCGTGTTTGGATTGAATATGGGGATGCTCCGAATTGCCGTTCCAGGTGTTTCCGATCCTTATATTCAAAAACAGTTTATTAACTACTGCGAATTAAAAGCGTATGAGTTTCGAGCCGAGATCCCGTTGAATTATTCAACTGCGTCTTTAGCAGAAAGTTTCATTAACTTAGATTTAGGTCGTTCAAACTGTTTATCTGTGGCTTGGCCGAGTTACGGGTATATTCAGAATCCGGTTGGAGCAGGTGATCGTTTAATCCCGTTAACGGGTGAGATTTTTGGGGGTGAGAGTAATCGATCCCTGAGTGCTGATGGTTGGCATCAACCGTTCGCCGGGGTTTCGGCTCGGATGCCTCGANTCCGCAAGTTACCTTACCAAGTTGACTTAAGATCACAAGAATTGATTAACGCCGCAGGGATTCAACCCATTCGTCAGATCAGTGGCGGAATTGTTGTTTTCGGCGCACGCTGTCCGGCAGTGAACGAAGTCTTTGATTATCTTCACATCGCTCGTACTCAGCGCGAATATGTCCGACTATTCCTTGAGGCTCCTTTGCTTTTGGAAAAATTATTCTCTCCAAAAGATCCGTCAGTGATCGAACATTTAATTATGTCGCTGAATAAATTTGGTGAACGGGAACATAAAAAGGGTGCGCTTGACAGACGGCTTACGTTCTCCGCCGCGGTTCAGGTGGGTTTAGCGGATGAAAATTCGGGAGTCGGCAGTGTCACATTTGATCGAGGTAAAATTTCAGTGTTCTTTTCTTACCGTCCACCTGAAATTATTGAAGTTATTTCACTCAATTGCAGTCCTCAAGGAGTTTCCCTAAACACCTCAAGAGGTGCTTCTAATTATTCAAATAGTCAAGCTGCCTAAAACATCTTAAAACCTTGCACTGAGGAACTTCTTATGAGGAAAGCTACGTTAGAGGGTAATATTATCCTCAAAGCCAAGGGGCGTATTCTTGTCGATGGGTATCAGGCTGCTGACATTATGGCAATCACTCGAGATGTGATTGCCCATACAGTCGGGGTTATTGAATTACCTGATCAAACCAAGGTTCCTGGGGGTCGTCGTCGAGCAGGTGAATTTACTGTCACCATTCAGTTTGCACGAGACAACGATCGTACCTTGTTCATGGATTGGGCGGCAAAATGTATTGACGGGGGAACCGTCAGTAACGGGATCTCGCCTGATTACAAGCGAGATATGACAATTGTTTATTGTCGCTTACTCTCAAAATCCAGTCGAGTTTCTAATAGTACGAACGGGAACCTGTTAGATAACATTACAGCTAGAATTTTGGGTTGCTGGGTTTCTAGTTATAACCTCCCTGATTATGATATGAACTCAGATGAGGGCGATGGAGATTCAACGATGGAATGTACGATTCAGTATGATGATGTAATTCCCGACTTTTACCCANGAGGTCAAAATGCAATTGGCAATACGTCGTCAGTGCGTNACAACNTATTTTCTAACGCCGGAGGAGATCCCATCAGTGGTGGTGGATTAACATTCTAACCTCAAAGATTAAATATCTTTTTTTGTCAGATCGAATTATTAAAAGTGCAATCATGGAATTATCTTTGATTGCACTTTTTTATGCCAGCAACCCCAACTCCGACTCCGACTCCAACTCCGACCCCGGCTCCGGATAAAGCCAAAACTCCAGAAAAAACGGCTGCAATTACCCCAATCCGGCCTGAAGATATCCCAAAAGTCCAACATCCCCCGTCCCCGTTGTTGAAACAGCATCAAGACAGGCGAGGGCAGCCGGACTATATTCCCGTCAGTATCATTATTTTGACAGGGGAGTACAAAGGGAAAGTTCTTGATTTGGGTTTGGCTGTAGAAGAAATCTCTCAATCTCAGTCGGCGGAATGGTCAGATCACAGCAACCAATCAATCCGAGTTGGGGCAAACTTCTCTCGAATCAGTGCTAGGGAAATCTCTTTGCAACTAACATTTTTTGATATTGGCGAAGATATTGCCCACCTTGGGGAAAACTTAGCCCATCTACAAGAAATCCAACCGACAGAAAAGACACCTCCCTTGCTAATGCTCAAGCAGGGGTCTGTAACAGCCGTGCAATGCGTCTGTACTAGCATTCGATGGAAATACGACACCCCTCACCCCGCCAAAAAAGGTTACAGAAAGGTTGAAGTAGAGCTTTCCTTTAAACTACTGGGAGGTAAATCGTCTCCCGACGCATCAGGTGTTCCCTTAACCGGAACCCCCTTGCAAGCCGAAAGAGGGAAGCAGACCGATATTGAAGCAATTCTGCGGGGCAATGCCGACATCGCGGATCTTCTCCTCGCACCTTGCTTGGGAGGCAAAGGTTCTCAGCAGATTCGTGACTTGATCGAGAAACAGAAGTTAAATGACATAGATCAAATTATCAAGATAGATGACGACGCTTTCTTACAAGGTGCGATCGCGGGGATTTTTAACAAAGCGATTTACAGTAACCCCAAATTTATAGAGAAATTAGATAAAGCTATGGCGATCGCTATAGCAACCAAAGAACAGGGATTAACCCGCGAGGAACAATTCCAGGTGGCTAACGCTCTCTTGAAAAACGATCCGAAGTTGCTCCCCGCAAGATTATCTGGACTCTGGGATAAAATGAGTCAGGACTACAAAGTGATCAAGGATTCAGTTGCCAAACAAGATTACAAAACAAACGACAAAGGAGAGTCCAATAGTCCTATTTTTAAAGATCCAAGTACAGCAGATCGGTTTCGTCAGATTGGTCACTGCGGATTATCTTTGCAACAGGTTGGAGGGGCGGGATTCTCGAATCCATTAGACAGTAAAACAGATCAAGAGACGTTAACCAAGATCAATGAGGCAATTGCTTCTAAGAGCGATGAGGAGTTGATGAAGGCCTTTGGTTTAAGTAGCAAGGTTCAACTGAGTAAACTAAAGAATGGAGGGCCTTACGCTTCAAAAGATGACTTCTGGAAGCGGTCAACTGGAAGTGTTGTCGGAGCAACGGGGATGGTTCTCTGGCAGAATTTTGAAAATGCTCAACCAGTCCCCACTCCTGCTCCCGAAAAGAAATAAAACTACAGGAAAATTTATGAAAGATATTTTAGTAGAAACTCTTAAATGTCAACTATCTTTGGCTGAACTTCAGATCCAGGCTGATCGCTGGCCAGTAGGAACAAAAGATCCAAAAACTGGGCTAGGTATCGGCGGTCAGTTTAAACCAACGGGAGGATCTGGATCGGTTAAATCGAAAGAGAGCGAAGATAAAGAAACCAGAGATTTTATCAAGAAATATAATGAGCAGAAAAACAATACATCTGCCCAGGACGAGGCAGCCTTTAAGGAATTTCAAGCAAATAATCAAGCTAAATTTATGTTGCTGAATACCGCGCACGTCGCTGCCAGGATGTACGAGCAGATAATCCCCCTTAATACCGACGTTCCGTTTCTGGAGTCATTTCAAAAGGTGATCGCAAAGGTGACGAAACAGAAACCCAAGCAAGACCTTGTTGTTTTTCGGGGTATATCAGATATTGTGGATACCATAACCAACGGTCAGATTGTCTTGCAAAAGATATCTGATTTTGGCAAAAAACTTTACGACGAAACTAAAGCAGAACTAGAAGCAGATGGTAAAAAGATTTACGATAAAGTTTATAAAGAATCGCCAAAGAATATTAAACTTCAACTAGA
>JGI24766J26685_10000262_pt1 | contig 14208 bp, 10 predicted proteins | sample SanBayMetagenome_FD_26685 | JGI IMG/M metagenome (IMG submission 26685)
GCAATGTCGCCAGCACGAACTTCTTTCAATTCTTCACGCTGATTTGCGTGCATTTGAAGAATACGGCCAATACGTTCTTTACGGCCTTTAATTGGGTTATAAATGGTATCGCCTGATGTAATAACGCCCGAATATACGCGGAAGAAAATAAGCTGACCTACAAAAGGGTCTGTCATGATTTTAAATGCTAACGCTGAGAAAGGTTCATCATCAGAGGCTTTACGAGTTGTGGGTTGGCCCTTGGCATCTTCACATACGAGCGCTGCAACATCAGTAGGGGCAGGCAAATACTCAATCACTGCGTCCAACATAGCTTGNACACCCTTATTTTTAAAGGCTGATCCACATAACATAGGCACGATTTCAAAATTAATCGTTCTAATGCGCAATCCTTTTTTNATATCTTCTTCGCTTAAATCACCAGTTTCCAAATATTTATTCATTAATTCTTCATTGGCTTCTGCGGCGGCTTCGAGCATTTTTTCGCGCCATTCTTTANATGTATCAACTAANTCTGCAGGAATATCGCGATAATCAAATTTCATACCTTGAGATGATTCATCCCAATAAACAGCTTTCATTTTAATAAGATCAATCACNCCTTCAAATTTTTCTTCAGCNCCAATAGGGACCTGAAGTGCAATTGGATTTGCTTTTAAACGTAAGCGCATTTGATCGTAAACTTTAAAAAAGTTTGCGCCGGCTCTNTCCATTTTATTTACAAAAGCTAAACGTGGAACTTTATATTTGTTTGCTTGACGCCATACAGTTTCNGATTGAGGCTGAACACCNCCTACTGCACAATAAACCATACAAGCACCATCAAGAACTCGCATTGATCGCTCCACTTCAATAGTGAAGTCTACGTGTCCTGGGGTATCAATAATATTAATTCGATGCTGGTCAAATTGACCTGCCATACCCTTCCAGAAGCAAGTTGTTGCTGCTGAAGTAATCGTAATGCCTCGCTCTTGCTCTTGCTCCATCCAGTCCATGGTTGCGGCACCATCGTGCACTTCACCAATCTTATGGTTCACCCCAGTGTAAAAAAGAATACGCTCAGTTGTTGTAGTTTTACCTGCATCAATATGAGCACTAATTCCTATATTTCTGTATCGATTAATGGGGGTTATGCGAGCCACTTTAGAATTACCTTTTAATTAATTAAGTTTAGAAACGGAAATGTGAGAACGCTTTATTAGCTTCTGCCATTCTGTGAACTTCTTCACGTTTTTTCATTGCGGCGCCTTTATTTTCAGAAGCTTCTACAATTTCTGCTGCTAAACGTAAATCCATTGATTTTTCACCTCTTTTACGTGCTGCATCTCTTAGCCATCTCATAGCTAGAGCCACACGTCTTGAAGGTCTTACTTCGACAGGTACTTGATAGTTAGCACCACCTACACGTCGACTTTTTACTTCAACAACTGGTCTTAAATTTGTTAATGCGAGAGAGAATACTTCAATAGGGTCTTTTCCGCTTTTCGTTTTAATTTGATCGAATGCGCCGTAAATTAATCTTTCGGCAACGGATTTTTTTCCGCTCGTCATTAATACATTCACAAATTTAGAAACCTCTTGGCTTCCGAATTTTGGATCTTGAAGGATGATTCTTTTGGGAACTTCTCTACGTCTTGGCATAATATGTTTACCTTAATTTAGTATTCTAAAAAACTTATTCTTTAGGTCGCTTAGCGCCGTATTTAGATCGAGACTGTTTACGATCTTTAACACCGGCTGTATCCAGACTTCCTCGAACCATGTGGTAACGAACGCCTGGTAAGTCTTTTACACGACCGCCTCTTAATAAAACAACAGAGTGTTCTTGTAAATTATGGCCTTCTCCGCCGATATAACTAATCACTTCGTAACCATTCGTCAAACGAACTTTAGCCACTTTACGCAAAGCAGAGTTTGGTTTTTTTGGAGTTGTTGTGTAAACACGCGTACACACACCTCTTTTTTGAGGTGAAGCTTCAAGAGCTGGAACCTTGCTCTTACTTTCAACTTTTTTTCGTGGTTTACGAATTAACTGATTAATTGTTGGCATCGCCTAAATCCTTAAATTTCTAAATTACTATTGATGATGACTTTATTAGAGTCCCCGCTAAACGCGAAGATCCCAAAAAGCCGCAAATTGTATTTTGGTTCCTGCATAATGTCAACCTATCATTCAGTCGGCGCTTCAATTTCAGGGCTAGTTTCCTGTGCCACTTCCATTGGAGTATCGATNTGATCNAGAGGTACCTCAACAGGGTCCATACTTTCCCCAGCAGCTGCAGCTTTTCTTGATTCATGATAAGCCAAACCTGTACCTGCAGGGATTAAACGACCAACGATTACATTCTCTTTAAGTCCTCTTAATTCATCACGCTTGCCTAAAATTGCTGCTTCAGTGAGAACNCGAGTTGTTTCTTGGAACGAAGCCGCTGAAATAAATGAGTCTGTAGATAACGATGCTTTAGTAATACCTAAAAGCACATATTCATACTCAGCAGGTTTTTTGTCTTGTGACATTATCGATTCATTTTCAGTTAACAATTCAGCTCTTTCGACTTGTTCACCTTGAATAAATGAAGTGTCTCCTGCATCAGTGACACGAACACGTCTTAACATTTGTCTAACAATAACTTCAATGTGTTTGTCATTAATTTTTACACCTTGCAATCTATAAACATCTTGAACTTCATCGATAATATATCTTGCTAAAGCTTCCCTACCTTGAAGGCGAAGAATATCTTGCGGATCCGCTGGTCCGTCCACAATAGTTTCACCTTTAGTCACAACTTGACCATCATGCGCTGTCACATGCTTGTCTTTAGGAATTAAAAACTCTTTTGAAACACCTTCAAGATCTGTAATCACAAGTCTTTGTTTACCTTTGGTGTCTTTACCAAATGAAACTGTACCTGTACTTTCAGCTAACATACCTGCGTCTTTTGGAGATCTTGCTTCAAATAATTCAGCAACTCTTGGAAGACCACCGGTGATATCTCGCGTCTTAGAAGATTCTTGTGGAATACGAGCAATCACATCGCCCACTTTTACTTCTTGAGAATCTTTTACAGTAATGATGTAACCGAGCTGGAAAGTTACGTTAACAGATATATCGCTACCCGCTAATTTAACTTCATTGCCAGATGTGTCTAAGATTTTGATTTGAGGTCTTAAGCCTTTTGACTGACCNGCACGTTGCTTAGGATCAATCACAACTAATGATGATAAGCCTGTGACATCATCAATTTGTTTTGCAACTGTAATACCTTCTTCAACGTTTTCAAATTTAACCTGTCCAGCATACTCAGAAATAATTGGACGTGTATGAGGATCCCATGTTGCAAGAACGCCACCTGCTTTAATAGGTTTGCCATCTTGTACAACTAGGTTTGCNCCATAAGGAACTTTATGACGTTCTCTTTCGCGACCACTTTCATCTTGAATAATCAACTCACCATTACGTGAAATAACAACCTGCTCATTTCGAGCATTGGTAACGTAACGCATTGTGGATGTAAATTGAATTACGCCATTTGATTTACTTTCAACTTGGCTTACTGATGCTGCTCTAGAAACTGCGCCACCAATATGGAAGGTTCTCATTGTTAATTGTGTGCCAGGTTCGCCGATAGATTGCGCTGCAATAACACCGATAGACTCACCTTGACTAATCAATTTACCGCGACCTAAATCACGACCATAACATTGAGAACAAATACCATGTCTTGTTTCGCATGTAAGTGCAGTTCTCACTTTCACTTCATCAATACCAAGTGCATCAATTTTCTCAACATGATCTTCTTCAAGGAGCGTACCTTTTGAATAAATCACTTCTTGAGTTTCTGGATGGTAAATATCGAGGGCATTTACACGACCCAAAATACGATCACTTAATGGCTCAACAACTTCACCACCTTTGATAAGCGCTTTCGTAACTAANCCGTCTTCTGTACCGCAATCGTGCTGTGTTACAACAAGATCTTGAGTTACATCAACTAAACGTCTAGTTAAATAGCCTGAGTTAGCTGTTTTCAATGCTGTATCTGCAAGACCTTTTCGTGCACCGTGCGTCGAAATAAAATATTGAAGAACATTTAAGCCATCTCGGAAATTAGCAGTAATTGGTGTCTCAATAATTGAGCCATCAGGCCTTGCCATCAAACCTCGCATACCTGCAAGCTGTCTTACTTGAGCTGCAGATCCTCGAGCGCCCGAATCAGCCATCATATAAATTGCATTGAATGATTCTTGATAAAGATCTTTACCATCTTTGCCTTTTACATTTTCACCAGCATCATTTTTAACAGGCTCTTCCTTAAGACGCTTCATCATTGCGTCAGCAACTTTGTCACCTGCACGGCCCCATATATCAACTACTTTGTTATATCTTTCACCTTGGGTAACCAAGCCTGAGATGTATTGATTTTCAATTTCCTTAACTTCAGCTTCAGCAGCTTCAATGAGCTGCTCTTTTTCTGGAGGAACAAGCATGTCATGAATGCTGATTGAGATACCTGCTTTTGTGGCATAGGTATAACCCATGTACATTAGTTTGTCTGCGAGAATTACTGTCTCTCTGATGCCGACACGTCTAAAACCTGCATTAATTAATTTTGAAATTTCTTTTTTCTTTAATGCTTTATTAATTAAATCAAAAGAAAGTCCTGCTGGAAGAATTTCAGAAAGTATTGCTCTTCCAACCGTAGTCTCATNTCGATTTATTTTGTCAGTTGTTGTGCCGTCTAGACCTAATTCAGTTTCTTTAATGCGAACTGTCACGCGCGCATGAAGATCAACCAGNCCACTATCAAAAGCACGATGAACTTCTGCTACATCACTAAATTTCATACCTTCACCGCGTGCAGCGATTTTGTCTCTCGTCATGTAATAAAGACCAAGCACGATATCTTGTGATGGAACAATAATTGGTTCGCCATTGGCTGGAGATAAAACGTTATTAGATGCAAGCATTAAAGTTCTTGCTTCCATTTGAGCCTCAAGAGATAAAGGCACATGCACTGCCATTTGGTCACCGTCGAAGTCGGCGTTAAATGCAGCACANACTAAGGGATGCAATTGAATTGCTTTGCCTTCAATTAATATAGGCTCAAATGCTTGAATACCTAAACGATGTAATGTTGGGGCTCTGTTTAATAGAACAGGATGCTCTCTAATTACGTCCTCTAAAATATCCCATACTTCCGGTCCTTCTTCTTCTACTTTTTTCTTTGCAGCTTTAATAGTTGTAGAAAGGCCAAGCACTTCTAATTTATGAAAAATAAATGGTTTAAATAACTCAAGTGCCATTTTCTTCGGCAAACCACATTGGTGAAGTTTTAATTGTGGTCCAACAACAATCACTGAACGTCCTGAATAATCAACACGCTTACCTAAAAGATTTTGTCTAAATCGGCCACCCTTACCTTTAATCATATCGGCAAGAGATTTTAATGGTCTCTTGTTAGCACCTGTCATAACCTTGCCACGTCTTCCATTATCAAGAAGTGAATCAACTGCTTCTTGTAACATACGCTTTTCATTTCTAACAATAATTTCTGGCGCCTTAAGATCTAATAATCTTCTTAAACGATTATTTCTGTTAATCACTCGGCGATACAAATCATTCAAGTCTGATGTAGCAAATCTTCCGCCATCAAGAGGNACTAAAGGTCTTAACTCAGGNGGGAGCACAGGAAGAATTTCTAGAATCATCCATTCAGGTTTAATGCCTGACTTCTGGAATGCTTCAAGCACTTTTAAACGCTTAGCAATTTTTTTAATTTTTGCTTCTGAACCTGTCTCAGCTAATTCAGTTCTTAATTTTTCAATTTCACTATTAATATCGAGTGACTTAAGCAATTCTTTAATTGCTTCAGCGCCCATCACTGCGGTAAATTCATCGCCAAACTCTTCTATTTTTGCAAGATAGTCATCTTCAGTAAGAAGTTGTCCTCTTGTTAAAGGAGTCATGCCAGGATCAACAACAATAAATGCTTCAAAATAAAGAACGCGTTCAATATCTCTCAAAGCAATATCAAGCACCATACCTAAACGACTTGGCAAGCTCTTTAAGAACCAAATATGTGCAACTGGACTTGCTAAATCAATATGACCCATGCGCTCACGACGCACTTTTGATAAGGTAACTTCAACACCACATTTTTCACAAATGACACCTCGGTGTTTAAGTCGTTTATATTTACCGCAAAGACATTCGTAATCTTTAATAGGTCCAAATATTTTTGCGCAAAATAAACCATCTCTTTCAGGTTTAAATGTTCTGTAATTGATCGTTTCTGGCTTTTTAACTTCACCATAAGACCATGAACGAATTTTTTCTGGAGATGCTAATGCAATCTTAATTGCATCAAACTCTTCTTCTTGTGTAACCTGTTTAAATAGGTCTAATAAAGCTTTCATCTGTGATCTCCTTAGTTTCTATCGAGGTCAATATCAATAGCTAGTGAACGAATTTCTTTAACCAACACGTTGAATGATTCAGGCATGCCTGCATCAATCTTATGCTCACCCTTCACTATGTTTTCGTATACTTTAGTTCTACCAGCAACATCGTCTGATTTAACAGTCAACATTTCTTGTAAGGTATAAGCAGCGCCGTATGCTTCTAGCGCCCAAACTTCCATCTCACCAAAACGTTGTCCGCCAAATTGCGCTTTACCGCCAAGTGGCTGTTGCGTTACTAGAGAATAAGGTCCTGTTGAACGTGCATGCATTTTGTCATCAACCAAATGATGTAATTTAAGTACGTGCATGTAACCTACTGTGACCGGTCTTTCAAACGCCTCACCTGTGCGGCCATCAAACAATTTAACTTGCGTTTTGTTTGCTGAGAATTGCAACAGTTTTGTTTTTGGATCGTTATCTGGGTAAGCAAGATCTAACATATATTGAATGTCCGACTCAGATGCGCCATCGAACACTGATGTGGCAAATGGAACGCCATTTTTCAAATGCTCAGCAAGCTCTACAACTTCATCATCGTTTAATGACTTAATGTCTTCTTTTTTACCTGAAGCATCGTTGTAAATTTGATCTAAAAATTTACGAACTTCAGTAATTTTTACTTCTTCTTTTAGCATTTCTCCGATACGAAGACCTAGGCCTTTAGCTGCCCATCCAAGATGAGTTTCTAAAATTTGGCCAATATTCATTCGAGAAGGAACGCCCAATGGATTTAATACAATATCCAAAGGTGTGCCATCAGCCATGTGTGGCATATCTTCTACAGGAGCAATTTTTGAAACAACACCTTTGTTACCGTGACGTCCAGCCATTTTATCGCCAGGCTGAATTCTGCGTTTCACGGCCAAGTAAACCTTAACCATTTTTTGAACGCCCGGAGGGAGCTCATCGCCTTGTGTTAATTTTCGTTTTTTCTCTTCAAAACGTTTGTCGAATTGTTCTTTAGCAGTTGCTAAATTATCTTTCAAACTTTCTAATTGTTTTGAAGCATCGTCGTTACCTAGGCGAATATCAAACCAATCGTACCTATTAATTGAAGCTAGAAAATCTTTAGAGATTTTTTCGCCTTTTTTCAACCCTTTTGGGCCGCCAGTTGCGACTTTGTTTGTAAGTAATCTTTCGATTCTTCCAAAAGTATCATCTTCAACGATTCTTAATTGATCAGCTAGATCTTGTTTGAAGTGTTTTAATTGGTCATCAATAATTTGTTCAGCTCTTGAATCTCTATCAATGCCCTCTCTAGTAAATACTTGAACATCAATAATTGTTCCAGACATGCCTGACGGCACTCTTAAACTTGTATCTTTTACATCAGAAGCCTTTTCACCAAAAATTGCTCTTAAGAGTTTTTCTTCAGGTGTAAGTTGTGTCTCGCCTTTTGGTGTAACTTTACCTACAAGCACATCGCCTGATTCAACTTCAGCGCCAATATAAATAATGCCTGACTCATCCAGTCTTCCAAGCATTCTTTCTGAAAGATTTGAAATGTCACGTGTAATTTCTTCCGGGCCTAATTTTGTATCTCTAGATACAACAGATAATTCTTCGATATGAATTGATGTATATCGATCTTCAGCTACTACACGCTCTGAAATTAAAATCGAATCCTCGAAGTTGTAACCATTCCAAGGCATAAATCCAACAAGCATATTTTGACCAAGTGCTAATTCGCCCACATCTGTTGATGCGCCGTCAGCAATCACATCACCTCTTGCAATTTTATTGCCAATTCTTACAAGCGGTCTTTGATTGATATTGGTATTTTGATTAGATCTTGTGTATTTAGTTAGATTATAAATATCAACGCCAACTTCTCCGTCAGCAGCCTCATCGTCGTTCACGCGAATCACAACACGTCTTGAATCGACATAATCAACAACACCCCCGCGCTTAGCTTGAACTGTTGTGCCAGAATCAGTTGCTACTGTTCTTTCAATACCTGTCCCTACAACTGCTTTCTCTGCTCTCAAGCATGGCACAGCTTGACGCTGCATGTTTGCACCCATAAGCGCACGATTTGCATCGTCGTGTTCTAGAAATGGAATTAATGCGGCTGCCACAGAAACGATTTGGCCAGGTGCTACGTCCATATATTGAATAGGATCTACTGAGGACATCGTAAATTCGTTACGATGACGACATGAAATTAAATCGTCTTGAAAGTGTCCTTTATTATCAAGCTCAGTATTTGCCTGGGCTATAACAAATTCACTTTCTTCAATCGCAGAAAGATAATCTATCTTTGCAGTGACTTTGCCATTTTCAACTCGTCTATAAGGTGTTTCTAAGAAGCCGTATTGATTCGTTCTTGCATAAAGTGCAAGTGAATTAATGAGGCCAATGTTTGGTCCTTCTGGAGTTTCAATTGGACATACGCGNCCATAATGCGTCGAATGAACGTCACGTACCTCGAAGCCAGCACGCTCTCTTGTTAAGCCACCAGGGCCAAGGGCTGAAACTCTTCGCTTGTGCGTAATCTCAGATAATGGATTGGTTTGATCCATAAATTGAGATAGTTGTGAGGAACCAAAGAATTCTCTAATCGCACTTGAGATAGGTTTTGAATTGATTAAGTCATGTGGCATTAAATTGTCTGCCTCAGCTTGGCTTAATCTTTCTTTAACTGCGCGCTCCACTCGAACAAGACCAGTTCTAAATTGATTTTCAACAAGCTCACCGACAGAACGAATTCTTCGATTACCAAGATGGTCAATATCATCTATTTCACCTCGACCATTTCGTAATTCAATCAGAACACCAATCACAGCTAAGATATCATCGTTCGATAAAATATTTGCACCAGTTTCACCTTGAGGGCCTACGCGTTTGTAAAATCTTTGCAACCAATTTGCATGTTGTTCATATGCTTTTGGATGTGCTCTTCGATTAAATTTCATGCGACCTACATTAGATAAATCATATCGGTCTTCATTGAAAAATAATCCTTTAAATAAAGCCTCAACTGCATCTTCAGTTGGTGGCTCGCCAGGTCTCATCATTCGATAAATAGCTACTTTTGCACTGTATTGATCAGGAACTTCATCTGAAGTAAGTGTTTGAGAAATGTAATCGCCATGATCTAAATCATTTGAATAGAGTGTATGAATTTGTCCTACACCCACTTCAATAAATTTATCCAATACTGACTCTGTGATTTCGTCATTTGCGCTAGCAATAACTTCGCCTGTATTTTTATCTACAATTGCTTTTGAAAGTTTGCGGCCCAAAATGAAATCTTTATCTACCGTAATTTTGTTTACGCCTGCTTTTTCCATTTCGCGAATATGTTTAACAGTAATGCGCTTGTCTTTTTGTACAATCACATTTCCTCTTTTGTCAGCGATATCAAACTTAGCAATCTCACCTCTTAGACGATCAGGAACTAATTCAAAATCAATTGATTTAGCAGTCACATGGAATGAATCAAAATCGTAGTATGTTTCTAGAATTTGTTCTGGTGAATAACCTAACGCTTTTAACAAAATTGTGACTGGCATTTTTCTGCGACGATCCACACGGAAATACAAATAATCCTTAGGATCAAATTCGAAATCTAACCAAGAGCCACGATAAGGAATAATTCTTGCTGAAAATAATAACTTTCCAGAGCTGTGCGTTTTGCCTCGGTCATGCTCAAAAAATACGCCAGGACTTCTATGAAGCTGAGATACGATAACTCTCTCGGTACCATTAATAACGAACGAGCCATTATCTGTCATAAGTGGAATTTCACCCATGTACACTTCTTGCTCTTTAATTTCTTTAACTGTTGGTTTTGATGCTTCTTTATCCATAAGAGTTAAACGAACTTTGACTCTTAATGGAACACCATATGTTAAGCCGCGTTGTTGACATTCTTTAACATCAAACGCTTCCTCGCCTAAATTGTAAGTTACAAAATCAAGTCGGGCATTACCGGAATGACTTGTGATAGGAAATACTGAATTGAATGTTGACTGGAGGCCTTCGCTAAGTCTCTGTTCGGCATGCGTATTCTTTTGTAAAAAAGCTGCATAAGACTCAAGCTGCATGGTGAGCAAGTATGGTATATCTTGCACACGCTCTCTTTTAGCAAAACTTTTTCTAATACGTTTTTTTTCAGTAAAGGAATAGCTCATTGCGTCTCCTGGTGTAATTTTCATAAAACAATAAACTTTTCAGATTGAAGAATATTGTTTTATGAATTTTTATAAGTTTTAATCTAAAAATTATTTAAAACAAAAAAGCAATGGCTGACAGCAAGCTGTCAGCCATGCTAATTAGCATTACTTAAGCTCTGCTGTAGCGCCAGCTTCTTTTAATTTAGCTAGTGCTTCTTCAGCTGCAGCTTTTGCAACACCTTCTTTAATTGGCTTAGGTGCGCCATCTACTAAGTCTTTAGCTTCTTTTAAGCCAAGACCTGTGATTTCACGAACAGCTTTAATAACGTTTACTTTTTGCTCACCTGAAGCAGTTAACATCACAGTAAACTCAGTTTGTTCTGCAGCAGCAGCACCGCCAGCAGCAGCGGCAGCAGGTGCAGCTGCAACAGCAGCAGCAGCAGCTGAAACGCCAAATTTTTCTTCCATATCTTTAATAAGCTCTGACAAGTCAAGAACTGTCATTGCACTTACTGCATCTAAAATTTCAGCTTTAGAGATAGCCATTTAATACTCCTAATAAAAAAATTTAAATTAATCGTTATAGTTACGCAGGTTTTTGATCGCGAACTGCCGCTAAGCCACGTACAAATTTTGTTGGTACCTCATTAAGCGTACGAACAAACTTTGCAATTGGTGCTTGCATTGTTCCCAATAATTTTGCGAGTAATTCTTCACGACTTGGTAATGATGCTAATGCTCAATATTTGAAGCGCTCATTACCTTATTCGGCATTGCTCCTGATTTAATAACAAACTTATCGTTTGACTTGGCAAAATCATTTAGCACTTTAGCAACTGCAACTGGATCAGTTGAGATGCCATACACTATTGGACCTACCATTTCATTAGCTAAGTCAGAGAATGCAGTTCCATCTACGGCTCTTCGAACTAAAGTGTTCTTTAAGACGCGAAGATAAACTCCTGATTTTCTGGCTTGAACTCTTAGCGCTGTCATCTCAGAAACACCAATACCTCGGTTTTCTGCTAAAACAACTGCTTGAGCGCCTGCGATTTGCTTATTAACTTCAGCAACCACTGCCTTTTTCTGTTCAAGATTAAGACTCAAGGTCTTCTCCTTCCGTTAAATTAAGTATTAAGTAAACTTAATACCAACATTACGGCGACCTTTATCAGGATGCTATCCCTTAGGGGTACCGCCATCTGCGTAGGCTCTAGCAAACGATCACTAGAATTAGACTTGTTAGCACCTACGGTCTTTGAAAGCTTCACCGATATTTTCGTATCAGTGAACCCAAAGTTCTTTTTAAAAAAGCTTTCGCTTTTTTTTAATTCCTTACACTAAACTTGTTGAATCGATTCTTACACCAGCACCCATCGTGCTAGAAACCGATAATTTTTTTACAAAAATACCTTTAGTTGTGGGTGGCTTAGCTTTGTTAATTGCATCAATTAACGCTGCCAAATTACCTTTTAATTGGTCCACAGAAAATGATGCACGACCAATAGTGCAATGGACAATACCGCCTTTATCAGTCCTATATTGAACTTGTCCACCTTTTGCATTCTTAACTGCTGCAGCTGTATCTGGCGTTACCGTTCCTACTTTTGGATTTGGCATTAAACCTCTTGGTCCTAATACTTGACCTAATGCACCAACAACTTTCATCGCGTCTGGCGTTGCAATAACAACGTCAAAATCCATCATGCCGCCTTTAATTTTTTCAGCGAGATCATCAAATCCTACAATGTCAGCCCCTGCTGCTTTTGCAGCTTCAGCTGCAGCACCTTGGGCAAACACTGCAACACGTGTTGTTTTGCCTGTGCCATTTGGAAGCACTAATGCACCGCGAATAAGTTGATCAGATTTTTTAGCGTCAATACCTAAATTAATCACTGCATCCACTGATTCATCAAATTTTGCTGTTGCTGTTTCTTTAACAAGCTGAAGACCTTCTTGTGCGGGATAAGATTTATCACGGTCAACTTTAGATCTTAATGTTGTAATTCTTTTATTTAATGGCATTTTATACACCCTCCACTTCTATACCCATGCTTCGCGCACTGCCTGCGATTGTTCGCACTGCAGCATCCATATCAGAAGCTGTAAGATCTGCCATTTTTGTTTTGGCAATTTCTTCAGCTTGCGCTCTAGTAATTTTTCCAACTTTATCCGTATGCGGTCTTGGCGAACCCTTTTCTAATTTCGCTGCTTTTTTAATTAGAATTGATGCAGGTGGCGTTTTCATAACAAAAGTAAAACTCTTGTCTGCGAAAGCGGTAATCACAACGGGAATAGGTAGTCCGGGTTCAACAGTTTGTGTAGCGGCATTAAATGCCTTACAAAACTCCATAATATTTAAGCCTCTTTGGCCTAGCGCAGGTCCTACAGGTGGACTTGGATTTGCTTTGCCGGCTGGGATTTGTAGCTTTATATAGCCAACGATTTTCTTTGCCATTTCATTCTCCTAAATTAGGTGCAAACGCTTTATTTAAAAAAGCTCCCTAGTTAATTTTTACTGCTTTACTACTAAACTTCTTTTTCTACTTGGCCAAACTCAAGCTCAACTGGTGTTGCTCTACCAAAAATAACCACAGATACTTTAAGTTTGCTTTTTTCGTAATTGATATCTTCAATCGTTCCTGAGAACTCTTTAAATGGTCCATCAATAACTCGAATTGATTCACCTTTTTCAAAGGTTAGTTTTTGCGTTGGATTGGTTTTGCTCTCATCCATACGCTGTAAAATAATCTCTACTTCTTTATCTTTAATCGGTGTTGGTTTTAGTGCACTACCACCAATGAAAGCAGTGACCTTTGGTGTACTTTTAACTAAATGCCAGCTCTCGTCATTCATTTCCATTTGCACAAGAACGTAGCCTGGATATAGTTTTCTTTCGCTTAATGTTTTTTGGCCAGCCTTCATTTCAATAACCTCTTCTACAGGCACTAAAATATCACCAAAAAAACTCTGGAGACTTGATCGCTCAATTCTTTCAGAAAGTCCTTTTTGAACTAACTTTTCATATCCAGAAAAAGCTTGGACAGCATACCAGCGCATCGTCATTACTAACCCCGTCCCAATAACCAATTAATCATGTATGAAAAACTTATATCTACNAATGCCAAGAAAACTGCCATCACAGCAACTAGAATAAATACAGTAATTGTCATTTGTATTGTTTCTTTTCTTGTTGGCCAAACAACTCTTTTAGCTTCAACAATGGATTCGTTAATAAATCCAAATGTCTTTTGACCAAGTGCTGTTTTCCAAAAAACTATCCCTGCAAATCCAAGTCCGGCAAGAATTGCTAATATTCTTAGCACTAAAGCTTGATCACTTAATAGATAAAACCCAACTATTCCCGCTACAAAAAGTAAGAATGAAAAAACAATTTTTAACTTATCAGTCATTAATACTTCTTTCTTTTAATGGCAGGCCAGGAGGGTCTCGAACCCCCAACCCTCGGTTTTGGAGACCGATACTCTACCAATTGAGCTACTGGCCTAAATATAAAATTTATCTTTAAAACTATTCAATCACCTTAGCAACAACACCAGCACCTACTGTGCGGCCACCTTCACGAATCGCAAAACGTAAACCTTCTTCCATCGCGATTGGTGCAATG
>JGI24766J26685_10000263_pt1 | contig 14207 bp, 14 predicted proteins | sample SanBayMetagenome_FD_26685 | JGI IMG/M metagenome (IMG submission 26685)
TATGTACTCTATGTATGTAACACATTTTTTGTTTCTCTTTCTCTCTCTATGTACTCTATGTATGTAACACACATGTATGTAACACACATTTTTCCTCTTTCTCTTTCTCTCTCTATGTACTCTTTGTATGTAGCATTTTTTCTTTTCTCTCTTTTTCTCTCTATGTATTTTACGTATGTAACACACATTTTTTTTCTTTCTCTTTCTCTCTCTATGTACTCTATGTATGTAACACACATGTATGTAACACACATTTTTCCTCTTTCTCTTTCTCTCTCTATGTACTCTATGTATGTAGCATACATACAAGAAAACAAACCATAGAGTGCTGTAAGGATCAATTTTTAGGGTTGATGAGTCTTTCTTTTTTTCTTTCTTTCTTTCTTTCTTTCTCTCTCTCTCTCTCTCTTTCTTTTTATGCGCGCGCATAACAATGATAATAACAACATGTTTTTTTTTATTCTTTATTTTAGGTAAGTCGCAACAACAACAACATTTTTAACATTTTTAAAAACACTGGGCTCATTTGGGGGGGGGACGGGGTCTGTGCGGAGTGCATATATATTGGGGGAGAAACGCGAACACGGGCCTCAGTTGTTTTCCGCCATGTGCCAAGGAACGAGGTACTTGTGTAAATTTTGCTGGGGTTTATTGTACATGACGTGCTGGATTGCGACCTCTGTATTAATTTTCGATACTGCGACGGAATTGTTTACGAAGACGACAAGGTTGCACATTGGCACAGATGTTGCTTCTTGCAACACCTTGAGCAATAATTTACTCTTGCCTATCATATTTCTCAAGTATTATGTGTCAGAGAACGTTTATTTTTTGCAAGTGCTGTAAACAATTTATGCGTCTTGCCGACCTCTGCGAAGCCGATTACGGTCTCGCCAAGTGCCCCCGGCATACAATTTGCGAAAAGGAAGAATTTGCGCAGGCATTTTACAACCACTGTTACGTAGACCTCTGCCAAAAGTGCGAGAGAAAGCGTCACGAATTGTATTGCGGTTGATTTCACGCGGAGCTGTAAAAAAATCTTGTCTAAAGGACATGTGCGAGAGAACGGTATTTTTTTGCAACAAAAGTGAAAAAGGAGAAGAAGAGGAAGGAAAAGGGGAAAACGAGAAAAATTGTATCAGGGTAAATTTTTTTATGACACGCAGGGTGTTTTCAGACGAGGAGCTTAAACTTTTTCTGCAGGAAAAGAATATTGACGTGCTTAAAATTCTTCACCGGTATGAGGCAAATGTGTGGCAACGCAGTCTAGCTTGCAAAAGTTGCGATCACGTGACTTTGCGGTGCTGGCTTTGCGATCGGTGCTCGAGTTGCTGCTCGTACAACACGGAAAAATTAGAGTGCGAGAAATAAAATATGGTCTTGTTGAAAAAAGAAATTCAGTCTACCCCCGTTGTTGTCATGCCGCCGCCGCCGCCCCCTCTGCCCCCCTTGTCTCTCGATGCCATTTCTGTCGTTTGCGATGAAAAAGATAAAACAGAAGGAAGGAAGAAAAAAAGGAAAGCAAAGAAAAGGAAATGCGTGTCGGAACAAACGCGTTACGCATTGACGGAATGTCTGTGTTGCTGCTTTTGGATTTTTTTTGAACTCTTTTTGCTCGTGTTGTTTTTTAGCGTTGTCATTTTTATCATTTTATTTTTTTCTTCCTAAAAATGCATGCATATTCCTCTTGCAAAAACGCTTGCCTAAAAAAGTTTAATGCTCTGTACAAACATGTACAAGCGATTGTCAAGCAGCCGCCGCCGCCGCCGCCCCATATTTTAGAGCAGATTGAAAATTTGCTTGAAAATGTTGCCGCTCTTGTGGAAGAGACAAAAACTTTAGACAGGGGGTCTCGTCGTCGTCGTCGTCGTCGTTATTGCCATCGCTGTCGTCGCTGTTGCCACGAGGACTTGCAACTCTTTGAAGAAAGTTACGAGGATTTAAAGCACGATTATTTTTTCATTTTAAAGGTATTGAAAAATAAACACAAACAAACATTAAATAAATAAAAGTGCTGAATAAAATGTGGCGGTTCTACGACGACGAAGACGACTACGAAAGGGAGAGGGACAGAGTTTTGAGGCGATTTAGATATGTGCAAGATGCCATTCAGCTTGTCTCCCGACTAGAGTGGCAAGATGAAGAGAAGCGTAAAAAATGGACAAGTGATATTTATAATGTGGAATGCATGTACAATACTTGCTGCTGTTATGTTACAAACGTGTGTTATAAACCCCCCGTCAACGAAGCCGATTATAATTTAGTCATGGACCGCCTTGCGTTCATTGACGACAAGTGCAGACAGATTGAAGACGTGTTTAAAAATAGAGGCTACGAACATTGTTTTTAGGTATGGCGGAGGCGTACGACAGCACAAGAGATTTTTGCCCAAAGTGTATTTACTGCCACAAGATTTATTTAAATCGGGACTTGCTTGCTTACCACTTTGTAACGCAACACTTGCTCAACAAGGACGATGGAAACTGGACTTGTCCCCATTGTCCCCAGCAGCCGTTCAATATTTTGGCTCACGTTCAACAAGTGCACCCCTGTGCTTGTCTGCTTTGCGGTAATGTTCACAAAGAGGCAGGGGTGCACGCATGCACGCATCATGTACAAATTGCAATAAAACATTACTTTGCTAAAAAAATTAGTTTGCTTCTCAACATGCTTCGGGGGCTGGAGACTATATAAATGTTGTTTGTTTTGCTCAGCAAGTTTAGTCTAAAAATAGGCAACAACATGTCGACAAGTCAAAAGTTTGAAGCTGAGCAAGAATGGGCCAGTGCTCTGCGAGAGATTGGCACAAACGAACTGAGGGAAGCCACGTTGGCTTTGGGGCTTAAACTGGGGGGGGGAACGGTCGATTTAACGTACCAGACATTTTGTGCTCAGCTCAATACTGCTTTGGAAAGGTTTCAAGCCGCCAATATGGACATTACGGCATTTGTGTTGCTCAAGGATATGCTGGACCAGACAAAAAGAGAAATTCTAACGCTCAAGCACTCTACTTATTTGGCTCTCGCTCAGCTGTTGCAGTATAGGGAGCAAGAAGATTTTGCGGCTTTCCAAAAGCGACAGCAAAACAATGCAAAACGAAGGAAGAAAAATGAAGAAATGAATGTGGCAGCAGCAGCAGCAGTTGTAAAAAAAGAAAATGTGTAGCGAAAAAAATTTGCAAGAAGTAAAATTTTGGTATAATTTATTTTTGACTCGTTCCCCCCTTGCAACAGCCAATGTGGTTTATTATACTATTGATAATTTTTTAGCCATGCTTGTCATTGTAAGTGAAAAAAATGTACAGTTTGGAAGAAACAAATTTTTAAACATTTCACACCACATTGGCGGTCGCTGTCGCACGTGTCTTGAATGCTTTTACACCCAATTTGTTTTTGCCCCCCTTCATTTATACAAGGGTATTTTGCAAGAATGGATTTGGAGATGTTCGACAGCAGCAGCAGCAGCAGCAGCAACAAAAAACAATGGAAATACACTTTTGCCGTTTACAGAAGAACTTTTATTTGTCTTGTTTAATTTTTTTGCCATGCACGGAAAATGTTTAAAATAAATGTATATATGAGAATAAACATGAGATTTTTTAATTTAGTTTTTGCCCAAATGGAGGCGAGTAAACAGCTCGAAGAAGTTTTTGATTGGATCAAGGGGCAATTTGAAAAGAGACAGCCCCCCAGATTTACAGACGTGTACGACTATGCGTATAGGGTGAGGGGATTTAAGACGCTAAAGCAGAGCCAACTTCGAAAGGCACTCAGGCTTTTCCCGGGGTACGCAGTTAATGCGAGACAAAGCAGGTTCCCCAAATTTGCGAGAAAGCAGAGGCCCATTTTGGTCAACACTGTTGGCTGCTTGCAATGCGATTTGGGATTTTTTGCAGTGACGCGCGAGTACGAAACCCCAGTGTCCTTTAGGAGCGGCTTTCTCGTGGCCAAAGATATTTTGTCTCGGTTTACTTATGTGGCCATACTGCACAAGACAAAGAGCGCCGAGTCGCTGCAAAAAGCATTTACAGAAATATTTGAAAAATTTAAAATTCAAAATAAGGGNAAAAAAGTGTTGAGTGTGGCTTTTGACAAAGAGCCCGCCATTATGGGGCGAGTCATGCAAAATTTTTTTAGGGAAAAAAATGTGGCGTTTCATGCTTTTGAAAATACGGCCAGCAAGAGTAAATTGGCTGAGCTTACCATTCGACTCATTCGAGAAACAATTGTTCGCTTAAAAGTAAACTCTAAGGAACAGCGTTGGTGGCACCTCCTGCCTTTGGCCGTAGACGCACTCAACATGCAGCCAATAAAAGTGAATAACAAGTATATTAAACAAAAAGATGGCAATTATTTTAGGCCTGTCGATGTCAACGAGTTTAATGTCGACTATTTTATAAAGCAAGTTCAAAAAGCGGCTCCCGCCTATTTTTTTAGCAACTTTAGCGTGGATCCTTCTGTGATTCAATTTAGATTTAATGTAGGGGACTATGTAAAGCCAAAACTTATTAGTACCTCTTCGGCNGTCATTGGAGTTAAACGTTCCGAGACGACACTCGAAAACGAGATATTTGTCATTACAAAGCGCATGGGTTATGTTAGTCGCTCACTCACCGTTGAGCCGCTCTACATTTGCAAAAGCACCGTGACTGANAAAACAGAAGCGTTTGAAGAAAATATTATTGCCCTTGCANCACACCCCCCTCTTTAAAAATGAAAGGAGAACAGGAAGAAAGTTATGTTCCTTTTCGCGAGTACATCCCAGCCGGGCAGTCTACATTTTCAATTGAGGTTCCCCTCTATTTTGCAGACAGGGAATTTTTTTTCTCCTATTGTACTCTCACGCCAAGAATTTTTTCCGACCAAGCGGCTAAATTTGAGCTGGATGATAAAGAAGAATTGAATCAAGTTTTCAAGTACAAAATTTATTACAAGGGAGAGTACAAGGATGGTTTGCCCCTGTATCCCGGTTCGGTGGTCATTTCAAATTCAGAAACAAACCCGCTCAACATTGTTCAACGCATCAATACTTTTTTTGAAACTAAAAAACCGGCCGGTTTGGCTCACTTGGGCATTTTTATGGACTGGTACGACCTCAGGTTTGAATATGCAGACGCCACGTCATGGGATTCGTTTGTCCGTGACTTTATGGCTTTTGAATATTATGGAGAACCATTTAACGAGGAAACCCATTACAATGTATTACCCGAATCTGCTCGAAACGTGCCGGGGGCAAATAATTATTTGTTTCCCAAATCTAGAGTTTCAGATGTAATGGATAATTTAAGGTTTAGAATTTTTATTGCTCCCAACACAAATATGGTTTTTTCTACAGACAGTCAATTTTTGGCCATGGGATTTACCCCCTCTCAAATTGGCAAACGAAGAAAATATTTAAAATTAAAGATGGAAAACAATCTAATCAACGAGTTTGAATGTGTCACCGCTTTGATGAGACCCAGCATGACAATTATGCGAGGCACGCAGCTCACCATTGGATTAGAGCCGCATTCTAATTATTTTTTTACAATGCCATTTGAATTTAAAATTACAAGACAAGATAATTTTAAGAATATTAATTACCGCATAAAGTTGGCCGAGGCAATGCAAGAATACGCGCAAGAGTCTAATTTTGATTTTAATATTGCCTACGACACGGTGACAAAAAAATTTTCATTTCAGTACCCAAATAATTCTGCTTTTGATTATTTTGTCATTACCATTCCTACCGAGCTTTCAGAGCGGTTGGGATTTGAACTTGTGAGAGACATTACAAAAGATACCCGCACCGGCAAGCCTGTGAGAGATGCAGACAGTTTTAATGTGGACGAAGTTGCCAACGAAGCCCGTGCCTTAGTGCTGGACACTGCCTTGGTTGTTGTCAGCGATTACTACAACAGCTCAAATTCAACAGCAGGCATGCACGATGCCTANCTGACTGCCCTGTACCCCACAAGCACGGGCACGTCCATGGAAATACCCATGGTTGAGTCNTGCCATAAGCCAGCCACAATGACCATGTCACGCACTCTGGCTACCGCAGAGGGATTTGTATTGCCAAAATTTAGGCTGTCGCGATTTTTAGATAACAGAAGTTTTGTCAATTTCAAGTGGACACAAGGCGCTTACATTTCTGGTATTTTAAGAGGAAAAAAAGTGCCCCAAGTATAAATAGTTTTTATTTTGCTTGTCGCGTCAGTTGCATTTGTCATGTCGTCGAGATATGACCTATAATTTTTCTGAAAAAAAACCACTTTTGCATTATTCCGAAAACGAGGAGCGAGCAAGTTTTTTCGACACTGAAGAATTGGCTGAAGGTCGGAGGCAGCGGCAGCAGCAAAGGTCACCCTCAATGCCTCGAAAGAAAAAGTCTGGTAGCACAAAAAAAGTAGGCAAACGGCGTTTTCAAAGTCTCAAGGGGGTAAAATTTAGCAAGGGTCGATTGGCCTTGCGTCTCAAGGGGTACAAGGGTGTGCAAAAATTGGCACCGGCGCAGTTGGTCAGGTACATTCCTTTGACTAAATTGAAGCAGGCAGCGCGTAAAGTGCTGTCAAAGTTTGGCGAAAAAAAGGTGAGAAAGCGAAAAGGAAAAAAGAAAGGGAAAAGGGCAAAAAAGCTTTTTTAAAACATGTCTAAAAGAAAAATTTCCCTGTTGGACGAGGCGTTTGAATTTGGACCGGCCGAAAATTGGAAAACAAACCAAAAAAAAGTTTTGGGATGCACGTATCAGGTGATTAAACCGCTTAGGCCGGTAGAGAACCAGCCAAAGCAAGTGGAATTTGTTATCGACGAAAAGCAAGAAAATGCTTGGGCGTTTGGTAAAATGACTCGGTTTAGAATTACGGGCAAATTTCAATGCATGACACCCGCCGAAGGCAACAATCCCATGATTGATTGGGCAGGAGTGCCTGATACAGATGCAGACAAAGTTATTGTTGCTCCAAATTTTTGGGAAAAATTGATTGAAGGCATTGATTTGTTTCACGGCAACAATAAAATTCTTACGTCCAACGAGGTGCCATTTGTAAGCAGTTTTGTTAATTCATTCAAGTATGCTTACATGGACCCAAAACAAAAGCAATTGCTTTGTCCCAGTTTGTCTCATCCGGGCAACGGTATACCGACCACAATAGAAGCAAGCAAGGGATGGGATTTTACAGCCGACTCTCAGTGGAGAAAATTTGCGCCCAATTTATTTAAGGGTGAAAAAAATGTGTCATTTTCCTACGTGCCAATGGACGTTGCTCCGTTTTTTCAAAATTCAAATTACTTTGAAGAGGGAACCGTTCAAAAAATTGTGCCATTTCCTCTTTTGGAAAGGTTTTTAATTCGATTTAAATTTACCGATAATTGGGATAAAATTTTTAAAATTGCATCAGGCAACAAGAAAAAATATCGTTTTATTTTGGACGATTTTGTGCTAGTTTCGGATCAGCTAAGATTAAGCAAGACATTCAAGTCTGCCTTGCTCAACAAAAGAGGACTTTGGCCTTACCAGGGTGTGACGCGTTTGAGCAAATTTGAAAATATTCCCAAGTCGGCGACAACTTGGAAAACAACGTTTCAATCGGTCAGCATGCCAGAAGGAATTTTTGTTTTTGCAATTAAAAATACAGTCATTTCTGGTTTGGAAGAATTTAAAAATTTTACCGGGCAAATGTTTGAGCAACACAATATTCAAAAATTGTCGTTTGACTTTGACAAGGAATGGTTTTACACGGCCGAACCCAACATTACAAATATTGGAGACAATATTATCGAAGAAAAATTATTCTTTGATTATCTGTCATCGGCACCGTTTAATTTAAACATGGACAAGTCGCTCATTACTTTGGAAAATATTAAAGACGGATTTAAAAATACCCCTTTTCCCCACATTTTTATTAACCTTACTATTCCAGGAGATACGTCAAGACTTATTCCGTTTTTGTCTGAAGGAAATATTTTGCAAAAAAATGCAGATTTGGACTTGACATTTACTTTTGAGGTCAACGGCGCCCCGGAGGGATTGGCCTACATTATTTACCTCTACTACACAGACAATAATTTGACCTTGGACACTCGACAAAAAAATAACCACTTCTTTTTTTCTCCTTATATTAAAATGGTTTAAATAAAACAAAATTTAATATATATACATGTAATTTATTTATTATTTATTTGGCTTAATTACAAAAGTTTGTTGGTGCATTTTAGTATTTACAATTTTGTTTACTCTTCTGGGTTGGTCAAGTGTTATGGGTTCGCGGTTTAAAAGGCGCAGGGAATAATTGTAGCTTTCTAATGAAGAAACGTGCTTAAATAAAGAGGATTTGTGAATTGAGGGTAAATTTTCAGCTATTATGGAAAAGCTTTGCATGCGGGGAGAGACAAATTTCCATTTTGTTTCTTTTCCAAAATAAAATTCTTGCTTCAAGTGTCCCGGCTCGTGGTCAGAAAAAATAAAAGACTTTTCAATTTCGTACCAATCTTGAAAACGGGGTTTTACTGCTTGGTCAATGTTATCTGTGGCAAGGGCAAAAATTAAATTGTCCACATTTGAATACAAGTGGCGGTAGCTAGATTCATCCAAAAAATGGTCAAAAAATGTAAGAATTTGACTCATTTTCATTTTTCCGTATTCGACGATAAAACAGTAAATGGGAAGGGGGGATAAACAAGGTTTAAGGGCACGAGAGGGAATCTTGTACGTTGTTTTGACCATGTAATCCTTGTTTTCAATTTGGTCCAATATTGTAAGCTTATTGCGAAAAATGTCATAGCGCTTGTTTAATTTAGAAACAATCTTGTGAGTGCTTTGTCCGGGCTTGTTTTGATTAAAGCCAAAAAAACCGGTTGAATAATTGACAACTTTTTTAAGCAATTGTTTTCTGCAGGCGGTAATGTCTGGAGCGGCTCTTTGTTGGATTAAATTTTGAAAAATGAAATTAAACGTGTCGCTTTTTTTATAAAAAAATATGCTTGAAATGGATTTAATTTGAAAATTAAACTCTCGCGTTAGGTAATTTAAAGTGTCTTTTGTCACCATAATGTCTGCCTCGGTTTCATCTAGCCGTTGCCAATCGTTTTCCTTTTCTTTGTAGAATATGGGTTTTAAATTGAGGGATTTGTCTGCTGAGCCTTGAAGAATGGCAATAAATGTTAAATTTGGATTGCAATGGAGGATATCGTCTATTGTTATTGATTTTTTGGTTATGTAAGGGTCCACTAGGGCGGCCAAATGCGGTTTTAAAGAAAAAAATTGCTTTAGCATGGGAACGGAATAATCGTGACAATCGGTGTAAACTGTATAAGTGGCATAATTGTCACAGCGTAGAGCTTCGTTAATTTGTTTGCACCAATTTAATAGCAGTGTGTCTCTTTGCAGTGTATTTTCTTCTACTTCTTCTCGAGTCTTGTTGCCAGCGTATTTTGGAAGGGGTGGACAATTTTGGCGACATCCGTGACAAAACTGAAAAAAAAATTATAGTTACTTTTTTGTTTCAATTAAATTTTTATAAATGTATGTTTTTAAGATAGTAAAAAGATTATACTCACTTGGCCGTCAAATTGAAACAAGAATATTTTTCCGTCCTGGCAAACGACAACCAAATCTAGGGGGTAATGTCCCACGCAAAAAATTCCTGTCTGGTGAAAATTTGAGTAGCACGTTTTAATATTGTAGCCACGGTCTGTTAAATTGTCAATTGTATAAAAAACGCATAAAAATTCAAATGTAGTGTGTCGAAGTAATTTATCGCATCGCATAAGCTTTTTTTCTTCCTCGTCAAAAACATAACCATAGCAAAAACCGGAGGGGGTTGAAATTTGACTGCAAGATGCTCCGTATGAACTAATAATGTCATGGTGAAAAACTGTTGCTGCACAATTGCCGTGTGTATTGTGAATTGGTCTGCCAGCATCAACTGTATCTTTGCACGAGTAATAATAGCCTCCTTGACAAAAATTTCTTAAAATATTTTCGTAATGCGGCTTAATTTTTTCTAGCCCCTGGTGAAAATGTCCTCCCATTCTTGTGTATTTGGTCCATACAACTTGAAACGACAGAGAAGCTAGGGAAAGGTATGGCAGTGAACATATATCAAAAGTAAAAATTTGTATAAAGTCAAAAACAAAAGTTTGGTACAAAATGTGCACATTTTCTGCAATGCTTTTTCCGCGATTTTTGCAATACTGCAACATTGTTAAATTTATAGCTGGGTTTTCGTGGTGATGCAAATCTGTTACACTGCTTTTTATTGTAGCGGCTGGTAAATTATTTTGAAAAAAATCCTCGTCTTCTAAATAAGAGTATAAATTAAATATGCAAATTTCTGAATTTCGTATGCACGTCAAATCATTCATGTCATTTGTGTTGAGAGACAAAAAATATCTTTTCTGGTGGGTATTGAGATAATGAGCCAAATGTAATTTTAAAGCGTGTAGTAAAAAATCTGTTTGATCATAAACAATAATTTTAAAAGTTTTGATGCAATTTTCTAAACTGCGTAAGCATTTATTATAGGGACTGTTTAAATCTGTTTTTAATGCCATTAATTTATTGAATATAGACTTTAAAATGTATTTCTTTTTTTCAGTCATAATTTTTTTCTGTGCAACGATTACATCAAACAATTTTGTCCAATGACATTCTTTTTTTATTTCAATTTGAAACAGTTTGGTTGCGTCTTTATAAGTAGCAAATCGTGCCGTATCGCTGTCGTCCAATTCCAACTGTAGCACGCCAACAGTTTTACTCAATTCTTGAGAAAAATAGGCCAAATTTTCTAATGTAATTATTCCTAAATTAAAAGCTTCGTTTAAGCCAGCCATTTTTACATTAACACTGGAACTTTTATTTTGCTGCGTTGGTAAAGGAAGAGTCAAAGGAGCAGATGTATTATCTTGCATCAATTTTTTATCTTCTTTTCTTTTTGCAATTTTTTTTAACTTATAACTAATTAAAAATTTACTATTTGTAAAAGCTTCAATAATTGTGGGTACGTTTTTGTATGAAGGAGATTCGCTCCATAAATCAATATAACGAAAGGGTTTAAATATAAAATTAACAATTGTTTGATGCGTTTTGTTACATTCGCATAAAAATTTTTTTAATTCTTGGGGAGTTTGCGGATCTGGTTTTTCTACATTTAAAGCAAGTAATTGCCAAAGCGGTTGGCATTTTTTTTCTTTTTTGTTTGGTCGTAATTTTAAAGTTGATTTTAATTTTTTAAATTGGTTAATAAAATGTCCTTTTGAGTTAAATACCCAAATTTTTGTTTTATAAGATTCGAAATCAAAAAAACGTCCGTCATAAATTAAACAATAAAAATTATTCTTTAATTTTTTTAAAATTATTAATTTGATTTTAGCAATTTTTTGTACATGTTTCATTTCGTAAGCTTCATCTTTGAGAAATTTTACAAAAGGGACATTTAAATCAATATTATTTTCCATTAAATATTTTGTAATTTTTTTATTATAAGGTAATTTTAAAATTGCATTTTTACAAAGCAAAGGTTGTGTGCTGTCTGTGTCTTTTGTTACCCGCAAGCGGGTGGGTGGAGAGCACTTTACACTGAATGTTGAAAATGACTGAGAGGACTCTGTCAACTGTCCAATTTGTGTCGAGGCCATTTGTTTGTAATTTTCTTTTCACGTTGGTCAATTGAAGTAAAGAGTTTGTTACAAATGTTCTTTCTGTAAACTGTTGAAAGTCAGCTATTACACCGAGTTCATTGTTTCTGGCAAAAAAAGACCCAGTCCAAGTTCGCGTCACACCGGTCACGGAATGTTTTAAAATGTAACTTGCACTAATTTGGTAAAGAACAGACAAATTTTGAAAAGACTGCACAATTAAATTGCTTATGCGTTGCAGCACGTTTGAAAGTTCAATGCGATCTTCTAAATAATTTTCAGGAATGTTTATATTGTACACTATCAAAGAATTATATTGATCAACTTTAAAACAAATTGAATCAACTTTGAGGATGCTCCGAGGTGCGTGATTGTTCATCATCAACTAAGGCTAATTAGGGGTCCTTCATTCTTTATAAAGAAGACTTTTTTGTGCGCAACCTGTCTTGCCAACCTAAATAAATAAATAGAAATTAAATTTGAATGGTTCAATTTTAATGATAGTATAAAAGGAAAAAGCATTGTACACATGCCGTTAGTTTTCAACTTGAGCAAGATGGAGCAACATCGTGTTTTTGAAATTTCTCCCAGATCGTATGTGGAATTTAAAAGAAATTCCTTTTATTTTTATTCGCATATAGAATTGGTAAAACCAATTATTCTCAACAAGACTGGCGTCAAAAATTTGCTGCTTGCTTTTAAAGAATTGCAGCCCATTTACTTGCATGAGCATCGGCTGATTGAAAATGAATTGACTGCAAATGCCGAGCTCGTGCAGGCGGGCAAGGAACCCCTTCCCTCTGAAGAAAAATTGGTCTACAGCCAGACGCTGGCCAAATTCAAGTGCTGGGAAATTAGACAGCTAGTAAGCAAGTACCAGGAGAACCTATACATTTGGACCAAACTCTTTGTCCAGGACTGCGAAGATCCCAACGCGTATTACCCGTGCAAAGGGGGAATTTTGTGGGAGGATAACAATTATGAACCCTTTGAAAATTTTGTGAACAATTGCATTTTTCATAAATTTGGTCTGCAACAGGGAAGCGTGCTTGAACCACAAGAGTTTAACAAGGGTGGTTTGAGGCCAGAATACTACACGCCCAAAGAAAATTTGCCAACTGCCAAAAAAGAGGAAGAAAGGCAATACGCGCCAAGGGGAAATTTTTCTAAACACGAGTTGCCAGCTGCCAACAAGCAGGAAGAAAGGCAATACGCGCCAAGGGGAAATTTTTCTAAACACGAGTTGCCAGCTGCCAACAAGCAGGAAGAAAGGCAATTTGTGCAAGCAAGTCCAAAAAGATACGAGCTAAGGCAGTCTGCTCAGGCAAACGAGCCAAGGTCGCAAGGATACGCGCAACGGGAAACTTATAAAAGACATCGACAATTTTAGTTTATGTAAAAATGTATTATATTGTACCTTTTTATATATTTCCATAAGTTTTACCTAAAAATAAAAAATGTAATTGTTATTTTTATGTGTATTTATTAAAAAAAATTTATATTGGCATAGATTTATTTATTAATGTTTAACATTAAAAATTTCTTTAAGAGGAAAAAACAAGTGTCGTTTATTTCTTTTAAAAAAAGTCAATAATGTTTCTTTTTTCATAGTATGTTCATTACAATATTCAATGCAAAGGGCATTTTCAAGTTTAGTTTCGCAATAGATAGGAGAACACTTTTTACATTTGCAGTCTTTTGCACATACACTTGAACAATTTTTCCAATGTTTTTCCAATTGCTTAGTAGTATGAAAATGGGTCGTTTCACAATAAGCACAAGCCAAAATGACTTTGTCACACATTTGAGCCATTTTTGCTAATCTAAAATTAGCATTAAATAATCAAATTCAACTTCTAGAGATTCAAATTCGTCTTCAAGGTGTGCCCTGTATTCAGGCAATAATTCTAAAAAGTCTTGTTTAAAATAACCAACATCGGTGTATAATTTTTTTAAATCAAAAATTTCTTTACAATTTGTATTTAACAAATGCCATTTTTTAAAAATAAATGAAAGAACATAAAACTCTAAATCACAAATATCTTGCAAAGTAATCATTTTTCCTCCTTTTCTGTTTCTTTCTTTTCTTCTTCTTCTTCTTCNTCTTCTTCTTCTTTTTCCTCTATTGGCCTTTCCAATTTCAAGTTTAAATAGGAAAGACAAGTAAACGTTTGGTTTTCTGTTAAATTGTACCGTTCCATCAAATTAAATAATAAATTTTGAAGAGGTGTGTGGAGATCACTTTTCATTAAATTTAAATTTTTGGCCAAACTGGAAATTGGGTACAAATACAAGTAGGGCGAATTGAAATCTTCAGGGGTGTATTTAAACAAAATTCGAATAATTTGTTTGTAAAGTCCAATAATCATGTGATTTAGAGTAAAGTTGCCCGACTTGGGAAGAGCATTTTGTGGCAAAACGGGTCGCGACCGTATAAAACATTCGATAAATCGTTTTTTTACTGCTTCGATATCGGAAATGTGAATTTTTTTGCTCGGCTGAAGATCCGACGGATATCTGATGCGATACGATTGCCCATTCTTTTCCGGTGTAGTAAATTTGTGATCCAACAAGTGTCTGAAAGTAAAAAAA
>JGI24766J26685_10000264_pt1 | contig 14198 bp, 12 predicted proteins | sample SanBayMetagenome_FD_26685 | JGI IMG/M metagenome (IMG submission 26685)
GATGGTAGTTTGCCCATACGACTCGCAATGGCTCTGGCGATGGATGCGGTTAATTCGGGGCGCAGTCCTAGACCCTGATTTTCAGCATCTTGCAGTTGAATNACNGTTGAGGGTTGTACCGCACCTCCAGCCATGAGGGTGTCNAACCGTTCTAAAGTGGAGGTAATAATTCGATGATAGCCCCAANGGTGAAACACCTGTTGTAAGCGCCTTTCAATCCAAATTTTTTGAGCAACATCGAGGGGAAGTAAATCTCGCGCACCCGACGGGGGTTGATAAACCATACTTGAGAATTAAGAATTAACATAGAGTTACAAACCGATAAATTTGTAACTTTCCCTACGATACCCTATTCTGTTACCCACAAACTAAAAATTAATTAAAACTGTGATTTTTAATCATTGGAGCCATAGGCAATATTCAAACTCACCCAAAAAATTAAACTAGAAACTATAATAATCAATGTTGCCCAGAACCAGTGGGGGAAAAATAAATATTCGGCTATTTTCCCTGTATCAGAAACTAACTGGCGATAATTTTTATTTTTTCTTCCCGCCAAATAGCCCACCAAATAACCCACCACCGGAGGATTTATCGGACTTTTTAGCAGTTTGTTGACCAGTTTTGGATTTTGTCCCGGCTGAAGTTGTGGACTTTTCTAGTTCTTTTTTAGCTTCTAGGGCTTGGGGTTGTTTGGGATCAAGTTGTAAAGCCCGATTAATATGGGGAGTAGCTAGTTTGGGTTGATTTTGTTTTAAATAAACTAACCCTAATAAACCATGACAATGACTATTATCAGGTTCCCGTTTAATGGCGTCTTTTAATTCTGAAGCCGCTTGGGTATAGTTTTGACTAGCCATTAACTGTTCGGCACGGTGACAGGCTTGTTCAACAAAGGAATCTTTTTTAGGTATTGCTGAGTGCTGGGTGGGAGTTGTTTCAGGAACTTTAGGAGATGGAGACGCGGCACTTTTTTGATTTTTACGAAGCAAGTAAACCAGGTTTAAATCACTAATTTGACCCGTAATATCTAAGACTTTTTCAGGGGATTCATATTGATGTTTTGCTAAGGCTTTAATTGCGCTTTCATAGGCATTTTGATAATCGGAGGCTTGGAGAAGTTTTTGACCGGCTTCTGTTTGAGGTTTGAGGNGATGCTGTTCTTTGACAATGCGATCGCCAATGGTTTTTAATAGCAGTGTATATTCCTTACGTTCAGCTTCCTTAGAAAACTGATTATAGGCCGGACTGACTAATTTAGCTAACAATTGCTTGGCTAAATCACGATCTTGGGGGTTCTCAAAGGGACAGGTATCAGGATGCAAACGACGGGCGATCTGCATATAGCGTTTGCGGATATCGTCAAATTCGGCTTCTAGGGAAACCCCTAAAATCCCGTGATTATCCATAAACTCAAACTGAAATAACCCTTGTTTAATTTCAAACATACTGTTTTGCTTTCCTTGCCTAGATTTACGACGAAGATTAATCGCACCTATTGATCTTAATATAACCCGTTTCCAACAGTTATTATTAAAAAAAAACCGGATTTCTGTTAGAAACCCAGTTGCTAAAATAGTAATGGAGATTGATTTATTAATATCAATATCCGTTATAGTTCCTGATCAAGACAGAGAATAGGCTGTTTGCATTGCCCACCAAACTAGAACGCCGATACCTCCCAAAACCAGCACAGAAGAAATAATAATTGCCGTGGGACTGTCCGCCCCTTTAAATTTCATGATTCCACGATCTAAGTCGGATGCCATATTTTATGCCTAACTCTTATGAGTAGTTATAACACAAATAATTCTAATTTTGGCGATCGTACCTTAACAACAAAGGGATCAAACCAATTGAATCTCACTCCCATCTAACATCTGTTTCAGGCTTTGATTCAGATCAGAACGTACCCGAAAATAGTCAGAATTAATCACCCAAACCGTTAATAATGTTTTAATCCCACCCGCAGCTATTTCCTGAATCTCCATATCGGGTATCGGTTCTAATAAAACCCGTGGATCAGTTTGAACTAAATTAGTAAAAAGTTCTCTAACTTGATCCAGATCCGTATTATAACTTAAATTCAACTTAATATCAACCCTACGGATAGGTTGAATTGAGTGATTTACTATTTTATCCCCATAGAGTTTACTATTGGGAATAATAATTGTTTTATTATCGGGTGTTTTTAACAGGGTAGTAAAAATTTGGATTTCCTCAACTATTCCCTCTACTCCCCCACCTTCAATATAATCATGGACTTTAAACGGGCGAAAAACTATCATAAATACACCCGAAGCAAAATTAGATAAAGACCCCTGCAAAGCTAAACCAATAGCTAACCCAGCAGCACCTAAAACCGCAATAAATGATGTGGTTTTAATTCCCAGTTGTCCCAGTGCTGCTAAACTTACAAAGGTAACAATGGCAATATAAATTAAGTTGACAAAAAATCTAATTAGAGTTGGCTCTAGTTGAGCCTTGATCATCAGATGTTTACTGAGATTTTGGATAAATTTCGCCACCCATAAACCAATTAACAGGATCAGAATTGCCATTAAAAATTGAATTCCTAACCCGATAATTGATTCAGCTAATTTAATCAATAATTCCCTTTGTTGTTCGGCTGTTAGCATAAGTTATAAATCTAAAGAAAAGCTAAAATTTAATTCAAGTTCGCTGATTCATTAGCTTAATATTATCAGTTTATGATATAATTTTCAACTGAAATATGATTTTACTGGTTCTACATGAATTCTTTTCCAACCCCTAACGGATTCAATAGTATCGAAGATCGAGAAAATCAACCCGATTCAGGTGATCCCGGTTTACAACGGTTTGCACTGCGGTTAAAAAACAGTATGGGACGAGATATTTTAGTCCAAACAGAATTGGATAAACTCAGAACTCAACTGCAATGTGATCGAGTAATTTTATATTATCTTTATTATCAATGGAAAGGACAAGTTACCTTTGAATCTTCGAGTCAACAATCTTCTCAATCTATGGTTCTACGGGTGCAGATGATTGTTTTAATCAGGAATATGCTCAATTGTATCAACAGGGAAGAATTCGAGCGATCTCCGATATTGAAACCGCAGCTATTCATCCCTGTCATCAAAACTTTTTACGCAGTATTTATGTGCGGGCTAATTTAGTTGTTCCTGTGATTGTTGATAACGAACTCTGGGGTTTATTAATTGCTCATCATTGTCGATTTCCTCATCTTTGGAGTGCTTCGGAATTTGAACTGTTGAAAACCGCCGCAGAAACCCTATCTACTGCACCAGAAATTCTGAATTTAAAGAGGTAGGAACAAAGCCAATATTAATATTTTATATCCTGTCTATTGCCTGTTGCTCATTCAAAGGAAGTATAATTTCTAATTTTGTTCCCTCTCTTGGTGTTGAATATAGATTGAGTTTACCATGATGTCTTTCAATAATTTGATTAACAATTAGTAATCCTAATCCAGTTCCTTGACNGACAGGTTTTGTAGTAAATAAAGGTTCAAAAATTCGCTGACTAATTTCCTTGGTCATGCCAATTCCATTATCAGAAATTTTAATTAAAACTGATTTTGAATCGGGTTGTGTAGTTTCAACTTTAATTATAGGAATATGATGATCAAATTCTCCATTTTTACCCGCTTCTTCAATCGCATCAATAGAATTTGCTAAAATATTCATAAAGACTTGATTCAGTTGACCAGGATAACATTCAATAAGCGGTAAATCACCATATTCTTTAACTAATTGAATAGCGGCTCTTTCTCCTAATGGCTTGAGGCGATGACTCAAAATTAACAGAGTGCTATCAATACTTTTATGAATATCAAATAAAACCTTAATTGAGGCATCAGAACGGGCAAAATTCCTTAAAGAAATTGAAATATCTTGAATTCGATCAGTGCTTAATCTTATGGAATTCAGCAGTTTGTTTAAATCATCCAAAACAAAATCTAAATCCGTTGCAATTATCGCTTTTTGTATGGGTTTTGGTAGCTGATCATAATGGCTTTGACATAAAGTTAAAATATGATTTATATCGAGAATATATTCCTGAGCCGGAGGAATATTATTGACAATACAGCTAATCGGATTATTCATTTCATGGGCAATTCCTGTCACTAATTGTCCGAGAGTTGAAAGTTTTTCTTGTTGAACTAATTGAACTTGAGCTTGTTCTAAAACTGCCGTCCTTTCCGCAACCAGTTGTTCTAGGTTTTCCGTCAAATTTTTGAGTTGTAAATGCACCCGCACCCTAGCTAAAACTTCCTCCTGTTCAAAGGGTTTAGAAATATAATCAACCGCCCCCAAAGAAAGTCCCTTGACTTTATTTTGAACATCCGTTAAAGCCGTTAAAAAAATAATCGGAATTGCTTGGGTTTTTGGATCAGCTTTTAATTTTTTGCAAGTTTCAAACCCATCAATACCAGGCATTTGTACATCTAATAAAATTAGGGCGTGTGGTTTCCGTGCAACTAATTGTAAAGCGCTTTCTCCATCTTCAGCTACTCGCACAGCAAATCCTGCACTTTTTAGAGTTTGGGATAAAACGGCTAAATTAGTGGGATTGTCATCAACAATTAAGATAAAACCAAGGTCTTGCATAGATAAAAGTTGGGAATTTTATTTGAATTGTATGAGAAATATCCAGGGTTTAAGATTGGCTGAGGGTTTGACTCAACAACTCTCGCAGCTTTTTGAGTTGAAAGTTTTCTGTAAGTTGGATTACTTGTTGAGTAAAGGCAGAATAAACTGGATGACTCGTTTCAATCAGAGCTACCTCCGCTAGTATACCATCTACATCCCCTTCTTGAGCTAATTCATATAATCTGGATAGGATTTCAACCGGAATTTTCGGATTTTCTGGTTGAGTATCTACGGATTGATTCAGATTTTTAACGAGAGGGTCAGAGGAAATATAAATCCACTCTAATTTTAGATGAACTTGCAATAAATCCAGTAATAAATCGGCTGAAATTGGTTTATGTAAAAACCCATCCGCTCCGGCATTTAAACTGCGGTGTTGATCGCTATCAAATACACTAGCAGAGGAAGCAATCACCATAATATCTTTTAGTTTTGGCGATTGGCGCAACAGATTAATAAACTTAAATCCATCCATCACAGGCATGACTAAATCAGTAATAATTAAATCGGGGAGAATTGCGATCGCTTGCTGCAATCCTTCCTGACCATTATTGGCTTCTATAACTTTAAATCCAATCGGTTCTAATAAATTTATAATCACAGAACGATTTGCCAAATTATCATCAGTAATTAGAATAGTTTTTTGTTCTCCTTGATATCCGGTAACGTTTCCTTTTTGAATATTACGAGAGGTATTTGCCCATTCTTTGGCTTCTGATAATTCCACATCAAACCAGAAAATACTCCCTTCTCCTTCTTGACTTTGTACCTGAAGTTGGCTTCCCATTAAGGAAACAATTTGTTGACTAATCGCTAATCCTAAACCTGTTCCTTCCGTGTTTCTTTTTATTTCTCCTACTTGTTCAAATGGCATAAAAATTCGGGATAATTGTTCTGAACTCATCCCGATTCCAGTATCTTTAATTTGAAAATTTAGGCGACATATAGAAGATTTTGGGATAAATATAGCTTGGATTGAAAAGGTTACACTGCCTTGATCCGTAAATTTAATTGCATTTCCCAATAAATTAATTAATACTTGTCTCAGACGTTTTTCATCGGCTTTAATTCCAATTGGAAGACCCTCTTGAGGTCGATAATTAAACTTAATTTTTTTCTGTTCAGCTTTGATATTACACATTTCGACTACCCCTTCTAAAAATGCCGGAAAATGAAAATCCGAGGGGTAAAGTTCCATTTTGCGAGCTTCAATTTTGGATAGATCTAAAACATCATTAATCAGGGTTAATAAATGATACCCACATTGTTGAATAACTTCTACCCCTTTCTGTCCTTTAGCCGTCAGAGGCTCTAATTGTTGTAAAATTTGAGCATAACCCAAAATTCCATTTAAGGGAGTGCGTAACTCATGGCTCATATTAGCTAAAAATTCACTTTTTGCTTGATTAGCNGCNTCNGCTTTTTCCTTGGCGGTTTTNAGTTCAATTGTCCGTTCTTCTACCCGTTTTTCTANGGCTTTATTTGCCTGTTCTAAGCTAACAAAAGCATCTTGTAACTGTTGAATCATTTGATTAAAAGCATGGGCTAAAATTCCTAATTCTTTAATTGTGGGTTCTTCTACTCGAGGTTTAACTAAGTCACCTCTAAACCCTTGTTCAGCTTCTTTGGCAATATTTTTTGATGCAGCACTCAAGTGTAAAATCGGTTGAGTAATTCGACGAGTGGTATAAATTCCCGATATAGTTGCTAATATTAATGCTCCCAAACAAAGTAAAATTGTGGTTTGAGTATTCCTATCAATTTCTGCCATAAAATCCGATTGTGGAACCACCACAACCACTAACCAATCTAACCCTAATGGATCTCGCCAAGGGGTAATTTTCACAAATTGTTTATCATTATTCCAAGAAAATTTGAGGTTTTGAGTTGTTTCAATAGTTTGAAAATCTTTAATCTGTGATTCTAAATAATTTGCTGTGGCTTTAATTAAAGGTTGTTGACTATCTATGGCTTTTAATCTTTGCGGTTTTTGTCCAGGTTTAATTATAAAAGGTTTTTGATCACCAGAACTAGCAATTAGTAATCCATTCCGTTCTATAATAAAAGTTTGACCGGAAGGACTAACTTTCAATTGTTCTAAAAAATTACTCACTTCGGATAAGCGCATTTCTACACCCAAGACACCAGTTAATTTTTTATTATCATCAAATAAGGGATGACTAGCCGCAATACAAAGGGGAAAGGGTTCAACTTCCCAGTTATAAACTTTACTCCAGGTGGGTTTTTCTAATTGGGCTCCGGCGGCATACCATCCTTCTTTTTTAAAAAAATGATCTTTCTGGCTTTTTAAGATGAGTTTTGATGGTTTTCCCTGAGTATTGATTTCAAAAGTGTGCATCAAAGAATTGCCATAATTTTGGAGGTCAGTAGTATCGAAGGTAATTCTTTGATCTCCAAAATAATTACCAACACTAGAAAAAATTCCCGTCGGTGTTCCTAATAATACATAACCAATATCAAAAGTAACTCGCTGTTTCCAAAAAAACTGTACGAGTTGAGTTAAATTATCGGGATCAAGGATTCCTGTTTCGATCGCATTAGCATTGATTTGATTTAGTTGTGGTGCAATAGAAAGATAACTATTTAAGTGTTGATAAATGCGACTACTGACTTCATTCTGTAACTTGCTTGCTAAATTATTTACCGCTTTTTGACCATTTCTTAGAGACAAATATCCCGTCAAACTAACCGCAGCAAAAATTTGTAAGACAAATGGAACAATTAAAATAAAGCGAAGGGGAAGTTTTTGAAACATTGGGTATTCAAAATTAATAATGTTGCCTCTAAAATACTAAAACAGAAAAACCTCAGTCAGAGTAGATGAATTATATAAAAAATATCAACATTTGGCAACTTAGATNATGAAAAGATCGGGGTTTCCCTTTCTCTGTGCTATGATATTAACATCCCAAATCCCAACTTCCATCTCCTTTATGTCAACATTCCCTAAAATATTTTTCAAAACTTGAGGATGATTTTATCCTATTTTCCTGTAGAATACAATAGGTTGATTCAGCCTAATCTTAAATTAGTTTAATTGTCAAATCCCAATTGCTAACTCTGAAGTTAATATGCTAATTATTCAAAAATACGGTGGTAGTTCTGTGGGTTCCGTTGAACGCATTCAATCTGTTGCTCAAAGGGTGTTAAAAACAGCCCAAGATCATCAAGTGGTTGTCGTTCTTTCTGCTATGGGAAAAACCACTGATCAATTAGTTAGTTTAGCTCAACAAATTTCTCCGATTCCTAACCGTCGAGAGATGGATATGTTACTCTCAACCGGAGAACAAGTCAGTATTGCTTTATTCAGTATGGCATTGCAGGAATTAGGACAACCTGCAATTTCTTTAACAGGCGCTCAAGTGGGAATTGTCACCGAAGCCGAACACACTCGCGCCCGAATTTTAAATATTGAAACTGAACGGATAGAACGTCACTTAAATCAAGGACAAGTGGTAGTTGTCGCCGGATTTCAAGGGGTTAGTAGTCAAGATTATTTAGAAATTACTACCCTAGGAAGGGGCGGTTCTGATACCTCGGCGGTGGCTTTAGCGGCGGCTTTAAAAGCGGATTTATGTGAAATTTATACAGATGTTCCAGGGATTTTAACCACCGATCCCCGCTTAATTCCTAATGCTCAATTGATGACAGAAATTACCTGTGATGAGATGTTAGAACTTGCCAGTTTGGGGGCAAAAGTTTTGCATCCTCGCGCCGTAGAAATAGCCCGAAATTATGGGGTTTCTTTAGTAGTTCGTTCCAGTTGGACAGATGACCCAGGAACAAAAGTTATTCCTCCAAAATCCCAGCCTCGACCCCTAGAAGGATTAGAATTAGCTCGTCCGGTAGATGGAGTCGAATTTGATACGGATCAGGCATCGGTTTCTTTATTAAGAATACCCGATCGCCCCGGAATTGCGGCTAAATTATTCGGCGGAATTGCCTTACAGAATTTAGATGTTGATCTGATTATTCAATCAATTCACGAAGGCAATATTAATGATATTACTTTTACTGTAGAACGGAAATATTTTACTAAAGCGATCGCCGTTGCTGATGCCTTATTACCCGCTTTAGGAAAACCCAATAGTTCCGATATTGGTAATGCAGAAGTCACGGTCGATGATAGTCCCATTGCTAAGGTTAGTATTGTGGGGGCGGGAATGATTGGTCGCCCGAAAGTTGCCTCTCAAATGTTTAATACCCTCGCCGAAGCCGGAATTAATATTCAGATGATTTCGACTTCCGAAGTTAAAGTTAGTTGCGTCATTGCCGCCCAAGATTGTCAACGGGCTGTGGCGGCTTTATGTCAATCCTGTGAGGTGAATATTTCCGAAAAAAAATCCGGTAATTCTACATTAGAAAAAACCCAACTTGATCAATCTTTACCCCCCGTGCGTGGGGTGGCATTAGATGTTAAACAAGCCCGTTTAGCCGTTCGTTATATTCCTGACCGTCCGGGGATGGCGGCAAGAATATTCTCCCTTTTAGCCAACCATAATATTAGTGTGGATATGATTATTCAATCCCAACGCTGTCATCAAATTAATGGGATTTTAACTAGAGATATTGCCTTTACCGTTGCCCAGGGAGACGCCGATGAATCTCAACAAATTTTAGAACAAGCCGTATCTGAATTAGGCTGTGGTGAAATTGTTGTGAATAAATCCATTGCTAAACTGAGTGTGGTGGGTTCAGGAATGTTAAATCATCCGGGGGTGGCTGCTAAAATGTTTGAGGCTTTAGCTAATAAAAATATTAATATTTCTATGATTGCTACTTCTGAAATTAAAGTCAGTTGTTTAGTGGATGAAGACCAAGGCATAGAAGCCTTAAAAGCGGTTCATGAAGTCTTTGAATTATCGGGGGAGCGAACCTTTATTGTTCCTGAACGCGCTCCTGTTGCTTAATATGATTCCCCCTTGATTATAGCAGGGCTGTTTCATTTTTCCTTCGTTTAAGACCTAACCCCCCGACCCCCTTCCCTCGCAGGGAAGGGGGAGAAGAATTATTCTCCCCTCTCCTTGTAGGAGAGGGGTTGGGGGAGAGGTCACACAAGTTTGTGATCAAAAATGAAACAGCCCTAGATCATGGAGGATATAAAAATAATCTAATTTCTTTTGTGAGTTTAAATCAGATGATTAATCTTTTTATTGAACCTTTGCAGTATAGTTTTATGCAGCGATCGCTAACCGTAGCGATTTTAGTTGGTATTATTTGTGCCGTTGTCGGTAGCTATTTAATGGTGCAACGACTGGCATTATTAGGAGATGCCATTAGTCATTCGGTCTTACCCGGTTTAGCGATCGCATTTATCCTCAATGCTAATATCTTTATCGGGGCTTTTATTGCTGGGATTATAAGTACAATTTGCATGAATATTATTAGAACCTATTCCCGAATTAAAGAAGATGCCGCGATGGGAATAGTATTTTCTGCCTTCTTTGCTTTAGGAATAACCTTAATTACTTTAGTTCAAAAAGACAATAAAATTGACTTAAATCATTTTCTATTTGGTAATATTCTCGGAGTAACAGGAGAGGATGTTAGGGATACATTTATTATTGCTATGATTATCCTAACAGTAGTCACCTTAATCTATAAAGAACTACTGTTTTATACCTTCGATCCCCTGGGTGCAGAAGCCACAGGTTTACCCGTTAATCTGCTCAATTTAGGATTAATGGGATTAATTGCCTTAACCATTGTTGCCAGTTTAAAAGCCGTCGGTGTTATCCTAGTATTATCCCTATTAATTACTCCCGCAGCCACAGCTTATTTATTAGTAGAACGTCTGCATTTAGTCATGATATTAGGAGTAATAATTGGGGTAATTTCCAGTATTAGCGGAATGTACCTCAGTTACTTTTATAACCTCCCTTCCGGCCCAGCCATTGTGTTAGTAACATCGAGTCTATTTATCCTAGTATTTTTATTCAGTCCCACCCAAGGATTATTAAGAATAAAACCTTACAAGTAGGGAATGGGGAATAGGTAATAGGTAATAGGTAATAGTAAATTATCCCCCGCCAACAATAGTTACTATTTCCAAGATATCCCCAGGTTGGATTTCGGTAGTTTCCCAAAATTGGTGATGGAGAATTTCACCATTATATTCTATGGCAATTAAACGAGAATTTAAACCTTGTTCTTGTAAAAACTGGGGAAGTTTTAACCCCGAAGAACAGGTTTTTAATTCCCCATTAACTTTAACCGTCATTGTTTCTTTCATGCTTAATTTTCGGTTAATTAGGTAAAACTTTGTGGGTGCGGAGGTTTCTAACGCGATGCAATTGGGATAGAAAATATTGAGTGACTAAAGTAGGTTGTTCAGCGTTCATAATCGAACGTACAACGGCAACCCGTTCGCACCCGGTCGCCATCACATCATCAAAATTATTCATATCAATTCCACCAATAGCGAACCAAGGAAGGGTAGAATTTTTAACCGCATGACGAACATATTCTAAGCCCGCAGCCGCCTTCCCTGCCTTGGTAGGAGTCTCATAAACCGGGCCGACCCCGATATAATCTGCACCCTCTTGAATGGCTCGTTTCATGTCTTCAGGACTATGGGTAGAACGACCAATTAATCGTTGAGGGCCAAGGACTTGTCGGGCTAATTGAATCGGGATATCGTCTTGGCCTAAATGAACTCCATCGGCGTCAACGGCGACGGCAAGATCGACCCGATCATTAACTAAGAATAAAGCATCATAGCNATGACAGAGTTGACATAATTTCTGTGCAGTTTTTAATCGAATTTCGTCATTAGAAGTCTTATCCCGATATTGAACTAAAGTTAATCCTCCTTGTAGGGCTGCTTCGACAATGGCGAATAATTTTTCCCCGGGGGAAGTAACTAAATAGAGATAGGAATTTTGTAAAACCTTATGACGTTCATGGGCGAGTAAACGGNTTTCTAAGGTATAAACTTGATAGCGCATTTGTTTAAAGGTGCGCCCCATTTCGGGATGATATAATTTCCCGTATTCTTCAAGCACTCTTAAGGCTTCTTGTACCCGACAGAAATTGGCTTGTAACAGTTGTTCAATACCTGACCGTTGTTCTTCTTGGGGATGGGTTAATTCTGTGCCAGGATCATCAGTGGTATTACGATAGGAACGTAAGGNCATCGTATGCCAACGGGCGATTTCTTGGCGCAGATGTTTACATTCTTCCGCGAGTTCCCCACTATTTAACCCAAACCGACACCACTCCTCGATAATTCTCAAGCCCTCCCGGGTGCGGTCTAGGTTAGCATCTAAAATCCGATAAAGAATCGGCTGTGCTAGGGGAGTGTATTGTTGATCCATTCAATGTTCCTCTGTTGTGTAATTTGGTGAGATTCGGGGTATAATTCCCCCAGTTCGATTTTAATGCTGGGTGCGTGTGAACAAAGTTCAAAATTCTTAACAGCCAAAATGTTAAGTTTAAGGTAAAATTGAGGCTGATTTGACGCAAATGACATTTTAAACTAAATTCAGTCCGTCAGACTCCTTGAATTTCCCCTCCCGGTTGTAGTGCTTCAGCACATCCATAATTAATGAGAAGATGCGCTGAAGCGCAACAACGGTTAATCAATATCAGTTTTATCTCCCCCCCCCCAACAATGACAAGGTTATCTGATATTTCTCAACTTGGTTCATCTTTTCCCCGAACTGCGATCGCATTGACTTCTCCATTTTCATTAATGGTACTGCGATCTTTTTCGCCATTTTTATTAATCAGTTTGGGATTAGGACTATTTAACCCCCTCTGCGGGTTAGCCATTCCCCCTAGAAATCAACAAACGGCCCCGGCGACTAATAATCGTTCTATTGCGGTAATTTATGTAAGTTCTACCTGGGAAATGATGGGGACAAGGGACGCAACAATCCCCGTTCAAAACAATTACAAAAGCCGTAAGTATGGCGCCCTCAAATACGGCAATTATTTTAGCGCCGGGAACCTATAGCAGTCAAACGGGAGAACAATTCCCGATTATTTTACATAATAATGTCACCCTTCAGGGAAATCCCAATACCAAGGGAAAAGATGTGATCATCACGGGGGGCGGCTTTTACACCAGCAAGACTTCGGCTCAACAAAATATTACGATGTTGGGGGCAAATAGCTCCAGAATTAGTGGCGTCACAATTACTAATCCTAACGAGCGAGGTTATGGACTTTGGATCGAATCGAGTTCTTTAATTGTCTCTCAAAATACGTTTACTGGAAATAGCCATGATGGGATTTCTATTGTCGGAATTAGTGCGCCAATTATTCAAGATAATTCTTTTATTCAAAATGGGGCGAATGGAATTACGATTTATGGAAATTCTCGCCCAGAAATCAGAAATAATGAGTTTCAGAATACCGGATTTGGGATTAATATTTCTCAAAATGCCGCCCCTTTTGTGATTGGAAATCGGGTTTTTTATAATAAAGACGGGATTGTAATTCAAGCCAATGCTCGACCGATTTTAAGAAATAATCAAATTGAAAGAAATCAACGGGATGGAATTGTAGCGATCGCTGAATCCTTACCAGACTTAGGAAATACCCAGGAACCCGGAGGAAACGTGATTCGTAATAATGGTCGTTATGATCTCAATAACGGCACAAAGGGTCAACAAATCCTGGCCTATGGGAATCAACTGGCGGCCAACAAAATTATTGGGCCAATTCAACTGTCCCCCTACCAAACGACCATGGCGGGGACATCTCCCCTAGCCCGTCAACTCTCGAACCCTACCAGCAGCCCAGGGTCTCGGACGGTGGTGGCCAATGATCCTAGCACCATGACCCCAATTAATACGGCTTCTTCCCTTCCGGTCTATCTTCCAGAATCCAATCCGGCTAACCCTAACAGCATTCCGATTCCGGTTCCCCCCCCGGAGTCTTCCCGTTTACCCCCCCAACCTGCCCCCAGACGCCAGAGTTCCGGTGACCGGGTGCTGGGATTATTAGTTCCAGTGGTTTCTGATTTGATTTTGGGTCGTCGGGCCTCGGTTCCGGTTCCCCCCCGTACCCAACCCCGCCAAACCCCCCAAGCAATTACTCAACCGCCCCAAGCTCAACCGACTTCCGTAGCCTCTATCGGGATTTTAGCGGTTCCAGGGCCGGATATTCCGATTGGGTCGGGGGGGGGTTTACTCCCAAATGAGGTGGCGAGTGGGAATTTGGGGAATATCCCTCTGAGTCCGATGGCTTTGGGGTTACGCTATCGGGTGGTGGTGGAAAGTGGTAGTGATGCAGACCTGCGCCGTGTGCGGTCGGTTGTCCCNGAAGCGTTTACAACGGTGGTACAGGGGCGCTCTGTGGTGCAGGCGGGGGCGTTTCGAGATCAATATCGGGCAAATTACCTATTACAACAGTTAACCCGCAGTGGGTTACGAGCCAGAATTGAGATGATGAATTGATCTGGTTTTTGCCGATAACCTGGTTGAAATCACCTATAATCCCTTTCAGGGATTGAAACAAATCTAGTAATTCGTAATTCGTAATTCACCCTTTTACCCCTGACCCGGCATCTGT
>JGI24766J26685_10000268_pt1 | contig 14154 bp, 7 predicted proteins | sample SanBayMetagenome_FD_26685 | JGI IMG/M metagenome (IMG submission 26685)
GCATCCCACTGCTGCGCCCATCGATCGAATATGCCTGGGCGCAATGGCTCGCGAAACTACTTTTTTCACCTTATGCGATCGCATTCAATCTGATCGGTTTGTTGATCGTCAGCTACTCGGTCGCCTCGCGACTCCTGAGCCGACCCAACGAAATCCTCTACGATGTCGCCAAAATCCAAGGTGATCGATGGCTCGTCTTGGCCGCACTCCTCGTTGCGATCAAGTCGCTTCACGAACTGGGACATTACCTTGCTTGTGTCCACCTTAAAGTTCGCTGTGCCGAGATCGGTGCTCTGTTTTTGTGCTTTACTCCATGCTTGTACTGCGATACGACCGAGAGCTGGAAACTCCCCTCACGCGCGCATCGCGCTGGGATCGCCGCTGCAGGAATCTACCTCGAGTGCTGGATCGCCTTGGCTGGCGGCCTGGTCTTTCTCAACACCCAAAGCGGTCTTGCGCACGTCCTAGGCGGTGGATTGTGGCTCATGTGCACCCTGGGAACCCTCTTGCTCAATGCCAATCCCTTTTTTCGCTACGACGGCTACTTCATTCTCTCGGACCTTATCGGCGCACCGAACCTAGGAGCACAAGCCTCCCAGGCCCTTTGGAAATCCTTCATCGCATTGCTCGGAGGGCCAAGAGCCAATCCTCAAGACTTCGATCTGCCGATCGGCTGGCTCTCAGTCTTTGCGATCCTGTCGATGATCTACCGCTGGGTTGTCCTCGGCTCGATCGCGTTTTTTCTATGGCACTTTCTAGTCCCCTCAGGACTGGGTCTATACTTCTTGGCCATCGCCGGTGCAACATGCCTGGGGATGGTCCGCGTTGCCTCTAGCCAAACCTACGGACTCTTTGCGCAACTTGCAGCCCCAGAACCGATCTCTCGCTGGCGACTGGCCGCTTGCCTAAGCTTGATCCCTATCCTGATCCTGGCCATCTTCTGGATCCCGTTGCCAAACCGCTCCGTACACCGAGGGTACATCGAGCTGCATCATTCGATTCCTATCTATGCCCCTGAAGATTGCACGCTCCAGAGCGTCAGCCCCTTGGCCCTCGAGCCACAAATGTCGATCGACCGAGCAGGCCAAGTGCTCGTCGAACTCGATGAGCCCGCCCTGCGATTCGAACAACTCTCCAGCATGCAGGACTATACGGAAATCCTCACTCGACTCGAACTCTATCGGCAAGCCCAAGGGGCTGACGAAACACTTGCAGCGGAAATTCCAACGCTCGAAAAATTGAGCGAACAGGCGTTGAGCAAAGTGCGATGGATCGAGCAACGGCTCGAGAAACTCAAAATCCTATCGCCGAGCTCCGGTAAGTTCCTCTCGAAATCCGGTTGGAGCATCACAGGCTACGAGCAAGGAGAACCAAAACGCCACTGGCAAGCGAGCCTCTCNGNGNNCGACCAAGGAAAACGGCTTCAACGCGGCGAACTGCTCGGATGGTTTGCCAGCTCCGACCAAAAAGAAGCCGTAGTACTCGTCCCGGCCGAGACGATACGTTCGATCGATGCCAATACCCCCATCCTGCTCGTTTCCGATGCAAACACCGGGCGATCGATCCGGGCCAAGATCGCTTATTACTCGAACGATCCGGTCCCGTTTTTCCCAAGCCAACTCGCAGGCGATGCGATGTTCGTCCTCGAGCGAGACGAGCGGGGTTTATGGCAATCCGAAACCCCGCTCTATCGCGTTCGTATCGAACTGATCGATGCAGACCCCTCGGTCGCTCCAGGGGGGCTCTGCAGCGCCCGGTTCGATCTGCCAAGGTTAACCCTAGCTCAACGCATCTACCGATTCTTCGCAACCCAGTTCCAACTGGCCAACGATGCGCGTTAGTTCGCGTCGCTAAAGCAGAATAAGTGCTTCTCGCCTCGAACAAAGAGATCGCGACCGGCAAGGGCTGGTGTCGCATCGACTCCCTCTCCGACATCGTTGCTCGATAAGACCTTGAGCGTTCCGGAATCCTCAATCACCACGATCGATCCACCTCGGTCGCTCAAGTACACGCAACCGTTGGCGGCCACGGCCGAAGCATAGGTGCGACTGACCCCGGGCACTCGGCTTGCCGAATAAAGCGTCTTCCCCGTTTTTGCTTCGACGCACGTCAATAAGCCCGTCTTCTCTTTGTAGTAGAACAATCGACCCGAGCTGAGCAAAGGCGAAGCGACGTCTGGTGTGTCCTTGCTCTGTGACCAAACTACCGACTTGCTCGACCCTAAATCGCCCCGACCCGACAAGTCGAATGCACCGATATACGAACCGCGAAAGCCACTGGCCACATAAGCCACCCCGTCTTGCGCGACGGCCGAGGCACAAGGCCTTTGCGTCTGGCCTCCACATCGCCAAAGCTCTTTGCCGGTCTTCAGGTCATATCCCCGTGCTGCCGTCTGGCCATTCATGATCACTTGCATGTTTCCTTGGCTGTCGCTGGCAATCAGCGGCGTAGCCCAACAGGTAGGCTCGTCCCGCTTGGTCTCCCAAACCGTTTTACCGGTTTGCTTGTCGACGGCAAAGAGCATCGAAGGCCCTTCGTGATCCCAAGGCACAATGAGCAGATCGCCTGCGATCGTCGGAGAACTCCCTTCTCCAAACCCATTGCGAATCTGCATGTCGCCAAAGTCGCGAGACCAAACCAACTTGCCATCGACCGTGTAAGCAAACACGCCTCGCGATCCAAAGGAGGCATAGACCATCGCACCATCGGTACAAGCGCTGGCCGAGGCAAAGCCGTTGGTCTCGTGCGTCCCCTCATGCGGCTTGGCACGGACGGCCACCTGCTCCCAGAGCGTCTTACCCGTCTGGCGATCCATGCAGTAAACTCGAAATTCGAATTCGTTGCCCGAACCGCTCGGCACGGCGCTGGTAACCCATACCCTCTGNTCCCATACCACCGGCGAGCCCGACCCTTGGCCCGCGATCGGAACCTTCCACTTGAGACCCTTGGTCTGACTAAACTCCTTGGGCGGCTTGGCCGTGGCCGATGTCCCGTTCCCGGTAGGACCTCTCCAGTGGCCCCATTGGTCGGCGATTTCCTGCCCGTAACATCGGCCGGAGAAACCCAAGTCGAATAACTCCCCNAGAAACCTTTCGGTGGACTTCTCGGGCGTAAGGCTCGCACACATCGCGGTCGCCAAGAGAGCAAAGGTCATTTTCAAGGTTCGGATCATATCGGTGCTTTGGCCCGGCTGGGAATTCAAAGGTATCAAAGGGTGGATCGGTACACGAAAGACAACCTCAGTTTACCGAAAAAAGGACCTGCGGTTTGTGGATTTGCACCGATTCGAGTCGAATTGGACTTTGTCAAGCCTTCCGGTGGGGTTTAAGCTTAATGGTACTGCTGAACTCCCTTCGGATTTCCGGACCTCGGATGACCATCAACCAAACACTCAACCAATCGCTGGGCGAACAGATGCGGGCCGAGGAACTGAGCCTCCGCTCAACAGTTCCGCCATCTCAGGTCCCCGGCTACCGGATGGAGAGGTTGTTGGGTCAAGGTGCCTACGGACAAGTTTGGATCGCTACGAACTTGAACACAGGTCGCACCGTCGCGATCAAGTTCTACCTTCACCGAGCTGGCGTCAACTGGTCGCTCCTGACCCGCGAAGTCCGAAACCTCGTCTCGATGTCCGGCAACCGGGCGATCGTCCAAGTCCTCGAAGTCGGCTGGGATTCCGAACCACCCTACTACGTGATGGAATACCTCGAAAACGGATCGCTCGACGATCTGATCCGAAATCGAGGAGCCATCGGAGCCCAACGCGCCGTCGAACTCTTTACCGGAATCGCCATGGGATTAAACCACTCCCACGGAAAAGGGGTCCTGCACTGCGACCTCAAACCGGCCAACGTCCTGCTAGACCAAGACATGCAGCCGCGGATCGCCGACTTTGGCCAAAGCCGACTCTCGAACGAACAAACCCCGTCGCTCGGTACCTTGTTCTTCATGGCTCCCGAACAAGCCGACCTCAATGCCGTCCCCGATGCGCGTTGGGATGTCTACGCTCTAGGAGCGATCCTCTACTGCATGGTCGTCGGGACCCCTCCCTACCGCACCCCTGAGACCGTCTCGACCCTCGACACCGCAAGCAGCCTTTCGGAACGTCTCAAACGATACCGCGATACGATCCTCAAAAGCCCCTACCCCCGCGGTCACTACCGAGTCTCAGGCGTCGATCGATGGCTCTGCTCGATCATCGACCGATGCATCGCAAAGAAACCCGACGACCGCTTCGACAACGTCCAACAAGTCCTCGCAGCTCTCGAACGACGCAACATCAGCCGCCTGAGAGTCCCGCTGATGATCCTCGGTATCCTCGGCCCTCTGCTACTTGCTACCATCATGGGCCTTTCCTTTTGGCGGGCCGTATCCGTAGCCGAATCCGACCTCTCCAACGAACTCCGAGAAGGTGCCCTGCAAAGCAATTTCTTTGCCGCGCAATCCGCCGCCGGTACCCTCGAATCGGAAATCGCCGCCCTGTTCCGATTGGTCGAGGAAGAAGCCCGCCGAAGCCCCCTCGAAGATCGCTTCACCGAATCGGTCGATGCCGCAGGAACCGATCTGCTCCAATCCCTTGCTACCGAGCAATCCCCTCCAACCGATAGCCGCGCGACCCTGATCGACCTGCCAGCCCGAAGCGAACTCGAATCGGTCCTCGATCACCGCCTCGAATGGATCCGATCTCGAGGCGGAGCGGCCAAGTCGACCAAGTTCGATAGCCTCTTTGTCACCGATCGCTACGGCACCATGATCGCCGCTGCCTTCGCCAACGAACCCTCCAATGCCCCAATCGGCGAGAACTTCGCCTACCGTAGCTACTTCTCCGGACAATCCAGAGACATCAGCCACACGACCCCCAGACGCAACATCCAACGGACCACCTCAACCCACCTGAGCGTCCCTTTCAAATCGACCACGACGAACCGCTGGAAAATCGCCGTCTCGACCCCCATCTCGGTCAAACGCAAATCCAACGACGAAAAAACTCCCGAACGTCTCACCGAAGGTCTCCTGGTCCTGACCATCAATATCGGGGATCTCGAACTGCTAGCCTCCGAACGGCAAAAAACCCGAACCGACTCCCAAGACGAATCCGACGTCGAACCCAACGTCGAATCCAACCGACAATTCTCAGGATTCGCCGTCCTGGTCGATGGCCACGAGGGAGAACGCGAAGGCACCATCCTCCAACACCCCTTCTTCGCCTCCCGAAGCGATGTCCCCTCAAGCACCATTCGCCTACCCGAGCCACCCGCCGCAGGCGAGCCACCCCTGGCAGGCGATCTTCCCGAAAGCTCTCAAGAAAACCAGGAACAAGACGCAGAGCTCAAATTCCAAATCGATGAGGCCATGCTCAAAAAACTCAAAGAGACCGGCACCTACCGATACATCGATCCAATCTCCAAACACCCCTCGGGAAAGGCCTACCGTGGGGAATGGATCGCAGCGATGGAAAAAGTCGAAATCGCCCGAAAAGGACTCGATGAATTCGAACGCAAACAATCGACCTCCCTGATGCTCTTGGTCCAAGTCCCCGCCGATTCGATCACCGTCCCGATCGGTATGATGGGACAAAAACTAGCCAAACTCTTTCTCTACGCCCTGATCGCATTGCTCCTGGCGATCGCCTTGCTCTGGTGGATCGTCAGCCGATTCCTAAGGTCTCCGGACCAACTCAGTCAAGCTGCCCGCCCTCGAATCCCCTCGGTCGACCCCCGAAGCCCCTCCGATGCCGATGCGACCCTGGGTGTCGAGTAGGGCACGCCCCAAAAAAACCACCCGCCGATTGGCTTTCGGAGCCGTTGAACTGTCGGTTTTGATCTTCTTGACCTATATTGAGAGTACTTCGACTCGCGAAGAATACCTCTGGGAGGGAGCATCCGAGCCTGTGCCGGGTGAATAACGCCCCCCCTTTTTCGGTTCTACGTCCAGCCTAAGGCCCGCAAAATCGTACCGTCGAGCCCACCGGCCAATCCCTGCCCCACCTCGCCTACCGGATCCTTAGCTCCTTGCAACTCCGACTCCCCCTACAATCCCCGGGCCCACGCGCAAGCATTTTGTTCGCAGCGATCCTGATCTTCACTCAGATCGCCTGCGAGCCGACCCCGCAAGTCCGTGTGTACGAAACCTCCAAGTCCGAGTCGACCTTCGTCTCGGGCCCTCTCTCAGGATCCGCTCCGGGGCGACCATCCGGCACAACACCAACGACCGACAACCGCGTGAGCACCCCAGGGACGACTCCGACTCTGGCGACAAACGCCACCGCAGGTCCACGTCGGATCCTCGGTGCCATCATCCCGGCCGACCAAGGCTGCTACTTCCTCAAGGCCACCGATAGCCCCCAACGCCTTGAACCCCTCATGGCCGACCTTCAAGCCATCGTGCAAAACTTCGCCATCGATCCACAAACAGGACGCCCCTCGAATCCGCTCCCCGAAGGCTGGATCATCAACCCTCGCAACGACATCGCCATCGCCGAACTGATCTCTCCCGAAGCCACCGGAAAAATCAAATTCACCGTCACCGCCCTGGCCATGCCCCCGAGCCAGGATTGGCAAGGGTACTTGCTGAGCAACGTCAACCGATGGCGAGGACAACTCAAACTCCAAGAACTCTCCGCCGAGACCCTCCTAAGCTCCTTGGTCGAAGTCCCCCGCACCGGCGCTTCGATCCCCTCTTACATCTTCGATGCAGTCGGAACCGGTACCGGAGCCATGAACCCGACACCCCCCACCGGCAACCCGACTCCCCCACCTACCAACCCGGCTCCCGTACCCAGTAACCCGGCAAACTCGGCTGCATCACCCCCCTTGGACGCCCCGAATCCACCGGCCAATCGTCCCAAACTCGACTACAAGCTTCCCGAGGGCTGGAGCGTTGGCCAAGGCTCGCAGTTCCGACTCGCGACGCTCAACATCGACTCGAAACAAGGACGTGGTGAAGTGACCGTCAGCATGGCTACCGACAACCCGCAAGCCAACGCCATGATGTGGTTCCAACAACTGACCCGAGAGCCCGACGCGAAGAAACTCGAACCCATGGTCAACTCCGCGCTGGANGTTGCCCAAAAATTCGCCGTCGGTCAAAAACAAGCCACNTTGTATGAAATCCGAAGTTCGGAACAAGCCACTGCGCCGATGCTGCTGGTGGTCTCCCTGCCGACCGATAACCCCGAACTCCATCTGTTCGTCAAACTCATCGGCGATAATCAACTGGCATCGGACCAAAAATCCAATCTCATTGAATTTGTTCAATCCATCGAAATCCAATAGACATCAATAGATCCCTATGGCTACTGCACCCCTGCAAGATGGTCTGTTTCCCCGCTCGAGCGAAAATTCGCGCCCAGTCGAAAATGCGATCTGGACCGTGCTCCGATACGCGGGCTCCCTGAAGATCACTTGCACGATGTTCTTCCTCGGTGTGCTCATCCTCTTTATCGGGACGCTGGCACAGGACGAAGAGACCATTGTCGATGTCAAAAAAGACTATTTCAATAGCTGGGTCGCTTACGTCCCGCTCGATGTCTTTAAACCCCAAACGATTTGGCCCCATGCGCAGGAGAACAGCCTTCGCGGCGGTTTCGTCATGCCCGGCGGTGCGATGGTCGGTTTGATTTTGCTCATCAATCTTGTCGCCGCCAAAATGACCCGCTTCCAGATGACTGCACGAGGTGCAAGGTTTGTCGCAGGGATGGCTCTGACTCTCGCAGGTTTTGCCCTGGTGGCTCTGATCGTCTTCGGGGCCCACTTAGGGGACGGGCTCCAAGGAGAACCCCCCTTTACCTACAACCAAATCTGGACCGGCTGTCTGACGAGTCTTTGGCTATCGGCGATCGGAATGGGATTATGGGGGTTCGCTTATCCTCCCAAACAAAACATCTTGCGAACCACGATCCTGACGCTCTTCCTGGCTCTGCTGGCTGTCGCTCTCCTGGTAGCTTTCACGGGCGATAAATACCGGATTCCCGATCCGGGGCTACGGATCGTGTGGCAACTTGCAAAAAGTCTTCTCGTGAGCTTGGTGATGCTCGCGGGTCTGATCCTCCTGTTTGGAGCCCGAGGCGGTAACGTCCTGATCCACCTTGGGATCGGACTCCTGATGCTCGGTCAGTTCGTCTTCGGAGACCGCCAGCGCGAAGAGCGCATCAGCCTCTACGAGGGAGAAAGGACCTCCGTCGCGATTCAAACCGACATCGTAGAACTTGCTGTGATCGACACGACTGCCCCGGAGAAAAACCGCGTTGTCGCTTTCGATGACGCTCTGATCCTCAATGCGTTCCGCAACAAAAAATCGCTAAGCGATCCATCGCTCCCTTTCGAGATCAAGATCGAGAAGTGGATGGCCAACTCAGACATGACCACCCGAGGAGCGAACCCTCAGGCCGCCGCCGAAGCCCAAGGAGCCCAAGGGCTTCCTCCCGAGGTCGCATTGGTCGAAGCAGGCAAGTCCGGCGGGGCCAAAAGCGAAATGAACTTCGCGTCGGCTTACGTCACCGTTCGAGAAAAAGCCTCCTCGAAAGACCTCGGCAAATTTGCATTGACCCAGTTCTTCAACGACCCGACCGTTCGACCCAAAACCCTACTTCCCCAACTGGAGTCCGAGGGGCGAGAGTTCGAACTGGCACTCCGATTCCGACGCAATCTCAAACCCTTCTCCTTCGAACTTCAAGACGTCGTCCTAGAACAATACACCGGAACGGCGATCCCTAAAGACTACTCCTCCTACGTCCGGATCGTCGACCAGTCCGGCGCGACGCTTCAAGAAGGTCGCATTTGGATGAACAGCCCGATGCGATTCCGAGGCGAGACCTACTACCAATCGCAATACACCTCGGCTGCCCAATCACCCCTCCGCGTCGAACAAACGGTTCTGCAAGTCGTTACCAACGCAGGATGGCTCATCCCCTACGTTTCTTGCGTTTTGGTCGGACTCGGTATGCTCGCCCACTTTAGCATCACCCTGACTCGATTCGCTTCAAGGTACGACCGACAAGCCTTTGCGATGCCCGATCGTCTCCCGACATTCTGGCCCTCGGTGATCCTACCCCTTTTGCTCATCGGAGGATTGGTCGCTTATGCCGCCCGCAGACCTTCGTTCTCCAAAGACGAAATCGATTGGTACGCCATCGGGACCTTGCCCGTCCAGCACGAAGGCCGAATCAAACCCCTCTCGAGCGTCGGTGCTCAAATCCTCAAAGCGCTCTCGAATAAGCCTTATGCGTTGGTCAAAACATCAGATGAGCCCAAAAAGCTCTCTTCGGCAGAATGGCTCATGAGTCTGATGGTCCACGAACCTTGGGTCTTGGATGCCCCTTTGATCCGAATCGACTCGCAGGCTCTGCTCGATGAACTCGAAATCACCCGAGACAAAACCAATTGCTACCCAGCCAACAAGATCCTCAAAGCTCTCAACGGAAAAGAACAAAAGACCGAGCAAATACTCGCGATCGATCAAAAGGATTGGAATTTCGACCAAGCCCAATTCATGAAGCTCCAGTCCAAGATGAACATCCTGCTCGGCATCTGGAATGCCTATGAACCCATCGACGAGATCCTCAAGGTCGCCGCCGAACAACCCGAACGCCTCGCACAAGTGATCGACCAACTCAAACCCCTCATCGAGTCGCTCAGGGCCAAAGGCCCCCCAGCGATCATTCCACCCAAGGACATCCCCGAGACGATCGACGCCAAAATGCCACCCCCTCGTTGGGATGCCTACGCCCCCGCGTTCTACGAAGTGATCTCGAAATTCGACTCCAAAAAACTAGACAACCCGACTTCTCGGTTCCGCGATCTGGCTAAGCTCATGCGAGAAGGGAGTTCCAAGAGCCGCGAAATCAACGCCGCCGTAAAAAGCTACGACTCGCTGATCGAGGAGAAGTATGGCATGGTCTCAAAGTCCTCCAAAGCTCGTTTCGAAGCCTGGTACGAACACCTCAATCCCATCGGTTGGTCCTACGCCCTGTACATCGTCGCCGGGCTTCTGTGCTTGCTCGGTCTTGCGATTCGCAACGAACCGATCCGCCAAGCCGCATTCTGGATCTGCATGCTCACGCTCGGGCTCCACACCCTGGCGATCATCTGCCGTGTCTACATCTCCGAAAGACCGCCAGTCGTGACTCTTTACTCCGCAGCGGTCTTTATCGGCTGGGCGATCGTTCTGGCCTGCCTAGTCGCTGAAAAGTTGTTCCCGATCTCCATTTCACTGCTGGTCGCCTCGATCGCTGGCTACCTCTCCTTGCAGGTCGCTTATGGACTCGATATCGGCGATTCGATGCCCGTCTTGCAAGCCGTCTTGGACACCCAATTCTGGCTCTCGACACACGTGATCAGCGTATCGCTCGGATACAGCGCGACGTTCCTCGCAGGTCTCTTGGGAATCGGCATCGTCATCCTGGCGCTAGTCCGGACTTTCTACAAAGGCACTCGATTAGGCGATCTGAAATCGATGAACGAAATACTCTATCGGATCTGCTACGGGGTCGTCTGCTTTGGAATCTTCTTTAGCTTCGTCGGAACCGTTCTTGGCGGACTCTGGGGGGATGATAGCTGGGGTCGATTTTGGGGATGGGACCCCAAGGAAAACGGAGCCTTGATGATCGTCCTTTGGAACGCCCTTCTGTTGCACGCCAAGTGGGACAAACTGGTCGGATCCCTGGGCTTTGCAATCCTGGCCATCGGCGGAAATATCATCACTGCTTGGTCGATGTTCGGCACGAATATCCTCGGAATCGGATTGCATGCCTACGGTGGCGAAACCGGTGAGTCGCTCCGAAATCTAGGGCTCTTTTCCCTGAGCCAATTGGTTTTCATCGGATTGGGAATCATCGCCTACATCCTGGGCAATAACAACGAAACGACCCCGCCGAAGTCGAACCTCACCAAGTCGAATCCGACCAAACTTTCACCGTCCAAGCGTTGATTGCAACACCATGACCGACGATCCGCGTTGCTCCAAAGACTTCCAATGGCTCGAATCGAGGATCGTCGAACATCGATCGATCGCCAAGGATACCTGGCAACTGACCCTGGAGGCTCCCAGCCTCGCTCGATGCACCCTTCCAGGCCAATTCTTCATGGTCCGCTTGGCTGGCTTGAACGATCCGCTCATCGGTCGCGCTTTGGCGATGTTCGATCGCGGTTTTGATTCGCAAGGAAACCCTCAAACCGTCTCGGTCGCCTACGTAGTCAAAGGCAAATTCACCCAAGCCCTATCCCGATTCAAAGCCGGCCAGTCGGTCGAAATCTGGGGACCCTTGGGGAACGCTTTTTCCAACCAACCAGTCGACCATCTGATCCTCGTCGCAGGCGGTGTCGGGATCACACCGATGCTAAGCCTCGCATCGGCGGCACTAGGACAACAATCCTACGGGCAATACCCTAGCGGTCCTCGTGGAGCGTCCAAGCCACAGGGTCACTTTGCCAAACAAGTAACCCTCTGCTACGGGGCTCGGACGCAAGAGTACCTGGTTGCTCTCGATGTGTTTGAAGCAAGAAAGGTTCGATTGGCGATCGCCACCGAGGACGGTTCGCTCGGGCATCGTGGACGGGTCACCGAGGTTCTCAAGGACCTCCTGAGCCGCTCGGAAGGAACCGCGCGTATCGCTTGCTGCGGTCCCGAACCGATGATGCAAGCCGTCTCGAAAATCGCTCATGAACATAACGTGCCTTGCGAAGTTTCGCTCGAAACGCCCATGGCCTGCGGCATCGGGATCTGCTTTACCTGCGTAGCGAAAATCGACCAAGGTGACGGGACATGGGACTACCGACGCACATGCGTCGAAGGCCCCATCTTCGAGTCTCAATCGATCGTCTGGTAACTTCTTTAGTCTCCCAAGGCACGTTTCAACCGCCCAAAAGCCAACGAAGCCTGACGGCCATAATCCAACGCCTCCTTCGAATCGCGATCCTCCGTCGCATGCTCGAGCAACTCGAGCTTGTTCTTGTAGACCTGCAACTTCAAATCGGTATACCTATCCAGGGGTTTGCCTCGCAAGTACGCGCTGACCTTCATCTTGTGAGCCCAATCCTCCTGGATCGGAATCCAATACTCCAGCGTGTCCCACTCCTGACTCTGATACGCGGTAAACATCTCGGCCTCGATGCTATGCATCTCTTTGCGGATCTCGCTCACAGGCGGATAGTACAAGAAACAACCCAACACGCTGGCAACGACCAATCCTCCAAGCGAAACACAAGCGATCACCCATTCGGGTAAAACGACATCCCGCATACCCCCAGGCTTCTTGACCAGATCGGTCGCATCGACCGACGGCGCTCTGAGCAACCACTGCATCCAACGGTTCTTCGGATCGAGCCAAACATTCAGTCCGCCCAATGCCAACATCGCCGCGACGAAACCCAAAGACACGATCTCCGCAGGGGTTGCCGAGTCCTGAAGGATCCTCTTTGCCGAAGTCCAATAGTCCTGATCGCCCGAGGTAAACGGATTGCAGTAGGTGTCGAAAGCATGCGTGTGGTCAGCAGGCTCGATCCCTTTGGGCCGCAAAGGCCGATCGAGCGAATAGCTCATCACCAAGACGATCGTCACAAGGCAACCGAGCCAGACCAAAGAACGACGCAGCGTGTAATGACGAATCATCCAGAGCAACAACCCAAGGTTTACTCCGGTACCCAGGGTTAGCAACGCAAAAGCCGCAGCGACCGAATTGCCATGCTGGAACATCGATGCGACCTGGACGATCGCTGTCATGGGGGTGATGTAAGCAAGCGTCGCAACTGCCGACATGGTCAAAGGTGCAAGCGTATCCTCTTTGCCCGCCGCCCTCTGCAAGATCCCTGCCGGCAAAAGCATCGCTAGAATGCCTACCCCAAGGATCGCCAGGAGCATGTACAACGTCGATCGACTCGCGGCTTGCTGGACCATCGATAATCCCACAGCACCGATCCGCTGAAGTCCATACGGAGTCCGATCCAATGGCTCGGCCGGGATTCGACTATTGGGGAAGAGCTTGTCCCATAGGACCCCCAAAATCGTGATGAGCACCAGCGAACAAAGACTAAAAGCAAGAATCGCCCACGGGTCCGAAAGGGTCAGTCCATACAAAATCGAAATCGGATTAAACAGCGGTGCGGTCAATCCAAAAGCCAGGATCGTACCTCCCGAAATACCGCTCTTTCGCATCTGCTGTAACACCGGAATGACCCCCAGAGAACAGACCGGCAAAAGCATCCCGAGCAACCAAGCCTGCGGCAACTGCCGCCATGTGTCCCCCCCGAAAAGACGGTAGGTCCCGTCCCGACCGAGAATCCGTTCAAAGACCGCTGCGATCAACCAGCCAACCACAATCGTCGGACTCCCGACGACCAACGCCTGGACCATCCGAGTCAAAGCTCCCCAAATCAATACCTGAATATCCATCGGTCCTGCTCCTTTGCGGATTACTCGGCGTAACGTTTTTGCAGTTCATCGATCCGAGCTTGCTCGCTTCGGCAAATCTCAGACAAACCCTTGGCCATCTCCCGAAGACCTTCGACTTGGCCAAAGCCCCCGAGCGTTCCGTTGCCCGCTAGTGCCCCTGAGCCCAGAGCGTGCTTACGCAAAGGCTCGGTCCACTGGGCCGACCAAGCATCGATCCGACTAAAGTCCTCCCTGCCCAGATCGCTATCGGCGGCCAGGATCGGAAGCCATCCGACCAAATCAGCCAACTCTGCAACCGACGTAAGGGTCGCTGTTCCGGTCTCCGAGCCTACTGACGTTGCACCTACTGACGTTGCGTCTACCGGCATCGTACCGGGGGCTGCAAGGATTCCATCGATCCGTTGGCTAGCTCGAAAAATACTCTCCGGCCAGTGCGCGGGAAAATGTTCGTGCTCCTGGTCCGAGACGCCCGACGTGCTGCCTGACTTCGAGTCGCACCCGAAACCGACCAACAGACCGAGTAGGCAAGAGCCCATAAAAAAAACGAACTTCGAATTGCCTTGACTCATCATAGAATTCGCTCTCCGTGAGGAAGCTTTTGGGGTAGCTTGGGACCTAAAAATGCCCTGCTGAAGGTTTCAAAACCGGTGGACCGGGGACTCGGATTACAATCGCGGGACACGGACCGAAGCGATCACCGATTCGATCGCTTGATCGGTCGCGATGGAATTGCTCGTCAGTCGCACGCTCAGTACCGGAGCGGCCACG
>JGI24766J26685_10000270_pt1 | contig 14103 bp, 10 predicted proteins | sample SanBayMetagenome_FD_26685 | JGI IMG/M metagenome (IMG submission 26685)
TACCACAATGAAATACATCATCATCACATTCCTCGTGTTGTTTCCACTCACCATCAAGGCGCAGCAATATGATTTACAACGCATGGCCATTACGAGTGGATTCCAAACAGCTGCCATTGGCTCGTCTGTGGAAATTGTCGGTATTGCTGGTCAGACGTTCATTGATTCCGCAGATACGAAGCGAGCTTCGAAGGCAGGTCTGTTTTACATACAAGAGACAACTTCTGCTGCTGCACAGAGAACCATCATCACGGTTCCCGAAGTAGTACATGCAGTAGGCGACACATTCAATCTCGACATCGACTTCGCTGCTTCGTGCTTGCTCTTTAGACAGCCCCTTGAGCGTGATTGGACTATGCGTGTGAGCTTTAACAAAACGATACTTGAGCCCCTTGCGTACGATAGCATCGTAGAGACCTCTGATCGCTATACGATTGCTATACATGGTACTGCTGCTCCAGACGCAACGCTCTTGACAAGCCTACGCTTTCTTGCGCGACTGGGCAACGACTCAGTTACAGACATGCGTGTCGAATCATTCACATGGACGGGCGGCGAGGGATTACCCCTCGCTGCTCTCCCTGGGAAGGTCACGCTTCGCGGACTCTGCAAGACGTACGGCACGACGCGATTGATATCCCCAAGGACGTCAGCTGCAATCAATGTTGCACCAAACCCAATCACGAATAACGAAGCATCGTTTCAGCTGTACGCTGTTGAGCCAACTATTGGTGAGCTCGTGATCATGGACTTGCAAGGCAACGTTGTGTTCCGACGTGATAATGTGCGCGCTTCACCAGAGTGGCCCATTACTCACATAGAGTTCAATGACCTAGCATCGGGCACGTTGGTGGCGATGCTTGTTACACCGCATGGTGTTGGTCGCACAACAATTCTAAAACTACCCTGAGGAAGGAGCAACATGATGAAGAAGCAACTTCGCTCAACGGTTGTAACATATGCTTGTGTATCGGTAGCGCTATTCGTGGCGACAGCATCACATGCAATAGCACAAGAGAGTGCCCCTATTGCACCTCGACCTCGTCCTGAGATATCTGCTGCAATTGTAGCAGGATATGGATTCCATGATGGCAGTTTTCGGTCTCTTCCACCAGTTGAGAATTGTTGTACAGGCTATGAGAGTTCGGGTGGTTTCAATACTGGAGGAAGCGTAGCACTCTCAATCCCGATCTCGAACGGATCCCTTCGTGTCTCTACGCGTGTTGGATATCAGTACTTCGCTGCTGGATTCACATCGACGACGATTGAGAAGGTGTACTCTGGTGAGATCGTATCAACGGATGCTCGCATACGACATGACCTTGATGTGTCGTGGAACATGGCAATTGTGGGATTTGGTGCAGAGTATGCGGTAATGAGCAAGCTCTGGCTTGGACTGTGGCTTGATGGACTCTATGCGATTCGCGGTGGATATGAACAGCGTGAGACTATTGAGTCACCAACGAACATCACATTCGAAAATGGGTCTACGGTTCGCGATGTGCGATCGGGGGCCCTCAGTGACTACACATCATTGACTGGCGGTATCACAGGTCAAGTACGTTACCGAATCATCGACGGACACAACAAAGGATTCACTGGAATCGATCTCGTCTGTCGGTACATGGTTCCACTAGGAGCGTTTTATGCACATGATATGCAATGGCGAGAGTCATCGATTGACTATAAACTGCGCTACCTCGCAGGAGGATTGTCAATTACGTTTTGATCGTATAGGGTGAATGTGGGCGATACGTCTATTCTTTTCATGTATAGATGGTAGTATATCGTCGTCGTGTATCATTGTGATATGGGTGCTCGCGTGTCTCGTCCTGGGATGCGCGGGCACTTTTGTTTGGTAGAGAGCGTATCGACCTGACCGCATTCAAGGGTAACACCATGATACTGCAAAGAGATAGCGCAGAGGGTGATACTACTATTGCCACACTCCTGTACTTGGTGCTAGGATACAATGCCGTACCTTCGCAGTCCGGAAAAATTACGTGTACTTCGTATTGGAATACCCGTCCTGGGAAACCTCCTGAACTTGGGACTACTTTAGAGAGGAAGTATATGCGAACACTTGCTTCGCTTCGTGGCATGCTCGTGGTGTTGAGCATGCTGTTTTTGTCTGCTGCTGCGTATGCACAACAGGGAATACCTGAAAAGATTACCTATCAGGGCATCTTAGTCGATACAACGGGCATTCCGGTTTGTGACAGCACGTGGTCGATCACGGTATCGCTGTATGATCGCGCGCAAGGGGGCTCAGCTTTATGGACGGAATCACACTCTATCTCCACTAAGGGTGGTGTATTCGGTGTGATCCTCGGAAGCAAGAGTCCACTAACCCTGTCGTTTGATCAACATCTATGGCTAGGTGTTGCAGTTGAGAATCGTGCGGAACAACCACGCACATTTCTCACCTCAGTGCCATACGCGCTCAATGCGCGGACAGCAGGCTATGCCACAAGATCTGGCGGGTTGACGAGCGAAGGAATTGACTCACTGAAGCGCTCTATGGGTGATCCATCTATTCAAATGGGTGATGCGATCATCGTCGCGATTAACATGGGCACTTCGGTCATCAACGCAGGTCGTTTGCCTGCTGTGCGCTCCACAGGATCGTCGAAGATTGTTGCGAGCGGTCGCATCGACAGCCTTGAATTGTCGCTTGCACCAAAGAGCATCGGCGCGAATGAGCTAGAAGATCTCCACGCAGGACAAATCGGTCCGTTCGGCTCAGCCACGAAGTCAGCGGTCGTTACAATCGACGCACAAGGTCGCATCAAGCAGGCAACGGAAGTAACCATCTCTGGCACTACACCAGGTGGTGATGCCGGCGGAGATCTCACAGGCACTTATCCAAACCCATCGATCAAGGATGGAGCAGTTCAAACACGTCACATCGCACCATCGAGCGTGACGACGAACATTCTGCAAGACAACTCTGTTGTAGCATCGAAGATTGCTGATGGAAGCGTAACAGCACCAAAGCTTGCTGCAAATGCAGTTGGCACAGGGAATGTGATTGACTCTTCGATCACCACACCGAAGCTCGCAGATGGAGCAGTTACTGCTGACAAGCTCGCAGATGGTGCAATCACCTCGGACAAACTTGGTGTTGGCGCTGTTATGGCCGACAATATCGGAGCTCATCAGGTCACGAGCGAAAAGCTCACGAAGATGCCACTCGCGCCAGGTCTGTATGGATCGGACCGTGAAGTAGCACAAGTCTACGTTGATCAGTCCGGCCGCATTGTAACGGTGAAGAACGTAACGATCTCGGGTGCCAATCCAATTGGTGCTGCGGGCGGTGATCTAACTGGATCATATCCGAACCCAAGCGTACAGGCTGGCGCAATCACGACACCGAAGATCGCTGATGCAGCTGTGGCAACGGCGAAGATTGGTGATGGTCAAGTAACTACGCCAAAGCTTGCTGACGGCGTAGTCTCAACATCAAAGATTGGTGACGCACAAGTAACAAGCGCAAAGCTTACACCAACTGGTGCAGTACCAGGTGTATATGGTGGACAGCAACAATCAGCCGTTGTTAGTGTCGATGCCAGCGGTCGTATAACGAGTGCGCAATCTGTTGCAATCACAGGCACTACGCCTGGTGGTGCTGCAGGTGGAGTACTTGCTGGTACATATCCAAACCCAACACTTGCGAACAATGCTGTAACAACTACATCAATCGCTGATGGAGCTGTGACATCATCAAAGCTTGGAAATGGCGCGGTAACTGCTGACAAGCTTGCAAACGGAGCAGTAACTGCAGATAAGCTTGCAAACACCACAGTCACAAATGGCACATACGGTTCATCGACGCAGGTGGGTCAATTCACCGTCGATGCGCAGGGCCGCCTCACACAGGCAGCGAATGTGACAATCACAGGCACTACGCCTGGTGGTGCTGCAGGTGGAGTACTTGCTGGTACATATCCGAACCCAACACTTGCGAACAGTGCCGTAACAACAACATCAATCGTTGATGGTGCAGTGACAACATCGAAGCTTGCCAACGGTGCGGTAACTGCCGATAAGATTGCGAATGGAGCAGTAACTGCGGATAAGCTTGCGAACACCACAGTCACGAATGGCACATACGGTTCATCCACGCAAGTGGGTCAGTTCACCGTTGATGCGCAAGGCCGCCTCACACAGGCAGCGAATGTGACGATCAGTGGCACAACACCAGGTGGTGCAGCTGGTGGAGTACTCGCTGGTACATATCCGAACCCAACACTTGCGAATAACGCTGTAACAACATCATCAATCGTGGATGGTGCAGTGACAACATCGAAGCTTGCTACTGGCGCTGTTACTGCGGACAAACTTGCAGCGGCAGCTGTGACTACGGACAAACTTGCAAATGGTGCGGTCACAGCAGATAAGCTTGCGAACACCACAGTCACAAATGGTACATATGGTTCATCTACGCAGGTGGGTCAATTCACTGTTGATGCGCAAGGCCGCCTCACACAGGCCGCCAATGTGACAATCACAGGCACAACGCCAGGTGGTGCAGCTGGCGGTGTCCTTGCTGGTACATATCCAAACCCATCGCTTTCCAGTGGTGTGGTTGGCACATCAGAGCTTGCGACGAATGCTGTTACAACGAGCAAGATTCTCAACAATAGCATCACGAATGAAAAGCTTGCAGCGGGTTCGGTTACATCGGACAAGCTTGCAAACACAAGCGTGACCTCAGGTACGTATGGCACATCGACACAAGTGGGACAGTTCACAGTCGATGCACAAGGTCGTCTGACGCAAGCAGCGAATGTCACAATCAGTGGAACAACACCAGGTGGTGCTGCTGGTGGCGACCTCACAGGTTCCTATCCGAATCCAACAATTACTGCAGGCTCAGTTACAACACTGAAGGTAGCTGATGGTGCCATCACCTCAGCCAAGCTTGCACCGACGGCAGTTGCATCTGGCACCTATGGTACCGCAACACAAGTCGGACAGTTTACTGTCGACGCTCAAGGACGAATTACTTCAGCATCAAATGTGACGATCAGCGGTGCTAATCCGACGGGTGCTGCAGGAGGCGATCTTGCAGGTAGTTATCCAAGCCCACTCATTGCCAATAGTGCAGTAACGACGTCAAAGATCGCTGATGGATCGGTAACAGCTGCAAAGCTGTCGAACACGTCTGTTACAGCAGGTACATACGGATCAACCACACTGATCCCACAGATCACAGTCGATGCGCAAGGTCGGATTACAAACGCTACAACTGTGTCTGTTAGCGCTAGTGGAGCAACAGGACCTGCAGGGGGCGATCTCACAGGTTCCTATCCAAACCCAACACTTGCTACAGGTGCTGTTACCTCATCTAAGATTGGTGATGGCGAGGTATCTACCACAGACATTGCAAACGGTGCGGTGACTTCCGCAAAGCTTGCAAACACAGCGGTGACGCCTGGCACATACGGTACTGCCAGTGACATTCCGCAAATCACCATCGACGCACAAGGCCGTGTTACTTCGGCTACTACTGTCACGGCTTCAGCGAGCGGTGCTTCAGGTGCTGCCGGCGGTGATCTCACAGGTACGTATCCAAATCCAACAATTGGAACTGGTGCTGTTACATCAGCGAAGATTGCAGATGGAACAATCGCGACAGCGGATCTTGCAAATGGTGCAATCACTGCGGCGAAACTTGCTAATACAGCTGTAACTGCTGCCACCTACGGCTCTGCAACAGAAGTTGGTCAGTTTACAGTAGACGCCCAAGGTCGTATCACATCGGCAACAAACGTAACAATCACTGGTGCCGCACCAACAGGTGCAGCAGGTGGTGATCTCACAGGTAGCTATCCAAACCCACTGTTGGGCATAGGCGTAGTCACAAACATGACGATTGCAACGAGTGCTGTTACAACGTCGAAGGTTGCAGATGGAACGGTTACCTCAGCCAAGATATTCGATGGCTCGGTTACCTCTCTTGACCTTGCCACAAACGCCGTAGCAACAACAAACATTGCCAATAGCGCAGTCACGACAGCGAAGGTTGCAGACGGTGCTATAACAGCAGCAAAGCTTGCAAACACGGCAGTAACAGCGGGCACGTATGGTACTTCCAGCGATATTCCGCAGATCACCATCGATGCACAGGGCCGTATCACATCTGCAACAACTGTAACTGCCGCAGCCGGTGGTGCGTCCGGTGCAGCTGGCGGTGATCTCACAGGCACGTATCCGAATCCTACGATTGCATCAGGTGCAGTAACGTCAGCGAAAATTGCAGATGGTGCCATAACAGCAGCAAAGCTTGCGAATACAGCAGTGACGGCGGGCACGTATGGCGACGCATACAACGTGAGTCAAATCACTGTTGACGCACAAGGTCGAGTGACATCTGCGCAGAACGTAACGATACTTGGTGCTGCTCCTACTGGTGTGGCTGGTGGAGACCTTGCAGGCAACTTCCCTAACCCAACAGTCGATGGTTTGCAAGGTCGTGCTGTTGCTTCGACGGCTCCAACGGGCGGACAGCTTCTGACATGGAACTCGACGTCAACACAGTGGGAACCCTCATCATTCACAATTGGCGGTAAGACGATATCGTCATCTACTCCAAACGATGGCAACTCATTGATGTATGATGCTGCCTCAAACACATGGAAGCCAGGAGTTGCATCGTCAAAGATCACGAAGTTTATCCTTGAGGAAGGAACCACGATTGACATTGATGTCTTGAGGGCTGGTGCAGCTGACATCAACAATATTGTGCTTTCTGATCACGCCTTCTTCCGCATGGTAAATGCAGGTGCAGGTACTGACATCAATGGCTTTGCAGGTGGCGAGAATGGACGCCTGATCGTGGTCATGAATTCTACAACGAAGAACATCACGTTTCAGCAACAGGATGCTGGCTCAACAGCAGCAAACAGATTGGTCCTTGGCGTTGCAAACAAGACGATCAATCCTGATCAAGCGCTCACCTTCATTTATAGCTCAACGCTTCAGCGTTGGGTTCTTATTGCTGCCACCTAATGCAAACCACAATGAGAATACTCCAACTAGTCACGGTGCTGGTGGTGTGTGCGGTAGGCCTGCGCGCACAACCAGTGGAAGTGGTGGGCGGAATCATCACCAGCGGGTACACACCGACAATCGTTGGTACAACGTCGGTGCGCGGCATGACAGGTCAGCCAATTGTTGATCTCGACAAGGCCGAGCGCGAGGTCACCGCTGGATACGCCTACACGATCGATGCCTACACCCAGCGTGGTGAGGGCACCGATCTGCGTCTACCACAGATGGTGCAGCAAGTGGGTGACACGTTTTCGTTCACCATCGATGCAGCTGCATCATGCTTGCTGTTCCAAGGCAACCCATCACGTGCATGGGAAGCCAAGATCAGCTTCAATGGAACAATGCTCGAGCCGTTGGGTGTCAACGCATCGGATGTCGAAGACGCCGATGGACGCTACACACTCACGCTGACGGGCACGACAAGCTCAGCCCTGACATCACTGGTGACACAGAAGTTTCTTGCTCGTCTGGGCAACGATTCTGTCACAGATGTGACGCTGGCATCATTCCGTTGGCTCGACGTACCACGTCAGGTAACAACACATACGCCAGGTGAGGTACGCCTGCGCGGCATCTGCTCGACCTATGGCAACGCACGCTTGCTGACACAAACAGCAGTGATGGTTCAAGCAACACCAAACCCTGTGTATGGATCAGAAGTCGCCCTGCGCTTGTATGCACAACGTGCAACTACCGGCACGCTGATCGTCACAGACTTGCAAGGAACAGTGATCGCCACGCGTGACGGTGTATCGCTCGACCAGACGTGGCCCCGCGCAGTGATTGATCTCGGCCTGGTATCAGCAGGCAGCTACACCGTGACGGTGGTAACGCCAGAGCACGTAGGACGCACGACAATCGTGAAGATGCCATGATGAAGAACACCCTCACACGACTGATGACAGTGTTGGTAGTGCTAAGCATCGTAGCATTGTCATCCCACGCACAACCGAAGGGCGCTAAGGCGCCAGCACGCGACAGCGCAACCACCAACAGCGCAGCGCGCAACAGCGCCGATACAACGACGAGCAAGCGCAGCGATACGGAGTTTTCCGTGCAGCTGACGGGAGCTTATGGCTTCCATCGCACATCGTTTATCTCGCTTCCACCGTTTGAGAATTGCTGCAATGGCTTTTCATCAACATCAGCATTTGGCTACGGCGCGCAGCTTGGTCTGACCCTACCGCTGGGCTCATCAGGACTGCTGCTGGGCGCACGTGCAGGCGTGATGTCGCTGCCAGCATCGTTTACAACGACGACAACACAGAAGATCTATGCCGGCCAGCTTCAATCAGTTGATGCCGTGTTTGAGTACACGACGAATCTGACATGGAATGGTCTGACGGCAGGTCTTGGCTTGGAATACCCTCTGAGCTCACGTCTGTTCATCGGTGCAGGTGTCGACGGTATGTATGTGCTCTCGGCTACCTACACGCAGCAAGAGCGCATCACCTCGCCGACATCAGCCGTGGTGTATGCAGAGACCAATGACATTGTCCGCGACGACCGTAGTGGAAACCTGGACAAGTACAACAGTTTTGTCCTAGGCCTCAATGCCGCCGCCCGCCTGCGCGTGCTCGAGCCGAATCGCTCGGGCATCCGCGCGCTCGATCTGGTGGCCCGTTACAACTATGCGCTTACGCCGCTCTACAGCTCGGGGCTGACCTGGACAGATTCGCAGGGCAGCAAGACCCTGCAGGCCCCCTATACCCTGCACTACCTCTCACTCGGCATCGCACTTGTGATTCTGTAAGAGAGCGAGACATTGTTCGATCTACCAGGAGCGAGTATCTTCATTGATGCTCGCTCCTGAATTTTTACGCCTACTCGAACAACGGAAGTCAGCCAATCTACCAATCGTTGGAAAAGCCACGCCGGCTGAACTCCGCGCGCAAACACCCGCGCGTATTGCGTTAGCTGGTCCGATCCCAGATGGTGTTACGATTGAACACCGTGAGATTCCCACACGCGACAGCGCATGCTTGGAAGCTCATCTCATTCGTCCACCGTCATCAATCTGATCGCTCATCCGTTGTGCTGTACTTCCATGGTGGTGGCTGGGTTCATAACACGATTGACATCTATGATGCATCACTCGCCTTACTAGCGATTGAAACTGGCATGTCTGTGCTGAGCGTGAGTTACCGCAAAGCACCAGAGTATCCGTTCCCAATACCTCTGCATGATTGCTGGGATACGCTGCAGTGGTGTAGAGAACATGCACATCTCCTCAATATTGATGCTGATGAGATCATCGTCGCAGGTGATAGTTCAGGGGGCAATCTTGCAGCAGCTGTCGCCTTGATGGCTCGTGATGAGATTTCTCTGCGTGGTCAGATTCTCATCTATCCATGTCTCGATCCAACACTTGAAAGCGATAGCGCCCAACAGTTTGCATCTTGCTTCGGACTCGATCGGACAGCGATGCAGTGGTACTGGCAGCAGTATGTACAAGACGAACACCTGATGTTCGATGCGCAAGTTGCACCCCTTCATGCAGAGAATACAGAGGGCGTTGCCCCTGCCTTCATTGCTGCAGCAGAGTATGATATTCTCCGAGATGATGCGCGGTTGTATCACGACAAGCTTCAAGCAACTGATGCCGATTCAACCTATCGTTGCTACGCTGGTACAATACATGGCTTCTTCACGTATGCCTCGGTAAGCTCAATACCGATGGCGCTGATTCGCGATATTGCAGGATGGATCAATACCTTGAACAAGCAATCAACGCCCTGAAGTCGTCGAAGACGATTGCTGTGGTAGGACTGTCAAAGAATCCTGGCAAGTCCGCGCATGACATACCGCAGCTACTGCCGCAATGGGGCTATGACGTGGTTGGTGTGAATCCTACTGCAACACCGGCTGTGGGTTCAATACCTGTGGTTGCAGCACTTGCTGATGTTCCGTTTGACATCGACATCGTAAATGTCTTTCGTCCGTCGTCTGATACTGATGCGATCATCGACGAAGCGCTTGCACGTCACGAGGCCCGTGGAGATGTGCGTTGTATTTGGCTCCAGCTCGGCATTACAAGCGCGCACGGTGCAGACAAGTGTGCACGAGTAGGTGTGACGTACATTGATGATACATGCATCTATGTTGTACAGCAATACGTCAAGTGAGCGATACGCCCTACAGTCTTACACGTAGACGCGGTGAAACAACCGACTGTGCGGAACAGTGAGAGCGCTGAGACTAATGAAGAGAAGCGGTAGGATTGCTGCGTGTGGTAACAAGAGATACGCGATCCCGATGCCAATGTAGGTGACGAGAGTAAGAGGTACCGATGCCAGAACGAGTCTGCTCCATGTCCACGATTCGAGTTGATTGAGGTGTAGTCGTAACGCTCGCAGGCTGCTCCACGAGTGAATTGCAGCGAAGTACCATGCGAACGCCACAAGCGATGGCAGCAAGAATGCACCAGCCACGACAAGTACACTCCGTATAATACCAGCTGCACGATGTTCAGCATCTTGTGCTAGAGGAAGAACAAGTACAACGCTGGCTGCAATGATGCGAATGTACAGGTACAACGAACCATCAAGTGCGAGTGATGTTGTTGGGACCAGTTGATGGAGGATGTCGCTAATAGCAGGATCAAACGGATTGATCAAAGCAACAAGAACTGCACATCCATAGATTAACGATGAAATAGCACGCCATCGACGCATGTGTTGAAGATCGCAATCTCCAAAGTGCCACGCTGAGTTCAAGAGGAACACAACCAACATGAGTGCTGGCGCGGTGTACCACGCAAGCACGACAAGTGCAATTCCTGTCAGGTAGAACACCACTTCGCGAATACTGCTTGATGTTGCGCCGATGATGTGCAGGTCAAGCGCACCATGCGGAATGCCGAGTAATGCTATCGATGTGATAATGAGCGGAGTGATCAGGCTTCCGCCATACATGCTAAGCAGCAGGGCAAGCAGCCAGGTCGAAAGCGCAACTATCGACGGAAGATGGCGCGAAGAAACGGGTTCCATGGTAGAGTCCAAAACAATCGTAGTTCTTCACGAAGTGATGTCTGTTCATCGAGAAAACGTAGGATCACCTCAACGGGGTTTCTGTCAAACAGCGTCCAGAGAATCGTCGATACGTGCTGCGGCTCATCACGAATGATCCTGAGTAGCAAACGGTCGTACCAATCAAAGCGTCGATGTGCCCTCTGCGGAGCTGTCCACTGACCTGTTGCATCATACTGATCGAGCATCTGTTCGGCGTCTCGTATACATCGTGCAACGGTATAGCCTGTTGTTGGTTTCGTTAGACCAGCACTTGAACCGATAGAGATCCAGTTGCTGCCGCGCGAGCGATTAGGGATGGCATCGCACATTGGTATTGAACCAGTCTCGGTCGATATCACTTCGTACGACGGACAGGACAGAATATCGTCGATGTAGATGCGAAGTCGCTGCTCGTATTCTGTTGTGTTCCATACCTCGGCAGAAAACACAGTGCATTCCACGAGTGCTTCGTTGTCAGCGTAGGGAAGAACATAGATGAAGCACACACCTTGCTGTTGATCAGTGCGAAAGTCCATCATCGTCATGACGTCGGGATCAAACACGGCGTTTGTTGTGCGTATGCGCCATCCCAAGAAGTGCTGTTGCAGTGCAACTGTCGACCGACGATGGAAGTGTTTAGCTGGTCGACTATCGAGGGAGACATCACACGTTGCGCTGGGCTCATGGACATGTGCGCAGGTGCGACGAATTGGTACAACACATTCAACAGCAGAGCGAATGGATTGTGCGCTGTAGTGCTGATAGGAAAGCGACGTGAGCTCGCGTGTCATCGTCGCATTCCTGTATCCAAAGCGAAGCGTCTTCCACTCGGCTATGAGCGCATCGCTCAGCATTGGGAGCGGACCTCCCCATACGCAGAGGTTGCGATCGGGTGCGTGTTCGCTTGGATCTACCATCATCACATCAAGGTTCGAAGAACCATACCGCTGAGCGGCCACAAGGGCATAGAGGTGTGCTGCCACACCACCACCCATGAAGAATATCGAAGTGCGCCTCATCACCTGGCTACAACATACCCTTGCGGAGGGAATATCGTATGGCCGGTCTGGTAGATGTCTACCGAAGGTACGCTGACGTAGAGGTTACAGACTCAACGATGATCTCGGATCCCTTGCGAACGATGAACTCACTGAGTCCTTGGTCACCATACTGACCATTCCAATCATACGTGTAGCCGAGACGTGTCCATGGTGCAGACTTCGGGTAGTAGGAGTAGATTATGTTGGCGTTGAACCATGCACGGTATGCTGAATCAACTCCGGCGGCAAGCTCAGGACCAGCCGACGCATCATCGATTTCTGGGTCGCCAGCCGGACGGAACACATCCTGCGGTCGAACCCATACAGTGAGAAATGCCTTCTTCTTACGTCCAGGCGATAGACCAAGCAACTGCTCTAAGCGGAGCACGGTATCGGTACGGTTGTCATAACGCGTCTTCCACCATGAACGAAGTTCTGGAACGGCAGTGACCCACATATCATACTTCGATGCAGCTGTCTGTCCAGCGGTGTAGTTCGTATCCCAAGCTGTCCAGGTGGTTACCAACACGCGCCGCTCAGTGCCGAAGGACTTCCATACCGTGTTAGGGTTGTCTTCGCGAAGTGCCACGAGATTTGATGAGCGTTCGGCATCGTCCGCAACCATTGCATCAATGATTGCAGCTACATACTTCTCTTCATTGGTTCGCTCGGGTANAGGAGCAACGTCGCTTGTGCAGCTGCTCAGAGAAAACAGAACGAATAGGACGATACCACTGTACGAGATGGATTTCATGTATGATTTTCTGATCAGTTCGCGGATGCAAGTTTAAAGCGTGAAATCAATACTTAGTGCAGCTTCTGTTCGTTGGTGGGCATCTGGATTGGTTTCAATAAGCGATTGCTTATTGAACGTCGTGAGGTATCGAACATCAATTCTTGCCATGGCCCACGAAAGTGGCTTGTAGGCAATTGTTGCTGTTGCACCACCGGCTGAGAGTGTCCTGTAGGGCAAGTCGTTCAGGAATTGGTCATCTGCTAGGATACCATATGGATCCATAACAAACTCGACACGAGCACCGAGCATGACCATCGGTANTATGTCGTAGTACAAGCCGGCAAAGCCGGAGACCATTGCTTGTCCAGTTGCTTCACCATCAGGGACTTCGACCGCGTAGTTGAACTCACCCAGAATATGTACGTCGGGAAGCTCTATCGTGGCCGCTGCGTTAAGGTAGAGCTGGCTACGATCGTCTTGATTCAATGTTTCGCGACTAAAGAAGACGTTGCCGTAGAGTGTTACAGATGAATCCCTCGTCCAGGTGATGCCTGACGTAAGAGCAGGCATGCCTTCTTCAAGCAGGTAGCCATTGAATGACGTGACAACATCAGCCTGAAACTCAACGGTGGATGAAATGTCATATCGCAACTTCACACCGCCAAAGTAGTTCGGATCGAAAAAGCCGGGAAGCGAAATGATACCGCTGTGATTCTCTGACAAAATCATTGATTCGATACCGAGGTGTGACGAGAATGCACCTACTTCTATGTGGAGATCTTGAGTGACATGCACACCGACGTATGCTTCTTGTAGCCAATACATATCGTTCATCCACGACGCACGAGCATAGTCGCCTTCTTGCAATGTCAGAGCTGCATACACCGCATCAAACCGCCCTCGTACTGAGCCGGATATGATGTTGAGATGGATTCCGTCTCTCGGCGCAGACCCAACGAGGTCGTGAACACCGATAGATGTCGAGATGTTCGAGTATCGAGCTGCATACACCCCAAGGCTGGCATCGAATTCAATCCACCGTGTTGTACTATCCTCGTCATAGACTCCAAATGCATGTGCCTTTACGCAACACATGCAGACAGCTGCTATGAGGACGAGTGTATTCTTCACAACAACTTAGCGCGAGAGAAAGAGAGTGGTTGATGCAATTCCTTGCTGCGAGTGCATCGTTACAACATACACGCCATGAGCAAGATGAGCTGAAGGTATAACGATTGTTCCACGCCATTCTTGGTCGGAT
>JGI24766J26685_10000272_pt1 | contig 14077 bp, 23 predicted proteins | sample SanBayMetagenome_FD_26685 | JGI IMG/M metagenome (IMG submission 26685)
CTTGCTCTTGCTCCTTCAACTATTAGCAGAAGAAAAACTGAGTTAAGATTTTATGTATCTACTAATGTAGCTAATGCTTATGAGCTTGCTGCTGCACAAGGTAACACTTTGACTTATGTTACTACTCCATTAGGTTTGACATTCTTAGGTATCAATGTAGTTGTTTGTGAGGGTATGCCTGACAACACTATCTTGTTGACTTTGAGAAATAACCTTATCTATGCATTTGATGCAGAAGGTGATGACAAAGCATTAAAAGCTGTTAACTTATCTGATTCAGTTGCTGAGCCTTATTTGAGAACTCGTGCAAACATGAAAGTAGGTTTCCATTATGTTAACCCTGCAGAGATTGTTTTATATAACGTTTGTTTCGACTAATCTCTCCCTTATATATAACGGGGGTAGCAATGCCCCCTATTTTTAAACATTAAAAAAAAAACTAAAATGAGCTGTGCAACTTTAGAAACAATTTTAAAAAGCTGTGACAATAACTCAGGAGGTATCTATAAGTTTTATGTGAACAGACAAGACCAAGTTGATGAGACTACTCTATCACTTGGCACTGCTCCACTTGATTGGACTATAGATGCTCTCAACTTAATTGGTGGAGGTGATACCTTCATTGAGTTAGAGTTCAGAAGAAACGTATCCTCATACACTGAGGACTCTGCTATTGACTTGATTAATGGCTCAAGCTATGTAACTGCGACTATCAATTTGATGTTCCATAGAAGAGACCAGGATAAGTCAAAAGCTATTAAGATATTAGGAGCAGGACAACAGTACTTAGCAGGTATTATCCAAGATGCTAATGGTAAGTATTGGTACTTCCCTTACTTGCAAGTAAGTGCAACAGGTGAAGGCTCAGGAACTACAAGAGCAGATGGCTCTAAGTACAGTGTAACACTTGTGGCTGAGAATGAATTTTTAGCTTATGAGATTGATGCTGCTGTAGTAGCAACTCTTATTTAATCTTGCCATAGATTAAGTTCAGCAGAGAGCTCCACTTCGGTGGGGCTTTTTTAATAATTATTCCTTTGAGATACAATATAGGTATGATATATCTTGAGAAGGATACTGTTAACACCTTTGTGTTGACTCTTACAGAGGTTACAACCATCTCTAATCCTTATTATTTATTTGAATTTGAGGATGAGTTTGACACTACAACAGCTCCTATCTATTGGCAGGGTACTGATACATCCCCTTATCCTTCAAGATATAACCTATTCACTATTGATGAGCCCACTGATGTAGAGCTTGTGAAAGGTCAATACAGATATAAAGTCTATCAGAGTCCTACTCCAACAGTTGACCCTACAGGATTGACCATGATAGAGGAAGGTCGCATGGTAGTGGCAGGTATAACAGTTAATTCAATCTATGACTAATGGCATGGTATAATATTTTTTCAAGCAATAAGCCCCAATCTGCTGAGATAGTAGAGGGATATCAATCATTTAGCACTCCATTTCAGAAGGTAGGAGGAGCTAATCTATCACTTCCTTATGTCAATGGTAGGTATCAGATAGCAGGATACATCCCTTTTGGGCAAGATAACCTATATCCTGAGCTACTCAATCAACTATACTACTCATCACCTTTGCATGGTGCTATAGTTGACTTTAAAACTAACTCAGCAACAGGTGGAGGGTACACTATTGAGACTGAGAAGATGTCTCAAGAGGATAAGCTCAAACTCTATACCTTTGAGAGAAAGCTCAAGTTAGGTAAAACTATCAGAGCTATAGCTCAGCAGTTGATAGTTCATCATAGAGTTTACTTCAAGCTGTGTTATAATAAAAAAGGAGAAATATATAAGGTAGAGAACATCTCACCTGAGAGAGTTAGAGTGTCAAGAGATAAAGAGATATACTTCCTTTGTGATGATTGGACAGCTCGCATAGATGTTAGAGAGATTAAAAAGTATCATCCTACTAATACTGACCTTGAGCAACTATATTGCTATGAGTTAATGACATTAGGGCAGGAGTGGTATCCATTACCACAGTACACATCTGCTTTAAACTTTGCATTTTTATCAGGTGAGCTTAGCTACTTCGCTAAGAGTAACATTCAAAACTCAATATTTCCATCCTTTGCCATGATGTTCCCTAAGAGACCACAGTCAGAGGAGGAGAAACACATGATTAAGCAGACTATTGATAGGTTGAAAGGAGCTGCTAATGCAGGAAAAGCTGTTGCATTCTTTGCTAACAATCAGGATCAGTTACCTAAGATAGAGAGCCTACCTACTAATAGCAATGATAAGCTGTTCCAAGAGGCATCATCTCTAAATACAGAGCAGATATGCTTTGCTCATACCATCGACCCCATCCTTATGGGAGTTCGCACTCAGGGAGCACTTGGCTCAGGTAGTGATATTAAGCAGGCTTATGTTGTGTTTGAGAAGAACGTAGTCATGCCATTGAGAAGGCAGGTTGAGGAGATAGTAAATGAGATAATGACCATTGCTAAGATACCAGGTAAGTTCTCAATTAACAACTTCCAAATTATTAATGAGACCATCATAGAGCTTGAAGGAGATACCTCTAAGACATCTGATGCTTTGAACTCATTGAGTCCATTAGTAGCTACTAAGGTACTTGAGAAGATGACACCTAATGAGATAAGAGCTCTTGCTTCACTGCCTCCAATAGAGGGTGGAGATGTGATTGCAAGTGATAACCCTACAACACCTGCATAATGAACTACTTTATAACAGAGACATACTTAAAGACTAACACACCTATCACAGCTAATGTCGATGTGACAGATGTCACTCCATACATAGCAACACAGGCACAGCTCAGAGTTATGCCTATCTTAGGCACTACATTCTACAACTATCTACTCACTAAATACAATGCTCAGACATTGACTAATGATGAGGAGGTACTTGTGGCATATATTCAGCCTGTAGTGGCTTGGAGGAGTGCAGAGGATGCTGTGTTTGGCTTGACATATCAACTTAAGAACAAAGGACTGCAGACTCAGTTCGGAGATTTCTCTTCCTCAGTAACTCGCTCAGAGGTAGCCTTTGGGATGGAGCACTATGCACAAAAGGCTTCATTCTTTGAGACCAGGTTAACAAGATACTTGATAGCTAACAAGGACTTATATCCTGAGTTCACTGCAGAGGTGAACAGAGATACTGACCTAAGACCTATGATAGATCATTGTGGATGTAACTGTGGAGAGGTATGTGATATGCACTGTCCTTGTGGAGGATTTAGAGAGAACGGTTATAATAACAGTATATTGATTTTGTGATGGGATTTAATGAAGTAGCATTTACAGTGATTACAATACTCATCTCAGGGATAGGGTATTTTTTGAAGAGTTTACATTCTGATTTAAGAAATGTCATGAAGGAACAAAAAGATATCATTGAAACTCAAGGTAAGCTCAAGGGAAAGATAGAGCTTGTTGATAATGAAGCTCGCTTCAAGTATGAGGCTATTGAGAAAATGACTCAGTTAGAGATTAAACACCTTGCAGAACAGATAAGTGAGCTCACTCAATCAGTTAAGAAACTAATAGAAATAAATTTAAGATGACAATAGCACAAAGATGGTCAGCTCCTACTCCAAAGTTTTGGAAGGGAGTACAAAAGATAGCTATAACACTTGGAGCTGTAGCAGGAGTTATCCTAACAGCACCTGTATCATTGCCTGCGGTTGTAGTTACTGCAGCAGGATATGTGGCAACAGCAGGCACAGTAGCCGCAACACTATCACAGTTGACAATCCAGGATGGAAAATGATTTATATGTTGACAGCTTGCTTAGAGCTAACTGCATCAGAGAGCCTCAAGTAGTCAATCATGTAGATAACTCAGGAGTTGTGATATTTATTCTGTTATTTATTGTAAGTTTGTTTCTAATTTATAAGTATAGAAAATGAGTAATGTAAAAAACTACACTGATCAGCAGTTACTTGCAAGAGTCAAGTCACTTCCTACCTATAAGAACATCCCATCTGATATGTGGCTGTTGTTTGTACGTTCAAATGAGGATGCAAATGATGTCTTTGATGATAAAGTCTATATATGGAAGGGCTCATCATTTCAGTTCGTGACCTCATGCACCACTAACAAGGGCAACAAGGGCACTGCTGTAATGGAAGCTGACCGTTGGAACTATGATGCCTATGCTTATGGACTTCACAGAGGTAAGATGGAGGCACTTAGACAGGTTGCAAAGGTACCTTATAGAAGAGACTACACTGCAGATGGTAAGACTAATGCAACTACTGAGCTCATGGATAACATTATCTTTATGAACATTCATGGAGCAACATACAACAAAGGTTCTCAGCAGGTAGCCACTAAGATAGGAGGATGGTCAGAGGGTTGCTTAGTGCTTAATAACAACCCTGATTATGAGAGAATGGTTCGTATGGCTAAGGATTATGCAAGAGTATCAATAGTATTAATAAATGAGTTCTAATATGGCTAAGAAAGTAGGCAGACCTCGCAAGGTGCAGGTCAACATTGAGGATGATAAGACAGATATCATCATCCAAACAAACAAGGCAGAGATAGAATACCACAAAGATGGTATCAATCAAGAGCTTGATTATGATGGCAAGAAGGTAGATGTCAACATCAAGAAGGATGAGACAGGTACTAAGGTCACTGTGGAATCTGAGAATAAGTTTTTGAAAGCTATTGCAACACTTGCCTCTAAGTTCGTAGTGAAGAGGTTTAAGAAAAAATAATCTACTATAAACCAAGCAAGAGCCCTACTGCAATAGGGCTTTTTTGTTATTAACAATCAAATGTTAATATTTATTTTACCTAATTATTTGCAGATATGAAAAAAGATATTAACTTTACATCCATAAACATTAACACATTTTATTATGAAAGCAAAATTTTTAACAGATTGTAAGGTATGCGGAGGCTCAGGAAGTCATTGTTATAATGACAGAGCAGATGATGATCCAAGATTTGACTACTCTCATGAGTGTAGACAGTGTGAGGGTGAAGGCAAAATCATAGATGAAGAGACTCTTGACATCCGAATGAATGATGTGGAGTACATGATTGAGGGTATGATGACTCGCATCAGACTTACATCTGACACTATTAAAGACCTTAACAAAGGTATGTTCTATGAGTTAGTGACTAAGTATAAGAATAGACTTCACACTCAAGCTCGTGCTCTTGCAAGATTAGAAACTCATTTAGCAATCCTTAAAACTTATTAATAATGGAAAAGACTGTACAAGACATTTTCGTGGCTTCTGCTGCATTATTATTAATCGTAGGTACTTTGATATACTTAGGAGTAATTGGATAGCATGAGAGAGCCTAAAATCACTTTAGCATACATCAGAGGATGGGATCACTTTGATATGGATAGATATAGTAATTATTTAAAAGCACTAAATTATGTGGAAAGTACACTATCGAGCATACACGCAAGGAGCGTGGAGGATAACCAGCAAAATCGTAGAAGCAGACTCACTGAGTCAAGCATGGATAAAAGCAGACCTTTGGCAGAAATTAATCATTAAAATTGAGAGGATATGAACCAACTCAAAATGTACAGATGCATTAAACTCATGGAGCTCCTTCAAGATAAGTCCAGGTGCATCCATACCATAGCAAGGTACTTGGGAGTGAGTCACCGCACAGTGTACCGTTACTTTGAACTATTCAAGGCATTAGGTTACTCAATAGATAAGGATACAAATAACAAATACCAATTAAGAAAATGACAACAACATCAACAACTTTAGTCTTAGCCTGGAAGGCTATGGCTTACACACTTAAATTCAGTTAACATGGCAGAGGAAGCAAAGATGGCACTGCTCATGTTAGTAGTAGGATTATTAACAATAGCAACAGGTAAGATATGGAAGAAATAATGCAATACATCAAGGATAATAAACTTGATGCCAGGGATAGATATAGACCATTAGTTTACAAGAGATATTACTTTTACAATCTCCTAAGACTTCAAGGGATGACTTATAAACAGATAGGCGATATCTTTGACAAAGACCATGTCAGCATCATGCATGGTATTAAGACTCACAAGATGTTTACTGAGATGAATGATCACATCTACTATGAATGCACTGAGATGGAGAGGCTTAAATTTGAGCAGTTATCTCCTCAGTATGACCTAATTGAGGACATTAAGAACTGCTACTCATTTGAGATGTTGAAAAAAATTAAGTTTAGATTGAAAAATAATCTATATAAAAACTTACCTTTGCCTCCTCACTTGGATGATGGTGAGGAGATGTGATTGATGTTTAAGCCCTGAGCAGTAGCTTGGGGCTTTTTTTGTGCTATCAATTTTTAAGTATAATTGAAAATCAACAAGTTAACCTCAGCACAAAAGTACAATTCAACCCCTATTACATATAGTATATATATTACTATATTTTTTTTATTATTATATATATATTTTTATCAATCATTTTTTTTATAGGTTTTTTTGAACTGAATTTTTTTGTTTTTTTGTGCTATTTATAGATAAGTAATTGATAATAAATATTTTAATCAGTACAAACTCAGCACAAAGAAAAATATTTCAGTACATTTGTAGTACATATTAAAATAATAGTTATTTTTGTGAACGGTTCGGTCTGACAAAATAGAACTAAAAGACGTTATTAAACCTCTTAATGAATTTGGAAGTCAGACCCCAAAGGAGTTAAGGGGTTTTTTTATCACTATTATGAAAGTATCATTTTTTAAACAAGTCACAGACACTGCACCAAAACTAAATAAAGATGTTGGTTATTTTTTAGATAGAATAAAGGATGGAGCATCAAAAGAATTAGTTGAAAAGATTAGAAATACAGAGGATGAGAATGAACAAAAGTTCTTGAAAGTTCAATTGCCTGTCGTTTGTTTTAATGGTCAGTTCAACACCAGGTCAAAAGTAGGATTGAAAAAAGCATCAGGTTTAATGGTCCTTGATTTTGATGATTTCAATACATTGGATGAGGCTAAGGAATTTAAAAAGAATATTAAGTCAGATAATTATGTGTTCTCTGCATGGATATCACCTCGAAATGGGGTGAAGGTCCTTTATAGAATACCTATTATTACCAATGATAATGAATTTAAAAATATATTCAATACAATACAGGAGAAATATCCTAACCTGGACCAATCAGGGAAGGACATCTCAAGAGCTTGCTTTGAGTCTTATGATCCACTGATATATGTCAACTTAGATGCAGAGATTTATACTCCATCTATCCAGGTGTTAGATGTTGAGCCTATTGAGATAGGGGATGTGACTAATATACCTATCAATGATCAGGATGTTATAGCTAATAAGTTGGTCATTTGGTTTCAAAAGCACTATGATAGGAATGCAAGGAATAACTCAGTTTTTAAATTAGCTGCTGCATTCAATGACTTTGGTATCAACAAGCAGACTGCTATGACTTACTGCTCAAGATATTCTGAAAATGGCTTTCCTGTTTCTGAAATTACAAGTATAATTAACTCAGCCTATAAGCTAACTTCTCAATTTAATACAAAGCATTTTGAGGATAAGCCTCGAAAAAAGAAACTTATGGCAATGGTCATGAGTGGCAAAAAAGAGAAGGATATACAACAGCAGTTCTCTGATATTGATGTAGAAAAATTGAATAATGAAATTAGTATCATCAAAGAGAATACTAAAATAAATGAATTTTGGGAATATAGCTCAGATGGTAAGATGCAAATTAACTCATTCAAAATGAAGTTATACTTACAGTCATTGAATTACTATAAATATTATCCTGTTGGTAATGATAAGACGTTTGTGTTTATATCTAAGGCAGACAACTTCCTTGAAGAGGTAAATGAATATAAGATAAAGGACCATGTGATTAGAAATTTAGAGGCAGCTAATGAGATTGATGTATTTAATCTATGTGCCAATAGGACAAAGCTATTCACAACACCATACTTATCAATGATTGATACAGCAGATGTTGACTTCTTAAAGGATGAGAAGGATTTTGCTATGATATATTATCAAAATAACGCTGTCAAAGTTTATCAGGATAGATATGAGATATATGATTATGATGAGCTTGATTTCTATATTTGGAAGGACCAAGTTATTAAGAGAGATTTCATTACAGAGGACCATCATGAGAGTATGTTTAGAACATTCCTTTGGTTAATCTCAGGTCAAGAGGTAGAGAGATACAACAGCATGAAGTCAGTCATAGGATATTTACTCCATTCGTATAAGACAAATGCAAATAATAAGGCTATCATTCTAAATGATGAGGTAATATCTGAGAATCCTAATGGGGGAAGTGGTAAGGGATTGCTGACAAATGCCATAAGTCACATGAAAAAAGTATCTACTATTGATGGTAAAACATTTGATTTTAACAAATCCTTCCCTTATCAGACTGTCTCAACTGACTGCCAGGTATTAGCATTCGATGATGTTAAGAAAAACTTTGATTTTGAGAAGTTGTTTAGCATTATTACAGAAGGAATTACCATTGAATACAAAGGCAAGGATGCTGTTAAGTTACCTGTTAAGGACTCTCCAAAGGTATTGATTTCAACTAACTATACAATCAGAGCAGAAGGTGGCTCATTTGAACGTAGAATGTTTGAAGTTGAGTTATCAAGTTACTTTGGAGCTCATAAATCACCATTAGATGAGTTTAACTGTATGCTGTTTGATGATTGGGATACTGATGAGTGGGCAAGGTTTGACCATTTCATGATAAACTGCCTTCAATATTATCTTGAACATGGACTTGTATCTTATGAACATAAGAATTTAAAGATAAGAAAGCTAATCAATCAAACATCTAAGGAGTTTGTTGATTGGATGGATGATAAAAAGTTCACTCCTGGGCAACAGATAAACTACAAGCAATGGTATGAGACGTTCATTTCAGAGTATGAGGACTTCAAAAAGTGGCTTACTAATAGAAATTTCAACTCATGGATTAGAGCTTACTTTGAATTTAAGAAAATTGAATTTGAAAATGTATCAAGTAATGGACAAAGATACTATGAAATAAAATCAGACATTCTAAATACTAAAAAAGATGAGGACATTCCATTCTAAGAGAACAAACAAATATCCTTATGCTTATGATGAGTATGGTAATATGATTTCAATTGAGAATGCAGTTACTTTGAATCACAGAAAATGGTATTTAGATCCAGGATTGCAGATTGAATTAAATTTATTATATAATCTGCCTAAGCAAGTTGACCATTGGAGGACACTGTCTAATCAAAAAATCAATATCAATGGAGTTGATTATGAATATTCACATGATAAAGACTCAGAATCATTTGAACATAAGCAGTTTAAATTTGAAATACTTGAAAAACAGTGTATAAATATCAAAGATTATAAGGTGTTTTTAGTAAATCCAAAAGAAGAGATACGAATTGTTGACAGTAAATTCAGAGCAGATGTCATGGCAGAGCTCCCATGTGGCACTCCATGTGTGATTGAGATAATCAAAACAAGTGACATAAGTGACAAAAAGCAGGAATTTATAGAGAAAAATCAAATATTAACCTTTAAAATTTATATAGATGAGAACGGAAATCAAATCCCTAAAAGAGATGATATCATCGGAGTTACAGAAATTAGTGAACTTGCACGAAGGATACAAGATGGAGAGGGAAAAATTGCAGAAATTAGAGAGCAAATTTCAAGAGAGAGAGGAGATGGAGAAAAAAGAGTACGAAATATTAAAGAGAAATATAGAAGAAAAATTGAAGAGCTCTCACCATCAACAGGAGTATTTAACAATGGAATTTATAGTGACAAAATTAAACACACTTCAGATAGAATTGGAGAATTTGAAGAACAAATACCAATCATTGAGCAGTCAATTAGAGAATATCAAGAAAAATTACGAATTGAAAATGACATACAGGCAGGACTCAACAAATCCTATATTGATATCATTAAGGGATACCAGGAGGAAATTGATAGACTTAGAGATTTGGAAGAGAAGGTACTCAAGATTATTAAGAACTGCGAGCCTCAATGGTTTGGATATTACCCAAAAGGAGTTGATAAATTAAGTCACATATTATATCATATATCATGAATAAACTAAACAAAGACAAACTCAATGCTCTCATGATGGAGAGCTTAAAACTTAAGTACCCTAACATCCCTGAGTCATACATCCCAAAGACTGATTGGAAGGATAACTCTGCCAATGCTTTGACAAAGTGTGTGATTGCATGGGTGCAGTTCATGGGAGGTCAAGCTGAGAGAATATCATCTCAAGGTCAGTACAGGGAAGGTGCTAAGATACAAGTGGGCTCAGGTCAGTTGGCTTATACTAAGCAAATGCCAGGTAAGTGGACACCTGGACAAAGCACCAAAGGAACAGCAGATATCTCAGCTACTATCAGAGGGAGGTCAGTTAAGATTGAAATTAAGTATGGGAAGGATAGACAATCAGATGCTCAGAAGGAATATCAAGCATCCATTGAGAGAGCAGGTGGAGTGTATATAATAGTGAGAGACTTTGATAGTTTTGTTGAGTGGTATGAATCATTTGTATTAGGATTATGAAACACAAGCCATCCCCATTATTCAGATATGATGTGTATATCAAGAGCCTCAAGAGGAGGAACAGAGCAGTGAGGAGCACTATCAACAATGAGTCAACAGATAACTGTTAATAACTTTTATTGTCATATATGCAAAAATCTCTTATCTTTGCTGAAAATATTAATCACATGGAAAAAGAATTAAAATCATCCTCTGAGAAAATCAGAGAGGCACACGTGATACAGGTGCTATCACTACATCAAAGGCTACATCAAGCCAAGTTACAAATTGGCAAGGTAACTAAGAACGCAACAAACCCCCACTTTAAGAAGGCTTATGCTGACATCAATGCTCTGCTTGATGCAGTTGAGCCTATCTTACTTGAGAATGACTTGCTATTATTACAACCTATCCAGGGCAATATGGTATGTACTCAGATTATAGACATCCATTCAGGTGCTATGATAGAGTCATGCATGGAGTTACCATCTAATCTATCACCTCAGCAGTTAGGCTCTGCTGTGACCTACTACAGGAGGTACACCCTCCAAAGTAGCTTATCACTTCAATCAGTGGATGATGATGGTAATACAGCTGAGTCAGCTCCTAAGGAAGTAGTTAAAGAGACATTATCTGCAGAACGCTTCAACAATGCACTTATTAAGATTAAGAATAAGGAGTACACAGTAGAGGAGCTTAGAAAAAACTTTCACCTAACCAAAGAACAGGAGGCACAGCTATGACACCAAAAGAGAAAGCACAAGAGTTAGTTGATAAGCATAAAACATTATTTAAACACTATGACGCAAATCCAAGACTAAATATAGGATTGAATGAGTATTTTAAAAAATGCGCAATTAAAACAGTTGATGAGATAATTTATGAAGCCGCAGACGAATATACTATTAAGTGGTTTGAAGAAGTAAAAGCAGAAATTAAAAAAATAGAAATATGAAATGGAGACCATCACAGTTAGGTAAGCTAATGACTAACTCCAGGAGTAAGTCAGAGATACTATCTGAGACTGCTAAGTCAGAGATACGCAAGATTGCAAAGCAGGACTTCTTTGGATATGAGACAAACATCAAAACTAAGCCAATGATCAAGGGTACTGATTGGGAGCAGGATGGAATAGACCTTCTTAACAACGTTCGATTCACTAACTACACTAAGAACACAGTCAGAGTAGAGAATGAGTATATGAGTGGATGCTGTGACATCATAACAGATGACCTAATCATTGACATCAAAAGCTCATGGTCATTAGATACCTTCCCTGCAACACCATCTGAAGGTGAGAACTCTGACTATGAGTGGCAAGGTAGAGCTTATATGTGGCTCTATGATAGACCAGCCTTTGAGTTAGTCTACACTATGTATGATACACATGATGATCTGTTGACTGATTGGGATAACAGGACTATCCACAAGGTTAATCACATCCCAAGCCATCAAAGAGTGACTGTGTTAAGCTATGAGAGAGACATGGATAAGGAGGAGGAGATTAGAGATAGGCTCATCTACTGTAATGAGTACTATAGTAAATATGTAAATGAATTAAATAATAAATAAAATGTCAGATTTAACAATCAAAGGAGCTGTTAAGCTCATCAATGAGGTGAAAGTCATCTCAGATAAGTTCTCAGTGAGAGAGTTCGTGATCACTACTCCTGATGCTAAGTATCCACAGGATATAATACTGTCAGCAGTCAATGATAAGATGTCAATCTTAGACTCCATCAGACCAGGTCAAGAGGTAGAGGTATCCTTCAACCTAAGAGGCAGAGAGTTCAATGGGAGATACTATAACACTCTTGATGCCTGGAAGGTAACAGCAACAGCTAACACTGCCAAAGATGATGACTTCCTATTCTAAGACAGTGTATCTCAAGGTTAATGAGACCTTCACTGATTGGCTCAGGAGAGAACTTAAGGATGAGCTATCCATAAGATATAGAGCTGTACACATGTCAGAGGATATGGGGGTGACTAACATCACACTGCATCGCTTCCTGCATGGCTGTGAGGTGAGAGGTGACTTCTATGACAAAGCATTCAAGTTCTTAATCAAAAAAGGCAAGTAACACTTTCAAATATTATTCTTAACTTAGCCACCATGATAGCATCCTTAGTAGTATCGTGGTGGCTTACTCACTTCACTCCATTGCAGGACATCTTAGACAGAGTGTTCCTACGTATAGAGGCTGATTGGCTACACACAGCACTTGGCTGTTGGAAGTGTATGTCATTTTGGACTGCATGGATATACTCAGGGAGCTTCATCACTGCTTGCACAACATCACTCATAGCCGTATGCTTGAACAAACTGATATACAACTCATAAATACTATCCTCAATCAACCTGAGGAGAAGGTGCTCACTAAGAGGAGCCTTATACAACTACAACAAGTTAAGAACAGAGTCACAGGACAGAGAGATAAGGAGTGCTTCTGTGCATCAGTACGTAGGAAGGTATGGCTCAAGGACTTCACTCAATGGTATGAAGGAGCACTTGGATAGATATCTCACTAAGCACTACCTTGATGTGCTCAAGTACACTCGCCACTTCTTAGATGTGCTCAACATCCCAACCTCAATAGATGCAGATGCAGTTATTAACAATGCCTACCTTCACTGTGTAGCCATCAATGCTCAGGAGATGACAGAGGATAAAGCTAAGAGTTACCTACTCAATACTATTAAGTTTGACCTTATATGGACTCAAGGCTCTAAGACTAAGAAACAGGACTTATATAAGTCTCAAGAGTACACAATGGATGTCATAGATGACTCTACTGACCTGGAGCATAAGATAGAGCTTGAGGATAGGTACAACTTTAAGAAGGCACTTGTGGAGATATACAGAAGAGAGCAGAAGGATAGAATCAAGAGGATAGTATTTGAGGCATATTATGACAAAGGGCACTCTACTCAGACTGCTCTTGCTAAGTATTTCAACATCAACAGCACATCTGCATACTTCCTAATCAAAGAAATTAAAGAAAATATAAACGAAATACAATATAGGTATGAGGAATGCTGACATCATAGGATTGATGACATATATCATGGCTTGGGGAGTAGTGATATCACTATTCAATGAGAATATGTATTTGTTATTCAAGTTCGCAAGTATTACCTTAGCACTGTATTTAATATTTATAATAGTTAATCAATATGAGCAATTTTAAAATCAAAACAGAATACATTGACAAAACTGTCAGAGTATATGATCGCATCTTAGGACAGCGTTCTATCGTAGTAGCTAAGATAGACATTAGCAAAGTTAAGTACTACCAATCTATAGGCCTTGGCTATATCTTTGAGGAAGTACCTACAGTGATTAAGTATGAGGCAGTTGAGCCACCTATCCCTGCTGAGTCAGTAGAGGAAGCTCCTAAGCCTAAAAAGAAACGCAAGAAGAAACCTGCTCAAGATGCCTAAGCCTCGACCATCAGAACCACATGATGAGTACATCTCAAGATGTATGTCAGATGATGAGACCTTATCTAAGTTCCCTGATGAGGAGCAGAGATATGCTGTTTGTGAGTC
>JGI24766J26685_10000280_pt1 | contig 13945 bp, 13 predicted proteins | sample SanBayMetagenome_FD_26685 | JGI IMG/M metagenome (IMG submission 26685)
CTAATAGATCCCTTAGCCGTAATAATATTATATGTATATTCCATTTCATAACTCCGCACTTGCTGCATAGTGAATAACTGCATTTGCTAATGTAATAGTAACATCTGTATTGTCAATGTTTGCAGCAGTATCGCTTATATTAAAGCATCTAGCATTTGCACCAGTTGTAGAACCATCGGTCCATTGTCCAGCAGTTCCAGAATATAGATTATATAAAGTTACTGATGGCGCTGAACGCATTTGTGTTTTCCATTGAACCCACATTTGAGGTTCTACTGCACCGCTTGTTGCTTGTCTGGCAAAAGTTACTGGACCCAAAGGATCATTTGTGTTATTTGCTGGTGCTGTTGAGTATTGAAATGATTTTTGATAATATCTTTGGCAAGCTGCAAGCTCTCCCTGCAGGGTCCCTCCTGCACGAGAAAATGGTGTCATTGTTGAGCCATTTTCAATCTGAACCCCAGTCATATAAACTGTGTATGTATCATTCATTGGTGTATCCCACACTAAAATTAACCCGTAGTCTGTTGCAGAATTATATGTTCCTGATGGACTGAGAGTAAAAGTATAACTAAATCTTTGCCAAGAAGTTGTGAGCGATGCATTTAAAGTAGAAGACATGTTGTCTGCATTATTAAAAATAAGATCTGCTGATGCGCCTACAGTAATTGATTTAGATGCTTTTGCATAAAATGATACTGTCATGGTTCTTCCATGATAATAAAATGCATCTTCTAATACATGATATATTCTAGGACTTGCATTGGTTGCACCTGTAGCTATATCAAATTGATACGCATACTTTAAGTTTGCACATGTTGCTGATTCTGATAATGTTAGGGAATACCTTGATTGCGTTCCTGCCCCATTTCTACATGTAGCTTTAAATCTATCTGCTAAATAAACTTGTCCTGAAGTTAAGGCTAAAGAAGTTCCACGCTGCCAATAATCAAATCCGCCATTGATTACTGCATTTTTACCAGCAACAGAATAACTAGTTTGTGGAACATATGTTGTAGCTGCATTTGATTGAGATAAATATGTAGATGCCGCAGTTCCTGGAGTTAAATAAGTTGAACTAGCATTTGATTGTGTTAAATATGTAGATGCGGCGGTAGATGTAGATAACTTAGCAGATAATGCTGTATCTATTTCACCTTGTGTATATGTATTAACGGAATTTAAATTAGTTACTGTAACTACTTCTACTATATCATTTACTGCCGCCCCTGAAGATAATGTAACTGTATTTGAATTAGATGTTGTATAATCTGTTCCACGCAAAAGAAGGAGGCCATTGAAATAAACCTGCTCGTATCCTTCTATAAATGCTATTGAAGTGGTAAATACTGTTTGTGCCGCCGTTGCTGTAAATGCTTGTCTACGAATAATATTAGGATCAAACGAATCTGCAGAGGAATCTGATTCCACCCAAATTTGTCCAGTAACTGGAGATGCTGGTGCATCTGCAGAATATGTAACTGGGGTTACAAGGGATGTCAATGTAGTTGGAGCATATGTTGTTCCAGATGATGAATATAGGATTTGTCCTGAAGATGGAGAAGTTGTTGTTCCTGTTCCACCATATTGTGTTGCTAAATTTGTGTGGGAATCAACAGTGTGTCCTTCAGCAATAAGGACTCCAGCTGAATTAGTAAGCCCAGCTATTGTGAGCTTATTTTTAACCTTAAAATTTTTATCTGACAATCTGGTTCACGTATCCCCTAATTGATTATATTAAATTATAGCAGAACTTATTGTTCTGGGTCAATAATTACTGGATCTATAGCCTCTAGCTCAGCAATTTCTTCCGCTGTCATTGGAGAGTATGATATTTTCCCAGTCTTTACATCTATTGTTGCTCTATTATAAGACATTAAATTAGTTTCCTTCTAGGGCAATTTCATCCCATGAAAGAGTTTCTTCATTCCAGTCATAGAACTTTCCATCAGTTGGGCGCTCAACTGGTGCAAACCATAGGCATGTATCTTCATTTAGTTGCCATGATTCATACGGCTTTGGTGGTATAAATGCATCACGAATTTCATCAAATGTAAAACCAATTCCAGCATAATTTTTTCTTATTCTAGAGTTATACGATGTCTGTATCCATGTGCCCCCTAAATCAAGATCTTGGGCCAAGAATTCTTGTCCACGATGTTCTTGTTCATCTGGAACAACCAATACCCTAACTACAATATTACTACTATCTATTTCTGCAAAATGTGCCATTTTTATTCTCCTTATGTTGTATATCTAACAATAACGACGCCTGAACCGCCGCTACCAACCATCATTTGCCATCTAGGTTGTGCTCCACCACCACCACCAGTATACGGCAATCCTTGTCCACCTTGCAATGCGTATGAACCTGCTCCATGTCCTCCTCCGCCTAATCCACCTGAACCAGCTATTGTTGAACTAAAAGCCAAACCTCCTGATGAACCTCCGCCGCCTCCTGCGTAATAATAAGTTCCACTAACTAAATGTCCAGTGTTAGTTGCTAGACCCCAAGCTGAGTATGTTGAGCTACCATTTCCTCCGTTTCCAGCTGCTGTTGTGCTTGCAGTTCCTCCTACTGCTCCAGCGCCTCCGCCGCCTCCGCCTGTCATATTTGGATTATATCGTCCGCCACCCCCTGCATTTCCTTGACCAGCTGTTCCAGCTGCACCAGATGCTGTTCCTCCGTAGCTTTGTCCTGATTCGGCTCCGCCGCCAGAACCACCTACCTGTGCAGCATAAGTTGATGCACCGCCACCTTGATATCCACCGCCGCCTCCGCCACCAAGGGCAACTGTTTGACTTGCAAATGAGGAGTCATTTCCATTTTTTCCAGACTCTGGTCCATATCCACCTGTTCCTCCAGCTCCAACAATTACTGGATATCTAACTCCAGAAGATAAGCTTAAACTGCTTGCATAAACTAATCCTCCAGCGCCTCCGCCGCCAGCTGCCCAAGATGTTCCAGATCCAGCGCCTCCACCACCAGCAACAATTAAAACTTCTGCTCCAGTAATATTAGTGGTTGGAATAAAGTTTCCAGTATCTTTAAATGTATGATAAGTATATCCTCCAGAGGTTGTAATTACTCCACCAGTTGCTTTAGATCCACTTGTTGTATTAACTTGAGGAGTTACTCCATATAAAGTTGCTGTTGAAAATTCTTGAAACAAAGTTCCAGTATTAGGGGCAATTGTAATTTGGTTTACTGCAGCTGTTCCATTCCAACTTAAAGAACCCCAAGAGGATCTTGCGTTTGAAGATGAATTATCTGATCCACCGCTTCTCATATTAATTGATTTTGCTAGGGATCCAGAATAGTTTGCCATATACAGATATGTTGAACCAAAATCTCCAGCAGTTGCGCTATTGCCTGATATGTATGCAAACTCGTCTGCGTAGGTATTAATCCTTTGTGTTGTAATTGTTGTTGTTGAATTATAAGCTCTAAGTATTGAATAATTGGATGTAGTTGTATCTGTATTAAAATATACCTTAATTGCATCGATAGCATTTGAGCGATTAGATCGTGCAGTTAATACAATAAATATATCTTGATATGTAGATGGTATTGAACTAAATTGAAAATTAGACACTCCACCACTAGGTGCTGTTTTTGTTTCTATCTTAACTAAGTTACCCATTTATACAGTATACCTCACAATTACTACTCCGCTTCCACCAGCTCCACCGCTACCAGAATCAGAACCACCACCACCGCCTCCACCAGTATTTGCAGAACCTGGAAGACCTTGTGACCCAGTAAATACAGTATCGTAAGTTGCGCCTGCGCCTCCGCCGCCAGAACCTCCAACACCTCCTTCAACTGCAACGCCAGAAGCATAAGATGAACCTCCGCCACCTCCTGCAATATATCCATCTCCACTACCAACTTGGCCATAATCTAGCCATGCAGACCATGTATTTTTACCAGCTCCGCCAGCGCCAGCTATTCTAGTTCCAGAAGCAGTTGGAGTTCCTCCTGCTGCTCCTGCACCTCCACCGCCTCCACCTCCATAAATACCATTTGTTCCGTTAGAACCTGCTCCTCCTGCATTACCGTANCCAGTGGCTCCACCAGATGAACCTTGTGTTGCTGATCCAACGTTTCCGCTTCTTGTTGCNCCTCCACCAGAACCACCTGATAAACCATTATCGTTAGGAGTATTATAATTAGAAGCACCGCCTCCACCNCCTAAAGCTGTAATTCCAAAAAATGTAGAGTTTGATCCATTTATACCAATCGGTGCACCAATACTAGAGTTTGCTGCGCCAGAACCCACAACTGCAGAATAACTTGTTCCAGCGATTAAAGATCCTCCTACTAGATGACAAACTCCGCCAGCACCTGCGCCTGCTCCTTTACCGTGCCCTCCAGAACCTCCGCCACCAACAACTAAAATATCTGCTGTCATATTTGCAACAGGAGTAAATGTTCCAGATGTTTTAAAAGTATGATACCAATATGTTCCATCAGTTGCAATTACGTCTCCACCAGTTGCTTTTAATTGATGAGTAGATAATCCATATAATGCAAATGAAGTTCCAACTGCAAAAGTTCCGCCATCAAATCTTAGTTCAAAGGAGTTTACAGTTAATTCTGATTGTATTGTGCTAATTCCTATTCCTCCATATCCGCCAATGGATGAGTTCATTCTAGAATCAAATATGAATGCTTTAGCTCCATTATAATTATTATAATTAATTGCTGTCATTTCAGTAGATAAAGAAATGGTTCCAGCATCTGGTGTAATATTTGTGTATCCATGCCAGGTGCCTGACTGAGCGCTAAAGTCTACAACTGGTGTTCCGCCGTTTGGAAGTAGTCTAGCCAAGGCATACGTGTTAAGTTGATACTGTCCATACTTTAGCCCATTAACATAAAAACGACAATAGCTTTGAGTGCTATTAGTATATTTACCATTAATTGTTAATACAAGCGTCTGATAATTTTGGGGTATGTTAGAAAAAGCAACGCTCTGTAAACCTTGTGTTAAAACAAAAGATGCTATGGTGTCATACGTTCCAGTTGATGTTGGCATTGTTCTCCTTATTTAATCCCATATACTTGAAAAACTGTTCCAGTAAGAATATTTGGTCCAACTCCTGGAATAAAAGTTATACTATTAATTGCTGATGTTGATTCCCAAGCTCCTACTGAAGCAACAACATTTCCTCCGCCATTATAATCAATACCGCTAATTGAGTTGAATGTTTTTTTAATGTTTGTATTTGAATAGTTATATATATCAATAACTCCTACACCTCTTCTAGAAGCACCAGATGCGCTTGCGGCTCGACCCCAATAAGCTTTATTTTGTGACTGTGCATTAAATCCTGCAACGACTGGACCACTTTCTACTTCTGTTCCAGTATGAGAATAATTGTTTCCAGTATCTCCATTAAATTGCAAATACATTGGATCAATTTGAGCAGACCTAGAAGTTTTTACATAGGTATAAATTCTTAAATGGGTATATGTTGACGGTATTGAAGGAATTGTAAATGTTGAAGCGGCAGTCATAACATTATAAGTTCCAATAGGGAAGATAGCATTTGGATCATGTTCTACTGGAATATAATTAGATGTAGATGAGCTTGCAGTTCCTGTTCCAATTACGTTTACTGCTTTTACTCTAAACATATATGTTGTGCCAATTGTTAAACCTGTAACAGTTGCTGATGTTCCTGTTGAAGTTCCGTCCGAAAATGTTGAGTATGATGATCCGCCATTTGATGAATATTCAATTACATAGTCTGTAATTGCAGATCCACCATTTGAACCAGGTGCTGTCCATTGAATTAATGCTTCTCCATCTATGCCTGTATCTGCTGCTGTAACAGAAGTTGGTGCCCCTGGCACATTTGCTGTTGTTACAGAGTTTGAGGCAGATGATGCATTTGATATGCCATAGCTGTTTGTAGCAGTAACTGTAAATGTATATGCAGTATTTGCAGTTAATCCAGATATCGAAATTGGAGAAGATGCGCTAGATGCTGATATAGATCCTGGATTAGATGTTGCAGTATATGTGCTAATTGCAGCATCACCAAAGTCTGCTGGGCCTGTAAATGGAACAGATGCTGTTAATCCAGATAAAGTAACTGTTCCAGCTGTTGGTGGAAGTGGAACTGCACCATTTACTGCAACAGATACCCATGCAGATCCTGTCCAAACTTCAAATGCTTTCTTTTCTGTATTAAAAAATAAATCTCCAGCAGTTGGTGAGGCTGGTCTTTGAGAAGTAACCCCTCTTGTATATGCGGCAGGAATAGAAAACCAAGATGTGTTTGTTCCATCAGTTTTTAATACTTTACCAGAGTGATCTGTTTGAATAGGAAGCAAAGCATTTAAAGTATTTTCTGATGATGTTTGTCCTGTTCCACCCATAGATATAGGAATAGGTGTTGATACGTCAATACCATTTTTAACTTTAAAATCTTTATTAGCCATTAGAAGGTAATACTCCCTGATGAATTAAATTTGTAAATATAGAATCCACCTGCTGTTGAAGATACTGGAGATCCAGTAGTTGATGCTGCAACAATTGGGCTTTTAAGGATAACGATTCCAGATCCACCAGTTCCGCCAGCGGCATCTCCAGCTGCACCGCCTCCTGCGCCTCCACCTGTATTTGCTGTTCCGCTAACAGCATTTGCTTCAGCATTTGTGTTTGCAGGGTATTGTCCTCCACGCCCACCACCAGCAGTTGCTGTTCCACCTAAACCATTAACGTTGTATGTTGTTCCATATCCACCACCACCGCCGCCGCCAGCATAATCAACGGAAGATCCGCTAATTGATGATGTTATTCCTGCTCCACCTGCTGTTCCTGCTCCAGATGTTAGTTGCGTAGAGCTTCCAACTGAAGATGCTCCACCACCACCTCGTCCTGCTCCGCCGCCGCCTCCTGCATATCCTTCTACTGGAGTATATCCTCCAGAATTTCCAGAACCAGATGCTGCACCGTTTCCACCTCCGCCACCTGATCCACCATTAGCTCCAGCAACGGATGCTGAACCTCCACCACCGCCGCCAGTTGCATTAATTGTTGAAAATGTTGATGTTGATCCGTTTCCGCCAATTGTTAATCCATTACTTGTTGTTCCTCCACCATTTCCAAGTGATGCGGTTCCACCTCCGCCAACTGTGACTGTGTATGAAACACCAGTTGTAAATGCAAATCCAGAAGCTGTTCTATAGCCTCCAGCACCGCCACCACCGCCTACATTCTTACCACCACCACCTCCACCAGCTACTACTAAATATTCTAGTGTAAGTTGTGGGGTTACTGAAGAACTTGAAGAACTATATACTCCAGTTCCATAGGTGTTTGATGCTGCTACCTTAAATACATAGGCAGTTCCATTTGTTAAACCAGTTACAGTAGCAGATGTAGATGTTGAAGTTCCGTCTGAAAATGTTGACCATGTTGATCCACTATTTGATGAATATTGAATTACATAATCTGTTATTGAAGACCCACCATTATCTGATGGAGCAGACCATGTAAGTGCAACTTGCTGGCTTCCAGATGTTCCAGAAACTGAAGTAGGTGCTCCAGGAACAGTATTTGATTCATAAATTCTCCATACTGATCCAGAATAAATAATTAATTTATTTAAATCTGTATCATAGTATAAATCACCATTTGTCGGAGAACCTGGTCGAGATGCAGTATCTCCACGGCCTACATGACCATTAGCTGCAGTATTATGAGTAGAAATAGCAGCAGCAGTTTCTGTATCTGTCGCCAACGATGTGGCGGTAGACAGAACATTTGCTACATCTCTTGCTCTAGTCAATTATTTACTCCTTTTAAGTCTTTGCTATTTTACCATTTATTTGATTATATTAGGATAGGTCTAGTATAGCCTGATTAATCTTTTCCCACGTCCAGTCTTCTTTAGGCCATACTCCTACTGGAACATTTACCCATTGAGCTGGCTTTGTATATGATGGAATAGTTATATCTCCCATAATTTCTTCTGGAACAACTACCTCTAATCTCCAAAATGAAACGCTTGGTAATGCAGATACTCCCATCTGCATCTGATTTAAAATATTATTTCTATTTGATTCAGCTTCTTCTGTCCATCCAAATGGGACAACCTCGATATCATTGGGTGCTGAATTTATTAATTCTGTTTCTTCTCCATATACATTATGGAATAAATATTTTTTATTTGTATCTATCATGCTATCGACAACTTTCTAGCAGTTCCCGCTCCAGCTGGTGAATCAGCATATCCAACTCCAGCGTTTGCAGTAAGTGATCCTGAGAAGCTATCTGTTCCGTAGAATACATTCACAGATCCTCCACCTGACGCTCCACCATAGAATCCAACCTGTCCTCCATTTGATCCATTAGCAACAACTGAACCAGATCCAGAAATTGTTCCTGTTACAAATATAATTACGACGCCACCTGTTCCATCTGAACCAGCTGCTCCATAAGGTGGAACGCTAAGGTTTCCAGCACCTACGCCACCTGGGTTTCCTGCACCACCTGATACAGCTCTTGTATATCCATCAAAGTTTCTTGCATTTGCTCCTGCGCCGCCATTTTCTACTGCAGAATTTCCCTGAGATGGCTGACCACTGATATCATATGTGTCAGTTGCTGATGATCCACCTCCACCAGAAAATGATGTTCCATCTGCACCCTTACCTGGACGAATTCTAATTCTTGCACCTACTCCACCACCACCAGTTCCGCCTGCAGTTCCTGCTGCTCCTGGATATCCTCCATCATATGTAGAGCTTTCATTTGCTCTAGGATCATTACCGCCTGCTCCTCCTGTTGCAGGAATTTGTGGATTAGTAACACCACTTCTTACTCCATTAATCAAAAGAATATTACCTTTTGTCGTTGCTCCACCAGAGTTTCCTGTTCCAGAGTGATTTGCACCTCTTGCTGTCATAGAAATAGATCCATTTAGTGTTAAATTTCCATTAACAAAAATACATGTAAATAATTTTCTATTAGAAGGTATAAAGGTTTGTCCTGAATTAATTGTTAAATTACCATTTACCTTAATCAAAGCTGAGCGAGTGTCTGCAGTTGTTGTAAACCAGTCTGAGTTAGTAAATGATGATACTGTTTGATTTCCACTTTTAAGAGTATAATCGTAGCTTCCCAAAGAAACGCTATTCAATGTCAATGTTCCACCTGAACTTGGAGAAACGCTGGATGCAATTCCCATACCATTCATTAAATCGTAAAGGCTTGTTGCTGATTGATTTCCGCCAGTAAATGCAGGAGTTAATTGAAATGATCTATCTGCATAGTTTCCACCAGAATCAGTTGCACGAAGAGTAAATGTTGCTACAGATGTAGAAGAAGATGTTCCTGATATTGCACCAGTTGAAGAATTTAAAGTCATACTTGTAGGCAATGAACCAGAGGCAATAGAATATGTTATTGTTGACCCGCCGTCTGCATCAGTTGCAGAAACTGTTGTTGAAAATGCAGAGCTAGGTGTAAATACTGCTATTTCTCCAGCTGCAGTAGACCATACTGGAACTGCTCCTGCAGTAATCGCATTTAGAGATATTGCAGAAAAACCAGTAGTTGGATTAGTAATAACTAAATCGTATGGGGCATCTCCAACAGCAAATGTGTCTGGACGGGTTGCAATGATAGATGTAGCAGATCCTCTGACAGAAGATTTTGCATTTACTAAAGTTGAGTTATCAGATTTTCTGAATTGAACTGATACATCTTCAGCAAAATTAGCACCACTGATTGTTGTTGTATCGTTAAGATTTGGAAGACCACTTGGAGATACGCCTGAAATTATTGGCGGAGCCCAAGTAGCGGAGTTATTAGTTTCTAGGGTAGATGCTGTTACACTAGTAAAAACAATTGCGTCAGATGAATTTGCATTATTTGTTGTTACATATTGAAACGCTGCTGAAGCAGTAATTGTTTTTGCCCCGCCAGTTGCTGTTCCAACATTTGCGCCTGCGGCAGATCCTAAATAAATTTCAAGGTCTGCGTCGGTAGCAATAGACTCAATAAGATATACTCCAGCAGCATATTCACGAGAAAGGGTAGCAGTTTTAAATCCTCCAGCTGATGTAATAACTGTAAAGGAATCGCTACCTGCTAATCTTCTTGCCTTACTTGCCATTATATCTCCTTAAGATAAAAGAAGTCTTGCTTCTTCTTCTGTAATACCAAGTCTTTCTAGAAGTGCCGCTTTTGCTAATGCATCTGCTTCTACCTTTTCTTCATATTCTTGAATAGTAGCCTGATTATCTAACCAAGATTGATACTCCTCGTCAGTCATTTCACGAATAATAATTTCATCAGTTTCTGAATTATGCTCTTTAATTTGTGGTTTAGTCATTAGTTCACTCCATATATTCTAATTGTTCCGCCATCATAATTACCTGTTGAAACTACCATTGAAAATGTAGTAACAGCTGCGGTTCCAGTTACTATCTGACCATTGAAAAGAATAGGAGACCCACCTTCATTAATCCATCTCTGATTAAATGTTCCAACTTTTGGATTTACTGCATCAGTATAATCATAAATCCAGATAGCAGTTTTATTTGTCCCTGATCCGTAATTGCCGCCATAATTTTGTGCATTTCCTACAGTTCCTCCTGTAGTATAATAATTAACTCCAGTTGCTGCTGCAGCTTGTGTAGCATTAAAAACAAGGTTCGTTGAATTGCATTGATAATTAATTGTTGGGTTAAAGTTAGAAGTATCAATACCTAAAATTTCAATGTATAGGTGCTTGTAGCTTTGGCTAATACTAGATACCGTTGTAGTTGTAGCTGACAATGTTGTTGTAGATAGAAGAGTCATTGAACCAGAGCTTGAAGGGGTAGACCAGGCTGGAACTCCTCCAGATACTGTTAATACTTGTCCAGTTGTTCCAATTGATCTTTTTGCCAAGGTGTCTGTTCCACTTGCATATACTAAATCACCTGTTGTAAAGGTAGATAATCCTGTTCCGCCATTTGTTGTTGCTACTGGAGTTGAAAGTCCTAATGTGAGCGCTCCTGAATTTCCACCACCTGTTAATCCCGTGCCAGCTGTAACTGATTCAATATCTCCTGCTAATGTGACGGATCCTCCAAGAGATATGGCAGATCCATTAATTGTAATTGCTGAATTTTGTAACTGATTATTTGCAATTGTTCCAGTAATTGATGTAGCTGGAGTTGTTGCAACACTAAAATTATTATAGCAATTAATTTGAACAAAGTCTGATGCAGCCAATGCTGACAAACCTGTAATAGATGTGCCATTTGTGGCTGTGTAGTCATCTCCACGAACTAGAAGGATACCATTAAGATAAACTTGTTCCTGCCCTGGAGTATATGAAAGAGCTTGAGATGCATTATCATATCCTGATAAACTTGTCTCTCCGCCGCTCATTGTCTTACGCCAAATAAGGCTGGTTAGAACGCCGTTAGGACTTGGGTATGCTTCTATACTCATGCTATTTCAACTCCTGAAATGTGAAATTTAACATCTGCGGATGTTGCATATCCTGCAATAATATCTCCAGATGGAACAACTGTCTTAAACTGTAAATTTACTACTTGCTTTGCAGATACTGGAACGGTAGGAACAATATTTACTCCGTCTACTGTAATTGTAACATATTGCTGATCTGCGGATGTATTTGATACTACGATATCTGTTAGAACTGCTTTTGATGGGGCGGTATAAAGAGTAGTAGAACTTGTTGCTGCCGCTCCTCTATAAAATAACTCTGGTGTTACTGCCATTTATAATACCCCCATTAAAGCATATACGTCTGCATTATTAGCAGTATCTGAAAATGTAATTGTAGTTGTATCTGTCTCAGCATTATCTGTAAATGTAGCGCCAACTATATTAACATTCTTTCTAGGTGTTACTGATGTTCCATTGTTCTTAATTAATTGATTATAAACCTTAGCCCAAGATACATTTGTCTGATCTGTTGATAGGAAGTATCCCTCATTGCCTGTCTGAAGCGGTAGCAGGGCATTACGGGCGTTTTGAGCTGTTGTCTGACCTGTTCCACCCTCCGATATGCCCAAAGTGGCGGAGGAAGAAATAACTCCAGATGAATCTGTTCTTACAACTCCAGCAGTAGATAAAGAAGGGACAACAAGTCCATTCTTGACCTTAAAGCTTTTGTCTGACATCTATTCTCCTTAGAGCTTTACTTTACTGAATTTTACTGTTACGTTTGTGGTTGTAGCATCTGTTGCAGTTACCTGCAATACTGCATTTGTTGAAGATACTGCTGCTGATACTACTACACCTGCAATTGTTCCGCCTGTTTCTGTAATTGCAAACTCTGTCATATCTACAGAAGTTCCGTCTGTNTGAACAACTACCTTAGATGTTCTAATCTTTGANCCCTGCTTTAAAGATACCATATATTCAATTGATGTAAATGCTGACAATGCTGTGGTATCTACNGTNCTTGCNGTATTTGCAGTTACTGTTGCTGTTCCTGTTTCAATTGGAACTACTAGTGTTGCCCAAGATGCTGTTGTTCCATCTGTGGTTAAATACTTTCCACCATTATCTGTTTGTGTTGGAAGGCTNNCTGGTGCTGCCGCCCATTCAACTCCATTAGTTGCGCTTGAATTTGCTGTGAGCAAATATCCATTTGTTCCAACGGCGAGTTTAGCTGGAGTATTATCAGCTGAAGCAACTAAAATATCTCCCTTTGTATCAAATAATGACTCGTCTACCTTTAGATCTAGCGCTGTTTGAGTTGCTGTAGATACTGGCTTATTTGCATCTGAAGTATTGTCTACGTTTCCAAGACCTACCATAGTTGCTGTAATTCCAGAAACAGTTCCTGTAAATGTTGGAGCATTTATTGGTGCCTTTGCATCCAACTGTGTTTGAATTGCTGAAGTTACTCCATCTACATAATTAAGCTCTGTAGCAGTTGCTGTAACAGCAACATCCTCATTAATCTTAGGAGATGTTAAAGTCTTGTTTGTAAATGTTTGAGCGGTAGAAAGATCTGCTGTAATTGCTGTGTCAATTGCAAGAGTTCCTGGAGTTGATTCAGTTAAACCATTTCCAGCTACAACTACCTGACCTGCGTTAAATTGAACGTATGAGATTGATGTTGATCCTATTGTAATTGTTCCTGTAGTATTTACAATAAATCCAAATCCTGCCTGCCCTCCGTTTTGAACAAAGCAGAAGTCTCCATATGCCATTTCTCCTGCTGGAGAATTATCTGCATCTGTTGCACGAGTTAAAACCCATGGTGAAGATATGCTTCCTAAATCTGTAATTGTATAAATACCATTTTGTAATGCTGTTGTCTGATTCTTTACAAGAATACGATTTCCAATATCAAATGTTGTGTGAGAATCAATTCCTACCCACGCACGATTTGTATCTGCTGTTAATGTGGCTCCTACTCCATCTGTTCCATTGGAGTAATTTGCTGATAGGTTTGCTGTTGTAGCAGCATGGGCAGGTGCATGGAAGTTAAGTCCAGCAGTAGTATTATCTACATATGCCTTAGTTGCTGCATGTAATGCTGATGATGGCGCTCCTGATAAAGTAAGGGCTCCAGTTAATGTTCCTCCAGATAAAGCTAACTTATTATCTAATTGTGTTTGGATTGCAGATGTTACTCCATTTAAGTAACCAATCTCAGTATCTGAGACATCTGTTACTCTTGCTTGAATTGTTGCAGTATCTACAGAAATTGCACCAGTTGAATCGTTATACGATAATCCTGTGCCAACTGCATTTCCTACTGCATCCTGAGCATTTTCATCTGTGTATGTGACTGCGCCAGTCAAAGAGATGGCATTTGATCCGTCATTATAAGAGACAGATATGTTTGTATGAGTGCCATTTGCTAATGCTGTAGCAACTGCATCCTGTGCTCTATCATCTGTAAAATATTTATTTGTTGAGCCTTCTTCGATTACATCCGTTGTAAT
>JGI24766J26685_10000287_pt1 | contig 13884 bp, 11 predicted proteins | sample SanBayMetagenome_FD_26685 | JGI IMG/M metagenome (IMG submission 26685)
ATTAATGCGAGTATCCAAAATTTTATAAACATCCCAATGCTTTAATCGATATTCAACAGGTGGAACATACTGCATTTCATTTTCATAATATGAACCCATGATTTCTTCACCTTTCAAATCTGAAATTCCATATGTGACTCGTGGATAAGTATCTTTTATTGAAGTTACTTGAAATATTTCATCAGTCCAGTTTCCTTCATAACTTTTGCGAAAAATTGAACTGTATACTTTTGATACACGAACATAATCGTTGATTTCATATTTCGGTTTTCGAATATTCAATGTGTCAACTTCCCATAAAGCTCCATATAAATTTGTTAAAACGTCCGGAAGATTGTTTTCATTGACAGACATCGGTGCAAATTTTGTTGATGAATGAACAGTTGAATTGTAAGTTTCCATTATTAGAGGTAATTTTTCAATATATTCATATGTTTCATTTTCAGTTAAATATTTATGAATTTGTTTTTTCAAAGTTTGAACAAAGCGTTCGGCAATTGCTGCTTTCTTATCAGAATATGTTGTGAAGAATTCAATGTTATGTTTTCTTAGAAGTTGTTGAAACGTGTTATTTAGAAATTCAGTTCCTTTATCAGATTGAATCTTTTTCGGTTTGCGTGGCTTTGCACGTTTTAAAATGTTTGAAAAAGCTTCGGTTGTTGAAATTCCCGTTTTGTTTTTCATCGGTTCAGCCCAAGCAAATCGTGAAACAACATCAATTGCAACGAGAATAATTTTAAAACCTTTGTTGAAACGTGCAAGACGGTCTAAAAAAAGCAAATCAATTTGCCATTGATGATCAATTGTGGGTGCAATAATTGGATTTCGTGAAAAGTTCACATCCGCACGTTTATGAACACTATGTGAGACTTTATTATTCAACCACTTCTGAATTTCCGCCAAAGAAACATTGTTTATGTCGTAGACAGATTTTAATTCACGTTTCAATGTTCTCGGCGAAGAGGAATAGGCACCGGCTTTTCCTAATGATTCATATATTATATTTAGGGCTTCCTGCCAGCTATTTATTACCGGTGGTTTTGCCTGCCCTGAACGTTTACGCACTGTCCAACGATGCCCTCTGCGGCGTGTTGGAGGCATTGTAATTAGAGAGGTGCCGGTTTACTGCGGAGTCACAAAAAACCCGAGATTGAAAGATTGCACCGTTTGGGGTATGTTTTACGATCAAGGTCCGAGGATGAAATGACGGTATTCAAACCGTGATAAAGGGTTAAAGCGCTTCATCATTTTGTTCCGAGCCCCTCTCTGTTTACACATGTTGGCAGAAAAGATTTGTCCTTCCACAAATCAACTTCTTGCAAAGTATAATCGTTTTTTAACTCTTCCTGCAACATTGTATATATAAACCAATTACTTGTTTCTTCAACGTCGTTCACATATATTTTATAGCCCCTAACATTTTCCCTGTCGAGAATGAAATAACAGCGGAACACGGATAATTGCTAGTTAAAGTACTTTTTTATTCAGTCTCAGCAAGTTGTACATGACGGGGGGCAAGATTTGTAGTCACAAAGATCATTTGATGTCATGAAAATTGCTTTAAAAAACCTTCCCAGCAATAACGTGCACTGCCCGACGACAACAAATATTTTAAGAGATTTAAATGCTTCTTTTGCATTTTTTCTTGATTCTTTCGAACATTTAAAACAGTTCCAGCGTCTGAAAAAATATGAGATGATAACAATTCATGAAGAAATAAGTCTGAATTGTAATTTCAAATCACGTTCCGAAAATGCATGTGCAAGAAGAAAAGAACAAAATAGTAAATATTTACCCAAAACAGGATGATTTTCTATCCATTGTTTCTTTGACTTTTTCACAAGACGAATCCATTTGAGTAAATGTTGACGATCCGTGCATTGGAAAATTAATGATCTCAATTGGTCAAGATTTATATGATTGAGAAAATCCCTGGAACCCGTATCTGCCGTGATGAACAAATAACTTAATATTTGCATTTCATCAAAAAGAGGTTGAAGAAAATTTCGCATTGATTGTGGAAAAACCGATGTTCGAACATACAAATGACGTTTTCGAGAAACACCGGGAAAATGTTGAAAATATTTTTTTGTTTTTCGAATTGGCAAATAAAGAAGAGGAGAATTGTTTTTCAATGAACTGCATGCTGTTTCAAGAAACATAATGTTTATATTATGTTTCGGTGCAGCCATATTTACATTGATTAAGTGAAAAGATTCGGGTGAGAAGGAATTGAATGAGTTTTCCGGTGTTTTCGACGACGCCTATGTTTTCGTCGACGAATACGACCACCAACTTTCGACCTTCCCAACAAATGACTGCGTGATTTTCGAGAATGACGTTTGCGATATTTGATAGTCATGTTTGCACTGCGTTTTTTTACTTTTTTGTTTGCCGGTAAAATTGTTAAACCTGGAGAAATTCCAAACAAAGGAGGAGGCATTCTGAAATAAGAAAATGGATTTTTCAATTTGAAAAACTTTTTTCGAAACCAATATGGTCATACTTTTTTTCATTTTCCTAGAAAAACAATGATCCGGTCGCGTCGCGCGGTTTTCGGCGGCGGCGGCGGCGGCGGCGGCGCGCGCGCGCGAACGCGAAAACAATCATCAATGAATATGTGCATCAAAGATCTTCTTTGCTTCTTCAAGTTCTTGAGTGCGATCAAAATCAACCTCGACGTCATCATTTGTCAAACCCGGTGGAGCCGTCTCCTTTTTGATGACCGGTTCTGCAGCTGCAGGCAAAACTTCAATTACAGTTGAAGTTGGTTGAGGCGGATTTGGCGGTTCGTCACGTCCCCAGTTGTTGCTGGAACACGATGTCACCACTTGAGGCTCAGGAAAACCTTTATTATAAAATGATCGAACGATGGAAATTAGGAGACGATACTTTGAAAATTAAAACACAAAATATCAAATCCCATTCCCGGTGTTCAATCATGACAACAAACTGTGATGAATGATTTGGCTTTTCTTCCATGTTCCTGGCGGTGCAAGATAAACGCGTCTGAATCGCGTGTCGAGATCAGTCATCGATGGTTTGTTTTCAGCATTTTCTTTGTTTCCCATGTGACCGTTTTGAAGATGCTGCGGTTTTGCCGGTGCGCTTTCATCTAATTAACAAACGAAGTTGCATAAAACTGGGTAGAGTTTTCAATTATTTAATATCTGAAAAACACTCCCCCGTTTTATTGAAATTCGAATGAATAGATTTTTCACACCTTTCAAAGGCTCATCATGTTGTTTTTTGGCGTTGTCACGTCGATGTTCACGTTTTTCCTTTGTGTTGCTCGACATTTCCTTTGCTTTTTCCTTTGCTTTTTTGTGCGCCGCTGCTTCGTCACTGTAGCAACAATTTTTGACCGGGTCGTCAACGTCACTGCAAATATGGTAGTCGTCGCTTCCGCTGGAGCTTGATTCTGGATTTTTGAAAACAGGAAAAATATTCAAAACAAAAATTGAAAAATGTTTTTGTTTAATTGTATTGCAATAACATATTTGACAACATCTAACCTATTGAAAACTCTGAACTGTCTGTTGCCAGAAAATAGCTTTTATGAACATATACACTTGAAGAACAACGGCCAAAAGAAGAAGAATAAAAACAAACGAATGAATGTCGCGGTTACATTTCATTTGCTTGGAAGAATTCTCATTATCGTTTAAAAGAATCGGTTCAACGTCACATGTCACGATTTGAATATCTTCCTCGGCTGGGTTCATTTAAATTTATGGGTTTTGAAACGCTTGAATTCAATGCACCTGCGCTTATCTAATCAAACCGAGNAAAAAACCATTAGTTTCGAATTATCGTGTCGTTCTTTACCACTGTCNTGCATCGCCGTCGGTTCCCCCTTATNAATGATCANTTCAACGTGAATCATTCCNAGCACAGGNGTTGCGTCACGGTGCATTTCANACCGTATTCTGCCCTCGCCAGTGTCTGTCTTTGCAATTTTTGGATAGACCCATTCCNAGAAAAATTCCNTCAGGTCGTCATTTTGAAGGCGTTCAAGATTTTTTTCTGTCGCAATTGCAAGCGTTATGTTGTCTTTGCTGTCTGTAGTTATCCATTTTGGAAACAAGCGTGGATATTCAGACCTTTGAAAAATATGAAAAATGATTTTAGTATATATTTTTAATTTGAAAATAATTTTTAATTTTTTTAAAAAAGTAATATGCACACCTGACTTCGACACTTTCTTTGAAACTGCGTCCGAAACGAAATACGTTTTGATCTTCTGCATATCGGGCGGATGTGTGAGAAATACATGGTCGAGGAGAAAGACACGCCGACGAGTAGACGTCATTTTCACTGTAACGGTAGCTTTTTGAATTTGAACTGAAAATGTCTTTCTTTCAAATACGGATGTTTAAACGAAGGTCCGAATTTCAAAACACACGAAAAACACAAATATTCCGAATAATGTTCACACTCAAATTTTATGTTGAGGTAGTTTTTAGGAGACGAATCTCCCATGCAGGCCAGAGTCAAACTGAAAGTTCTGTGAAAAAGGTGGACTTCTATTTATACGGGTCTCAAACATATTCGCTCAATTACAAAGTACTGGGCCAAAAAACAGAGGGCGATGAACTCAAAAACGAAACACGTGTAGAAATGTGAATATGGTTCAAATTGATGTGTCAATGACCTTTTTTAAAATTTAACTTGCGTGAGACGTTTGGAAATGAAACACTTTTTCACAAATCACAAAAGAATGTTATTCCACACTTCACAATGTAAATTCAAAAAACCGAACATAAAAACATGAATAATTTTTCTTTGATTTTTTATTTGCTGATTTTGAAATGAAATAGTACAAAAACTTTTTTCAGGCAGTCTCATGGTCCAAAAACATTTCCGGGTCAATTTCCAATAAAACATTTTTCATCGAATTCGGTGCTTTATTCGGTCGCAACGCTCATGAAGTCTTCGACGATGTCAAAACGCGACTGGTTGTCTTCTTCATCAGACTCGGCCATTTGATTGTCTGAAAGAGACGATTCCGTCATTTTCACCAATTTCTCGTCCAACGTCAATTCATCGTTTCTCGGGTCTTTCTCTTGCCACGCGTTGAGGATTGCCAGCTCNGTCATTCGATCATTTGCGAACTTGGTGAAATCATCCATTTGAAGTTTCATCTGGAGAGAAAAGAACATATTNAATGAAATATTTTTCATGCTTTNTATGTTTTTTCAACATNACATAAATTCATTTTCAAAAACCTGAAGAATCGCGTCATGCATTTTTCTGAAGGCAAATGCGCATGGGTAGACGAGATTGTAAAAGGCCTTCAAACCAACACCAATGCCTTTCGCGGTTGCAACGTGAACNTCNTTCTTTTTGTCTTCGACGAATTCACGAATCGTAATCATGGGCCGAACAGTGTTGCTGGTCGGATTGTGCTTCAGCAATGACGCACTCAACAGCACATAAGTGCTTTGATTGTTTGTCATTTCCGGTTCACGTCTCCGAACAACAACCTCACCCGGCATTTGAATCTCATCATAGGAATCGAATTCTTTCTCTTCCAAATTCCTCAAAGTTTCGATGAAAGTTCGCCCGGCGGTCAACAAACGTTCAAATTCGTGGAAAGTCAATCTCAAAATTGACTTGTTGTCATGTCCAACCATTGGACCTTTTCTCAACGAAATTTGCATTCTGACTGGGGTTTCCCCCACGACCATCTGCTCGATGTCGGCAGACGGGTTCAAAGAGAATTTGACGTCCACGAATTTTTGCTCATTTGATTTCACCGACCCTGTCAATTCAACATCGAAACCCCAGGGAATCGAAAAAATGCTTTTTTTCTCCCCCAAAATATCAATCGCCAAAAATTCACGCGCACGAAACGCCTGGTGTTGGCGTGGTTGTGCCAGATTCGATTGGAATTTGACCGGTTCTCCGACAATTAATCCGCCGAAAGAAGGATCGGATGCTGGAATTGCGAATTCTTCCCCATTGATTCCTCGCAGAGTTTTTTTGGCCAATTGTTGTTTTTTCGGCGATGTCTTCATCATTCTTTTCGATCCTTTTGATAAATAAAAGTTTATTTTTATATGTTCAAATTTGATTGAAATGAAAATTTTTAAATTTTCATATTATTAACAAACCTTCTCCGAATGAGGATCCCGGTTCCGCCATGATTTGATCAACGAATATTATCTAATTTTTTCAAAATCTGATCTGAAAATATATGAATTGAAATTAATATTTATGAAAACAAAAATGTTCGAAAAAATATGAAAACAGTAATGAAAACAGTAATGAAAAAACATAAAATATTTTATTCAAACACACTATCTTCATTCATCCTTAACATAACCATATGGAACGGCTGAAAAATCGCTCAAAACTATTCGTTTATTGAAATTGAATGTATAAAGTTTTTGTTCAACACCTTTCAACAATTCAAATGACCGCGTTCTCAAAATTCTATTTGTATTATAAACAGAAAGTGCATATTTATTCGCGCCAGCACCCCCAATATGCGACTGATCTTGATGAAATTCTTTGAAAATATCTTGCCGAATTTGCTCGTGCTTTCTTTTTTGAGCCTGTTTTGAATCGGGTCGAACACGACCAATATCATGATCTAAATGTTCCTCAACATATGTTTTGATAATCCTTTCCAAATTGTCAAACGAAAAAGCGGCCTGTGTTCTTTGGGAAAGTTGAAAACCTTTAATTTTGACTACGCAATTTCCTTTGTTCGTTAAATAAGCGTATACTTTCGGCCCTCCTGAAACGAAACGAATAATGACTTCCCCCTTTTCAAGCTCATTCGTCAAATCACCCATGAAACTTCCAAGAGATAAATTTTCCGAAGCGTTTGGTGACAATTCATAAATAACTGAATCGGTATCACAATATATCAGACGCGCGCCCACTTTATGCAGCAGTCGAAATAACCTCATACGAGCATAAGCCGTTGTGAAAACCGCAGCATATATATTTGTATTATTTGTTATTGTTAAAGAATCTACAGATCGACTTGAAAGAAGAACGGCAATACAATTTGCTGTGACATATCGAACAGATGTCACGTCCCAATGAGGATCTTCAAATAACTTCATTAATTTTTCATGCGATCTNACAAAAACAACGCGTGGAAAAGAATCACGCATTCCTAAACGTCCCCAAAAACTGTTGCAGCATAANTTGGCAATACTTCGCAAACCGGGGTTGTCAGAAAAATCNTCGGGTTTCATTTCAATTCCTTCTTTTTCGCGAACATCTTCAATGAATTTTTGCAANTGTTCNGGTGTTTCATTTTCAGGTCTTTTNGAAGCTCCTAATTTCATCTTGAAAAANGTTTTNATATANCCATCAAATAATTCTTTACTTTTTCGGGAAAATTGATGAACGCAATATATCTGTTTGATTTCATATCCAAATTCAACTGCTTGTTTCAATTCTTCGGAAACCCAAACGCCGTACAAACATCTTTCATTCTCTGAATGTCTGCAAACATCGACTTGCAATCGTTCAACGCACGTGCGACACAAAGGAAACATTAATTTTCCATTTGCATGATATGGAAGAATACCGTTCAACAAATTTCGTGGAGCAAGAATTGAACACTGAATAAGGCCGAAAAAGGAATCTAATTTTGAAATGTCAAAATCAGCAGTTACAATTTCTGGATGTCCAACAGGATAGAATTCATTTTTGTTAACCGTCGGATACAGACTACAAATATCAACATAAGCTAATCCCAATTTATGTTCACTGTTTTCAATTTCCCAAAATAACTTTGCAGCCTCAGTTCTCCCTCCACGAAACGCTTCACGCGGTGACAAACGCGATTTGATGTGAATATTTGAAACGATCTCTCTAACCTCAGCATCATCTCGTTTTTTTCTGTTCCACTCACATTCCCACATTACATGCATTGAATATCCTTTTGAAGTCAATTCTTTTTCACGTTGTTTTGTTGCAGTATTCAAAGCTTCATAGGATATTTTTCTAACCGGATTTAACATTGACATATCTTTAATACATTTCGAACATCCGTGCCAAAAACAACCGTTGAATTCAACAACTGTATTTGTTGATGGTGAAAATCCGTCAACACGAAAACGGTTCAAAAGAACAACTTCTTTTCCATCAATAGTATTTTGTGCATGAAGCAAATCAGGAAAATCTGTTTTTCGTAAATATTCACAATATTCAAGACCTGTTTGAGAATGTCTAAAATTTGAATAACCTGCAGGAGGAATCAAACCAATCGAATTTTTTTTCAAAAATTTTGCTTTGAATATTGCAGCACAAACACCCGGAGCTGTTGTCATTGAAAACGGATCACAAACACCTTCATTATCAAATTCATCCTTTTTCGGATCCTCAATCATTCCTTCAAAAGGATCTTCAATTGTGGGATCAAAATCATTATGCAATCGTTTCAATGCTCTTTCAACTTCCACATCCGCCTCATCATCTAAAACATCAGGTTGTGGTGGAATATTTTGAACTTCCTTCATTAAAGTTGAACGAAATTTGAGACATCCTTCGAATAAAATAATAACGTCTTGCATACAGTATTCTTTGACTGCCTTCAAAAAATTAAAAATTTTGTTTAAAGTTCGCTGTTGAGTATGCCATGCAACAAGTTCTGAATATTGCTTCGATTTCATGTCAAAACAACCGTAATATTCCAAATCGGGCACGGGACCTTCATAAGTTAAATTTTCCGGACAAGTAAAGAAATGTGGAAAAAATCCTTTTGTTTTGACAGTTGCTTCAATCCCCATTGCTGATACAAGCGCGGCCAACGACATTTGAAAAAAATTCAATGAATCAATTATCCGAATATTGAATTTTGAAACAGAAATTGCATTCAACTTCAAACCGTTTGCAATTACGTCAATTTCAAAATTATTTTGAATCAGATAACGAAGCAAAAAACAACCATCGAATCCTTTCATGTTATGTGCAATTATTGTATAACCCCAGAATCGTTTATGAAATAAAAACTTTCCAACTTCATGTGCAACTAAATAATGAACTCCGAAATATTTTTCACCTGTATTAATAATTTCTCCCTCTTTATCTTTATCTGTTGAAAATTCTACCCATTTCATGAAACAACAAATCGGATAATGAACTCCTGACGATTGATCTGTCTCAAAATCTAGAAAAAGAAATCGAGAACACGGTTTTTTGAAAGGCGATCGTAACATAAAACATTTATGAACTCCTTTTGTTTTCAATCTTCCACAAATCGCACATTTAATCTCACATTCATGTCTTGCTTTGATTTCATTGAATGTTTCAAAAACACCGTCAGCTTTCCTTTTTTTAGCAATTCTTCTGTGACAACGTCTGCAAAAATAAAATCTACAAATATCTAATGTTTTGTGAATTTCGAGACATTCGTCGTTTTGAACAATAGCGCGACATTTCAAACATCTTTCTGCATCGTCCCCGCGAATTTGATGATTAACGATACATGATCGTCGAAAACAAGCAAAACACCATGAAGCTTCAAGATCCTTGCATTTATGACTTTGAACATGTTCGAAACCAATGTCACAAAACTTGCAGAAATGTTTCGTTCCTTTGAAAACACGAATATCGGTAATTGCGTCAAAATGAAGGCCGACTTTTTCAATACAATCCGGAGACATGATATCATCGCAAGTCCTAACAAAACGTTCAAGAATATACAAAATCAAAGAAGAAGAAGAATCTCCAAAGATGCGTGAAATTCCATAATTTTCTGAACTGACAACTTTTATCTGTGCTTTCAAAAATCGAGCCATTTTTTCAATATCCTGATCAGAAGTCATTTTAAAGGGTTCAACGTCCGAAAAAAGACACAGTAATATTGCATAATCGCTTTGCGCCCAATGTCTATTCGAACCAACTCTCACACTTTCAAACATAGCTTTTCTCATCCCGAACTCACTCGAATCCTTTTTCATCAACATTTCTTCATGAAATAACGAAACAACAATCGCACGAGCTAAACACATATCATCCGAATTTGTTATTCTAATAACGCCGCGAATTCGTTCAACTTTATCAAGTACACTAATCCAATCATGCTTTCCGGCTTCAAAAGATTCAATTTCAGATTGAGACATTTGACCTTTTCGAATAATAACAGATTCAATAATGATTTGATCTCCGATTACAATATGATCATATCGATGAAAATTTGCAACGATGAACGGAACAATAGTTTTCTGATCTAAAGATTTCAATTCAATAAACGGTGTTGTGACAGGATTTCTCATTCCAGTATCGCCTTCAAAACCCGGTGTTTTTTCTGTGTACACAACAAATTGAATTTTATCATCAGATTTTGCAAATTGTTTAATTTCATTCACAAGTGAAAGAAAAACTAAACTAAACGAAGCCATGACATCTTTTAATTTTGTATCAGGAGTTACTGCTTGATTTGCACTATTAATCAAATTTAACCTACTCAATCTAAAATGAACCCCTCCGCTTAAAGCTTTTTTCACTTTCGAACCCGTCCTCATAAACGTTAAAAGTTTTCTCCCAAAACCTCCCGATAAAAAACCTTGCTCATTTCTATATTTTCGGAAAGCACGAGCAACTCTACTAGACGGAATTTTCAAAGAATACTCATCGTCAGGGCATGGGCAATCATCAACGGAAGCGTTTCCTGAAAACAGCCTTCGAGGTTGATGTCTAAGCGTCCTTTCCAAGTGCCACTGAACAACAGCGTCCGCATAACGTAATCTTCCAAACGGGCACTGCTGATCATGACGTCGTTGCAGAACGCCATGTCTGTCAAAGTCCAAAGTTGGACATTGACAATAGATGATCTCCTGATCATCCATTCCAAATCATTCCTGAATAACAAAATTTAAAATTAGATTTTGTTTTGAAACGGATTTTTCAAATTACATTCAATATTAACAAAAAACAAAATTTTTTATCAAAACTCACCAATATTTTCAAATATTGAAGAACAATCAAGAAAGACGTCATTCTTTCTTTTCCCCTTCTTTTGCAACAGGATCTGAGGGAAAAAAGAAAAACATAATATTCCGATTATTATTCACATGAAATTACTTTTTCTCAAACTCTGAAATGCGGGCAGCCTATCATCCAGGCGTCAAAACAATTAATTTCAAATAAATTCCGCATTGAGCATGCGGGAAAGCTATCAACCAGGCGTCAAAATATAATCAAATAAACATAAATATGTTCCGAATTCGAATTGCGGGAAAACTATTATTCAGGCGTCAAATTTGAATGCATTCAAAAAACAAAATAAACATACCGCGAAACACTCCCCAATGCTCTCTCTCCTTCAGAACATCAGGACAATGACACGCCACAAAAACCATTCGGCCAACAAGGTCTTTGTCAAAAATGACGTAGGGGCGCTCACTGAAGTTGAACAAGGTGACGGTGATTTCCTTGTTTGTTCTGTCTGGATGAATCTGAACAGGGTCAATGATCCCTGTGCCGTGAAAAATTCCTTGAACATCTTGCGATGGCGTTGAAACGACCTTGGCAAACCAATTTGCGCGAGTGCATTTGCGACGATCAGCATTCGTATATTGTCTCTTCATCATGAACCCGATTCCGATTTGGCGAAATGTTTTCGAAGGAATCGTTACACATTGTCCGTTCCAGAAATTCGCAAACAAATCGATCGACACAGATGCGGATAAAATGGAAGAAACCTCCGGTGATTTCAATGTTTTTCCTGCCAAATGCTCGGTTGGTTCGAACCATACACATCCGATTTGATTGTCAAAACGACTTAAACACGTGCTTGCNGGCGANCCGTCTTTTGCACAGTTTTTGCACCGTTCAAGGTCCATTGAAAAATCATAAACAGGACACCCATGTGGATAAAGATCTCCATTCAGTTCCCAACACGGTTCATCCACAATTCTAATAATGTTCTGCGCCTCGGGGTCGCAAACAATGTCTTCAAGATCACTTCCGCGAATTATTTCGTCCGGTGATGTCATTTGCACATGTTGTTTTTTAAACCGTTTCCCGTTATTCGATTCGTCCGCCATTTTTCTGAAACAAAAGAAAACAATATCGTGTTAATATTATTATAAAATACACAAAAAACATATTTCAGCTTTTTCATATTAAAACGAATACATTTTTCATTCATTTTATTCTTCTTCGAAAAACACCAAAACCAACTCAAACATCCGTCACCTGTTTTTTACCAACACGACGTTCAAACAACTCTTCTTCAACTTCGCGAACAGGAATAAAACGTTTGCAATTGTCGACTTTTGATGCCGAAAACATTTCGGCAACTTGACTTTGAGGCACTTGTGGCAAATTCATCTGCCATTCTGCCCTTTCATCATCAGTCATCTCGCTCTCAGGATCACGATCGTTTTCGCGGTCATCGACATTGTTGAATATTCTTTGAAACACGTGGCCCTGCACACGCCATTCTTGTGTACTGGCATTATGCTCGATCGTGAGCCTGACAATAGATGACTTTGAAAAAGGAACAGCTTCATTGCCACAAGCGAATTCAAATGAATACGGAACAATTGCGCGCGTCCAAAACGGGTCCAATTGAATGCAATCGACCTCGCCACATTGCTTGAAAAATCGCACACAATTTGTTTCTCTGTTGAATGCAAAGCACCCCATGCAGGGATGCTCAGATTCGCAACAAGCAAAATTCCCAAAGTATCAATGAGCCGACGACACATGACGTTTTTGTTCAAACAATCCACCATGTGAACAGATTCATAATGTGCGTAAACTTTGTTCACATTATCAACTGGAGCATGTCCGTTCTTGCTCAGTTCAAAAAAATAATCAACCGTTTCAAGCGAAATGTAATAATGAGGTTCCAAATTCCACCCGCAATATTTGACTTGGGTCCAAGGAAACTTTTGCAAATGTTGCTCCAATTCAGGGCTTGAAAATGAAGGAACGCACTTTCTAACTTCTCGAATGGAAAGAGCTTCACCCGGTTTTCGAACAACTGGTGCAAACGAAGGAGACACCACCAATACTGAAATTGAACAATATCACATTCAATATCATAATAATATTTCACTTTACCTTCAAAAATATAACTAGATTAAAAAACAATGCTTACAGCCGGTATTTGAAGGAGACACTTTGCAACTGCAGTTTTTAATTGCACACGATGATGGTGAATGCGAAGACGAACTTTTCTGATGCAGATTTTCAACACTGAAATCTGATGCTGCTTGTGCCATTACGTCGGAAACAAAACTTATCTCAAAACTCGAATTGTTTTCATTTAAAATCATTCACCCCGACGGCAACAAATGTTTTTAAAAAAATGTAAACACACCGAACTGATTCACCCTTTCCCGCGTCTCGGTATCATCTCCGTTTTCATATAACAATATACTAATTTAAAAATAAAAAAATGCTATCTCAACTAGCCGCGCACACACGCTTCTTCTTTGAAGACGAACGTTTTCCTTAGAACCTTAACAAGAAAGACTTCTCTCCAAAAAACGTTTATGAACACTGTACTCGACATGTCCCGCAAGGGTGCTCACTCCAATACACACAAACATGTTTGAACATGTTTTGAAAATGATTTATACATTTTTTCGAAACCTCCCAGTAAAAAAACTGGCCACTCTTTCATTCGTATACAAACGTTCTGAAAAGGAAACATTGGAGGGAATCAAAAAACCAATCTTTTATGAACCATGCATTTCATATTTGAAAAATACGGTGAATTTTTCCCGCGCATACTACTCATTCATACCCAGTACTTTCCAAAAATAACGGAATTTTAACAATTTCAAAAACATCACTTACCACCATTCTTAACGACTCCCAGCGTCATCTCTCCAAACCGTCCACAAACCTCAACACTCAGTTTGTTTCATTCGCTGCTAGATGTATCCAAAGTACTGTCTC
>JGI24766J26685_10000288_pt1 | contig 13879 bp, 13 predicted proteins | sample SanBayMetagenome_FD_26685 | JGI IMG/M metagenome (IMG submission 26685)
AAAGCGGCAGCCTCACGAGGTAGCTCTTGCCCCCGGCGTGCAGCGAATACTGGGTGCCATGCAGGTCGGTGCGCAGGTCGGTGGCGCGGAACATGGCGTTGGACGACTGGCCGTAAGTGATGGTGTCGACCCGCTGGCTGATGTTGTCGAACAGGCGGCGTCCGTAACGGTCGTCGATGTTGATCACTGCCGTGCCGCGCTTGTGCGTCTGGGCAGCCAGTTGGTCGAAGAGCAAACTCTTGGCCGCAAAATAGGATTCCATTGTCTCGTGGTAATCGAGGTGGTCCTGCGTGAGATTGGTGAAGACAGCGGCGTCGAATTCCACACCGCGCGCGCGACCCTGGTCCAAGGCATGGCTGGAAACTTCCATCACCGCCGCGCGGCAATTCACATCGCGCATTTCNCGCAGGAGACGCTGCACGTCGTCGGATTCCGGCGTAGTCCGCGCCGCAGGCAGTTCGCGCGGACCGACCACGTAACGCACCGTGCCGATCAGTCCGCAGGGACGTTCGGCCACATCAAGGAGATGCTTGAGCAAAAAGCTGACCGTTGTTTTCCCGTTCGTGCCGGTGATGCCGGCGGTTTGCAACTGGAGCGAGGGATGACCAAAGAAGACTGCGGCGGCATCAGCCAGAGCGACACGCGGATCGTTGACCCTAATGACGGTGGCGCGCGGAACTTCGATGTCGGCATTGGTAATGACGGCCGGTGCGCCTTTTTCCACGGCTTCGAGAATGAAACGCGCTCCGCCTGCCACGGCGTCTCCCGTGCGGCCGGGCGTGACGCTGGGCAGGGCAACGAAAAGAGTGTCCGGGCCGGCTTGCCGCGAATCGTGGGTCATCGCCTTGATCTCGCGGTCGGCGGGGCCGGTCACGCGCACCGGTTCCGGTCGCAGGGCGGCGATNATTTTGGCCAGTTGCATGGGGCTCAGTTCACTCCCGATCCGAACGGAACAAGGGCAATGGTCGCGGCGTCGGGTTCGTCCGTCTCGGGCACAAGGTCCAAGTGGCGCGCCATGGCTTCGCCGATGCGCGCGAAGATGGGGGCGGCCACCGTGCCGCCGTAGTTGCGGGCACCGGGCGTACGCGCGTCGTCGACCAGCACGATTCCCGCCACTTCCGGGTTGTTCGCCGGAAAATAGCCGGCGAAGGAGACCACGTATTTGCCCGGCGTGTAGCCGCCTTTGGGATCGACGCGCTGCGCGGTGCCGGTTTTGCCCGCAACGCGGAATCCGGTGATGGCGGCCAAGGGCGCGGTGCCGCGTTCACTGACCACGTCCTGCAGCGACGAGGCCACATGCGCGGCGGTTTCCTCCGAGACGACGCGCCGCACGACTTGCGGGCGGAAGCCCGTGACTTCATGTCCGCTCCCGTCGGTCACCGAATGGACGATCTGCGGCAGCATCATGTTCCCGCCATTGGCGATGACCGACATGGCCATGGCGATCTGGAGAGGCGTGACCGCGACCTCGTGGCCCATGGGAACGCGGGTGATGGAGAGTCCGGTCCAGCGATGACGCGGCCGCACCAGTCCGGGAATCTCGCCGGGCAGGCCGATGTTGGTCCGCTCGCCGAAGCCGAAACGCCGGATGTATTCGTGGAAGGTGTCGGCCCCGATGTGCATGGCGATTTTGGCACAGCCGATATTCGATGACTTCACCATGATGTCGTGCACGTTGAGCGTGCCGTAGCCGTGCACGTCTTTGAGCGTCTTGCCGGCGTAGGCGAAGCGGCCGTTCTCGCAGAAAAATTCGCTCTGCGGGGTGACCGCGCGTTCGTTGAGCGCGGCGGCGATGACCACGATCTTGAAGGTCGAACCGGGCTCGAACATTTCGATGATCGCGCGGTTCTTCTTTGCCTCGTCGGAAACTTTNCCGTGATCGTTGGGGTTGAAGGCCGGCTGCGTGGCCATGGCGAGGATTTCCCCGGTGCGNGGACGCACGAAGACAGCCGTGATCATGTTGGGATTGAGCAGTTCGTAGGCATCGGCCAGTTCCCGCTCGACGATGGCCTGCAGGCCCATGTCGATGGTCAGTTTGACGTCCATCCCGTCGCGGGCCGGACGCTCGATGCCGCGGTAGGCCACGATCTCGCGGCCCGTGCGGTCGCGCTCGGTGTAGATGAAACCGTCTTCTCCACGCAGGTATGGCTCCATCATCATCTCGACGCCCTGGATGCCGCGACCTTCGTGGCTGAGGAACCCGACGACGTGGCCGAGCATGTTTTCATTCGGATAATTCCGCCGCGGTTCACGTTCGTGGAGCAGACCGCGCAATCCGGCCGCGGACACTTCGTCCTTCAAGGCGGCCACCGTGATGGCCGGAACTTTTTTCTTCAGCGGAATGTAGGGATCGTCGGGAGCAAGGAGCGCGGCAACATCATCCGGCGGCATTTCCAGGTGGCGCGCGAGGATCCCGGCCATGCGCGGGCGGTCGGTAATGAGTGTGGCGTCGGCCACCACCGCGTAGATCGGCACGTTGTCGGCCAGCACTTCACCGTGCACGTCGAGGATCTTGCCCCGTTCCGCCGGCACGACTTTCTTGCGTGCCGTTGTGTCGGCGGCACGACGCTTGAACTCGTCATGCTTGCCGACCTGCAAATGGATGAGCCGCCCCGAGTAGATGCTGAGGACCACGGCAAGGAAGATGCCGACCAACCCGGCGCGCCCATGCATGCCGCGCCTCATGGCGTGGCCTCCTCTTCGGTCAGGCCGTGGCCGGCGGCGACGGCCGCTTGCGCGCGCAAGCGCACAAGACGCGCATCCTGGACGGGAATCATTTCGATGAGCCCCTCTTCGCGCCGGCGCTCGAGCGTGGGACGCGAGGTGAGACGCATGATTTCGTTGCCCGCCACCTTGAGTTTCTCGTCAAGATCGGCCACGGCGTTTTCAAGTTCGCGGCAACGGTCGCCGTCTACCTTGAGCTTGTGCTTCATGTGCACGTAGCAGAGGCCGAGCAACCCGAGGAACACGACGACAAAGAGCCAACGGGCCAGCGGTCCGAGCGGGAGGGCGTTGTCACGGTGCACCCGTCTCATGCCGCCACCTCCTGCCCCACGGGCAAAATTTCCACGGCGCGAAGCCGCGCCGAGCGGGCACGCGGGTTGCGGTCCGTCTCGCGGGGTTCGGCGGCCAGGGGCTTGCGCGTCAGGTCGCGGAAACGCCAGTCGGGATTCGGCCGCGGCGCGGGCCATTCGGGACGGTCGAGCCACTGCTCGCTGCCGGTGCGGAAAAACGTTTTGACCAAGCGGTCTTCCAGCGAGTGGAAGGTGATGATCACGAAGCGGGCACCCGCGCAGAGCAGCGGCGGAATGGTGACCAGCGCGCGGCGCAGCGCACCAAGCTCGTCGTTCACCGCGATGCGCAGGGCTTGGAAGACACGTGTGGCCGGATGGACCCGGCCGCGGCGTCCGAGCACTTTCTCGATAAGCGCGGCAAGTTGTCCGGTCCGCGTGAAGGGCAAACGTTCGCGCTCGGCCACGATGGCCCGGGCCACGCGGCGGGCCTGGGGCTCCTCGCCGTATTCGCGGAAAAGACCGGTGAGTTCCGCCTCGGAGGCCGTGTTGACCAACATGGCGGCCGGATCGCCGCCCGAGGGATCCATGCGCATATCGAGCGGTCCATCATGACGGAAGCTGAAACCGCGCTCCGCCGTGTCGAGTTGATGCGAGGAGACGCCGAGATCGAGCAGAGCCCCGTCGAAGGGCGCAGCGGCCCGGACTTCCGGCAAGGAAGCGGCGTCGGCGAAGTTGCCCGCCACCGCACGGAAACGGTCCCCGTATTCTGCGAGGCGCTCGGAGGCGTGGGCCAGCGATTCGCGGTCGCGATCGACGGCCACGACGCGCGCGCCTGCGGCGAGAAGCGCCGCACTGTGCCCTCCGCCGCCAAGAGTTCCGTCGAGGAAAACCATGCCCGGAGCCGGACGCAGCAGCGCCGTCACCTCGGCGCGCAGAACCGGCTCGTGCCAGGCGGACGCGTCAGGGTTTGCGCGGGGATGATTTTTTGCGGAGACCAAATTGTTCATAGACCGTGCGCACGCGCAACCGGATGCAGGCCGAGCCTTCCGCCCGGCCATCCGCGTCTTTTTTCGCGGAAAAACCGAAAGCGAATTTGCGGCTGGGTTTTGCCATTCGTCTTGGATGTCTTGTTCGGGGGTCGGGGGGATGCGGGACGGGTCACTACAGGCCGACTTCTCCCGCCACCCGGCGGAAGACTTCGTCCTCTTCGGCCGTCGCGGCCGTCCAGCGTTGCGAATTCCAGATTTCCAAGCGGCTGTGGCTGCCGATCAGCACCACTTCGCCCTCGAGCCCGAGCCGCCGGCAGTAATCCTCGGGCAGCAGCACGCGGCCCTGCTTGTCCACGGAAACCATCTGCGCCAGGGCATAAAAGCGGCGGATGAATTTGCGGCGGTCGGCCGGCGAAATGGACGTGTTGGCTTCGACATCGGACTTCACCCGGTCGAACTCCTGCGGCGGCAGGATCATGAGAAAATTTCCGGCCGGATCGGGCACCGCGAAAAATTCCTCCCCGTCCTTGCCTCGCCACCGCGAGGGAATGGTCACCCGGTGCTTGGCGTCGACCGCGTGGCGAAACTCGCCCGCGTAAACCGTCGGCACTGCAGTGGATTTGGACATTTTCAGGGAGGTGATGCCATTTTGCACCACTTTGCCCCACTTTAAACCACCAAGGCACACTTGCGGTCAACCCCTTTAAGAGAAAAATCTGAAAAAAATTCAGGGGGCGCAAAAGCCCTGAGAATCGTGTCGCGAATCAGCGACCCTGCACCGCCCAAGCGATGCGCACGCACGAGGCGGCTTCGCGCACGGCATGGACGCGAAAAATGGAGACGCCCCGCCGCACACCCGCGGCGAGGCAAGCCCAAGTGCCGGGGTCGCGATCGCGTGGATCCGGCAAATGCAAAACATCCCCGATCACGGTCTTGCGCGACACGGGCATGAGCAGCGGACGCCCGAGTGCGGCGAGTTGCGCGGTCTCGCGCAACAAGCGCAGGTTGTCTTCGCGCTGTTTGGCGAAGTCCAAGCCGGGGTCGAGAATGATGGCCTCCGGCGACAGCCCTGCCTCTTCCGCCATTTTCATTTTTCGGCCGAAAAATCGCGTCTGCTCCGCGACAATGTCGCTCCACTGCACGTGTGTGTGGTCGACTTTCGGTTCGCCCGCGGAGTGCATGATGAGCAGCGCCGCACCACGGGCCGCGGCAAGGCGCGCGTTCTCGTTGTCGGGCAGACCTCCCATGTCGTTGAGGATCTCCGCTCCCGCTTCGAGCAAAGGACGCGCGACCTCCGGGCGCCAGGTGTTGACCGAGATAATGGGCGGATGCACCTGCTGCCCGTCGCGAGGCACCCACGAACCGCGCTCGTCGAGAAAACGCTCGATGAAAGGACGCACGCGGCGCACTTCCTCCTCGGGAGGGATGGCCCTTCGGTTGGTCCGGGCGCTCTCGCCGCCCACGTCGATGATGTCCGCGCCATCCGAGACCATTTGACGCGCTCTTCGCAATNCTTCCTCCACCACCAATGTGCCGTCGCCGCTGAAGGAATCGTCGTTCACGTTGACGATCCCCATGACGAGCGGACGCCGTGGAAACTCCAGCACGAGGTCTTTGATCTTCAGTCGCACTCTTTGCATCGTGCGGAAGAAACCACGCTCCGGCAAGCGGCCCTCCATCTCTGCTTGAGCATCGCGCCGGACTCCGCCACGCTCACCACAAGGCGNTCGCCATGCAACTCATCGAATCCGTTTACGGCCGCCTGCGGCGCCATCCCAAGCGCATCGTCTTTCCGGAGGGCGAAAATCTCCGCGTTCTGCAAGCCGGGCGGCGCTTCTACGAGCTGGGGCTCGGGGTTCCCATTCTGCTCGGACGCCGCGCGGTCATCGAGGAACTGGCCCGGCGCGAAAAAATCCCGAGCGACCGCTTCGGCGTGATCAACCCGGAAAATTCCGCCGACCTGCCCGACTTTTGCCGGTTCCTCGAAAAGCTCGACCGATACAAGAAACTGGGCCTGACCGACGCGCGCGCCACGTTGCTCAATCCGAATTATTACGCCGCCATGATGGTGCAATACGGCCGCGCCGACGGCGTGGTCGGCGGGATCGGTTCGGCCACCGGCGCGCTCTTGCGTCCGCTCCAACGCGTGGTCAAACCGGAGCGCGGCCATGTGGTCAGCAGCTGTGTCATAGCAGACACCGGGAACCCGGAAATCGGACACAAGGGCGTCCTTGTTCTGGCCGACTGCGGGGTCGTCCCCTCGCCCGATGTGGAGGAACTTGCCACCATCGCATTGCAAGCCGCCCACCTCTGCCGCCAACTCACCGGGGAAACCCCGCGTGTCGCGCTCCTCAGCCACTCGACCAAGGGGAGCTCCGTGACCCGCGGAACGGAAAAGGTCGCCGCTGCCGCGGCGCTGGCCAAGCAGCGCTCGCAGGAACGGCACCTCGATGTCGAGGTCGACGGCGAGTTGCAGGTCGATGCCGCCCTCCAGCCCGACGCCGCGCGGGTCAAGGGCGTGCAGGGCACGGTGGCCGGACGGGCCAATGTCCTCATCTTTCCCGACCTGAACAGCGGACACATCACCGCGCGCTTCCTCGGCATTCTCGGCGCGAAAGCCTACGGCCAGATACTCACAGGACTGACCAAGCCCGCCGCCGATGTCTCGCGTGCCGACGACACGGACACGATCACCGCCGTGGCCGCCATTGTCGGACTGCAGGCCATCGAGATGCGCCGCCTGCAGGAAATGGCGGAAGAGGAGAAGAAACAGAAGCGCGCCTGAGCCGCATCACCCCGGGCGGGTGCTTTCCAAAATTTCGATCGTGCGGCGCACGTTGTCGGCCAAAGTGAATCGGCCCGCCGCCGCGCGGCAGGCACCCTCCGCAGCGGCCGCGCGTCCTTCCTCCGCCCAATAATGGAGCGCTGCGGCCAGCGTCGCCACGTCATGTGGTTCGCCGGCCACCGATCCGGTGATCCCCTCCTCCAAAATCTCCGCACAGCCATTCGACGCGGTGGTGATCACCGGGCGCCCCGAGGCCAAGGCTTCGAGACAGGCGTTGCTGAACGGATCGTAGACGGTGGGCAAAATGAAAACATCGGCCGCGGCAAGAATCGGACGCACATCGCTCTGCGGCCCGAGGAAGCAGACCCCCGGTCCGCGATGGGGACGCTCCGGTCCACGACCCGCCACGGCCAGCACTGCGCCCGGCAATCGTGCGCGGCGCAACGCGGACACGGCGAAACGCAAACCCTTGCGCTTCCATCCAGTGCCGACGAACGCGGCGATAAAGCGGTCCTCGGGCAACCCGAGACGCCGGCGCGCCTCGTGGCGCGTAGGCGCACCCGAGGCGAAATCCTCGGGCACCGCATTGCGCACGAGATGCACGCGATCGGAGGGATAGTCGGAATAGGCCGCGATCTCGCGCGCCACCATGTTCGAATTGACGATGACGGCACCCGTATCGCGGGCCGCGAAGCAGTGCCGCTCGAGTTGCAGCATCCTGCGCTGCTTCGGAAAAAGTGACCGCAAACGGGTCTCCCAGCAGGGATCGTAAACCGCTCTTCGCTGCAGCCACGCGGCCAGCACGCCGTCACCGGCACGGTAACAATCGGCGGAGAACAGGCGCTCCAAGCTGAAAACGAGCCCGTCCTTCCAACCTTCGCGCCAACGCGACACGGCCTGGGCGAATTGCCACGGACCGCGCGCCGGCAAAGTCTGCTGCTTCACACCGCCGCAGGCCTCGGCGGGCCATGGACGGTCGTTGACCAGAAGAACCTCATGCCCGTGCGCGCGCGCCGCGGCAGCAAAGCGGCCGAGAAATTTTTCCGCACCACCAGTCGACGAGTAGCCGCGGCGAACAAGGGCGATCGGACGCTGTCCGCTCACAGCGCCCCTCCGGAAATTTCCACGATCTCCTCCACCTCGCGGTCGCCGTTGCCCTCGTTACCTTCGGCCGCGGCGCCATTGGCCAACGGACCGCCGGACGCCGGGAAGAGCACGAAGCCGCGATCGAGTCCGGAGGGCGGCAACGAGGAACGCCACGTGGCCAGACCCGGGAAAGGCGGTTCGGGATCCGGCCATTCACCTTGTCCCATCAAGGTTGCCTGTTCGTCCACGACCATGGAACGTGCATCCTCCCCCGCCGCAGCCCAAGCCTCCAACTGCACCCAACCCGCCGGCTCGAACTCCAAACGGTAGGGCGGCGGCTCCTCAGCCAGCGGAGCAGGCAAAAGTCCGCGCCAGCCGCGCACGTCGGCAAAGCCCGGACGCACCGTGGCGCCGATGCCTGCCAAGGGCTGGAACTCCCAGCCCGTTCCGGCCAACTCCGCGGCTTCGCCGCGACGGTATTCGGCGAGAAGCTTGGGCGGTTTTTTGATCCGCGTGAGCTGCGCAAATTCGATGATGCCCTGTGCGATCGATTCGGCGAGCCGCTCACGCCATTTCTCGTCGGCCATCAATTTGGCGTCGCGCGGATTGCTCATGAAGCCGCCTTCCACCAACACGGCCGGGGTCGTCGCCCGGCGCAACACGGCAAAACGCGCACGCTTCATGCCGCGATCGAACATCGGCAATCGTCCAAGCATGGCGTGGTAGATGGCGGCGGAAAGCGCCGTGCTCGCATGATCGAAGCGGTGTCCGGGTTCGGCGGAAAAACTCCTCCGCGTCAGGTAGGCATCATGGCTGTTGGGCGCACCGCGCGGGGTAAGGGTGAAAATTTCGTAGCCGGTCGCCGCGGAACGCCGCTCACCGGAGGCGTTGAAGTGGATGCTGACGAAAATCGTGCCGGGATCCTCTTTCTGGATTTGCGTGGCAATGGCCGGGCGCTTCTCGAGAGGGATGAATTGGTCGCCTTGCCGCGTTATGACAACACGCAGACCCGCCTCGCGCAGGTAAGGACGGATCCGGCGGGAGATATCGAGATTGTAATTCTTCTCCGCACCGTAGCGATTCACCGCCCCGCGGTCGTGTCCGCCATGCCCCGGATCAAGCACCACGGTCCGCACGGGCTTGAGATTGGGGATTCGGTTCGGACGCATCAACGGGTCGAGCGTTTTGGAAAGATCCATGCGCGAGATGTAGAATTGTCCGCCGAAATAAACCGCCGGGAAGGATAGCCAGTGCTTCACCCCGTCGATGCGCGCTTCGCGGGACCCGGCGCGGAAGTCCAGAACGCGTTCAGGCGACACCAACGATACCACCCGGTCGCCGCGCGGTTGCACCTTCAGTTTGTAGAAGGACGCGATCTGCGTGAACGGCAAATAGTCGCGCCCGCCGAGCTTCTTGATGCGCCAAGCCGCCGCGCCGCAGTCCGCCGTGCCGAGCAGAAGAGCGGCCACGGCAATCCAAGCGCACCAGACAGGTCTCGCGTTGCGAAGGCGGGGCATCATGGGCCGCGCACCCTAGCCGAACACCGCTCTGGCAACAACCCCCTTAGCCCTCGGCGTCATCCTCGTCTTCGCGCGGCGGCGCCAGCCGCCGGTATTCCTCGATCACCTTGGTCGCGGTGTGCCCCAGGAGCGCGGCCACACCCACGGTAAGCAGGAGACCGCCACCCCAGAGCACATATTCGGTCGGGCCGGGCTCGGACTCTCCCCGCAAGATACGGATGCCGAGCTGCCCGAGGGTGCCGAGATAGCAGTAAAGGAAAATTCCGGGCAAACGCCCCAGCGCGACCCATTTGAGACATTCCCAGAACCGCACCTTGGTGATGCCGTAGAGATAGTTGAAGAGGCTGGTCGGAAAGAGCGGGTTCAATTGGCTGTAGAAAATGATGCGCGGACCGTGTTTGGCGATGGCCCCATCCAACGCGGCCCAGCGCGGATCGCGCAGGATGCGCTTGCGCACGAATTTGCGCCCGAGTTTGTGGCCGACAAAAAACGCCACCGTCGCGCCGAGAAGATTCCCGACCAAGACGAGCAACGTCCCCCACCACAGTCCGAAGAAAAATCCCCCGCCAAGGCTCAGGATTCCCCCGGGCAAGAACAGCACCGTCGCCGCCATGACCAAGAGCGGATAAATAATGATGCTCATCGCGCCCCACCGGCGCACCACGTCCTCGGTTTCTTCCACCGCACCGAGGAACGGCGCCGAGCGCGCCACGTAAATAAGCGCGCCGACGACAAGCAACGCGACGATCGCCTGCCAGAACGTTGCTTTGGCCGCCGACTTCATCGCGACCCGGGTCCTCCACGCCGCACCGCCCGCAAGGCGAGAAAGAACATCACCGCTGCGAACACCAGCGTTGCCACCATGGCCATGCCGTAGGATGGCACCAAACCGAGATCCGCTCCATCCCCGTAAAAAGCCCGACGCACCGAGGCCGTGACATAAGACAATGGATTGACCGCCGCCGCCCACTCGGTCCACGAGCCAGTGCGCGCCGGGAAAAATGCGCCCGACAAAAGCCAGAGCGGAATGAGCAGAAGGTTCATCAAGACGTGGAATCCCTGGGTCGATTCAAGCGGCCACGCGATGACAAAGCCCAGCGCAGTCAGGGCAAATCCCCCGAGCAAAAGCGCGGCAATGATGCGCACGGCCACCGCGGCATCGACCGGCAAGCCGGCCCAGGGCGCGGCCAAACAAAAGAGCGCCGCCTGTCCTGCCGCCAGCGTCATCCCACCCAGGCATTTGCCGAGCACGATGGACGCGCGTGAGACGGGCGCCACGAGGACACCCTGCAAAAACCCGTCCCTCCGGTCCTCGATGACCGACACGGTGGAAAAAATCGCGGTGAAGAGAAGAATAAGCACCAACGTTCCCGGGAAAAAATAACGCATGAACCCGCCTTCAATACCCGGCGCGACAAAATTTTCTCCCAAGCCCGAACCGATGAGCAGCCAGAACACGAGCGGCGTGGCCAGCGCGCCGGTGATGCGGTTGCGCTGGCGCAAGAAGCGCGTCATCTCGCGCCGCCACAGGGCGAGGGTCGGCAACAGAAAGATTCCGCGCTGTCCGCTCATCGTTCCTCCTCGCCACAGAGCGGCTCACCGGTCAATCCGAGGAACACGTCCTCGAGCGTCGGACGCCCGACGGTCACCGCGTCCACCGCCGGGGCCAGTGCGGCGACCAAGCGCGCGGCATGATCGCCACCTGAGGGAAGTTCGACGCGCACCTTGCCGTCGCGGACCATCACGGACCAATCGAAAACAGAGCGCACCGTTGCCGCGATCGCTTCCGGATCTGGACCCGAAAGCACCGCCACGTCTTTGCCCAACCGCACTCGCAATGATGCAGGAGGCTCGCAGGCAATAAGACGCCCGCGGTGCAAGATGGCCACACGGTCACAGACCTCCGCCTCTTCGAGTAAATGAGTGGTCATGACGATGGTCACCCCGGATTCACGGCGCAACCTGCGTAGCACGACGCGTAATCCGGCGCGCGCCGCGGGATCGAGTCCGGTCGAGGGTTCGTCCAGCAACAGGACGCGCGGGCGCGGCAGCAGGCTCTTGGCGATTTCCACCCGGCGTTGGAGGCCACCGGACAAAATTTGCACACGATCATCCAGACGGTCAGCAACCTCGAGCGCGTCAGCCGCCGCGCGCAGGCGATCCTCCAAATCCGCACCGCTCAGTCCGTAAAGATTTCCCGCGCAGCGAAAATTTTCCGCCACGGTCAGCTGCGGATCGAGGGCCGGAGACTGGAAGACGACGCCGAGCTGATGACGAACGTCCATCGGTGCGGAGACGACATTGTGTCCGCACACCCGCGCAGTGCCCGCGGTCGGCGCAAGCAGCGTGGACAAGATCCGGAAGAGCGTTGTCTTGCCGCTGCCATTCGGGCCGAGCAGCGCGAACATCTCGCCCTCGCCGACCGTGAGGGTCACGTCGGACAGCGCCGCGCGCGGACCGAAGCTGCGGCCCAAGCCCTGCGTTTCCACTGCGTGGCTCATTCGGTCGGCGCGGCCGGTTCGGGCGCGGGGGTCGGCGCCGGGAACTCGACCACGCGCACCTCTTGCGCCGGGGCCGGACCGCGCACCACGGCCACGCCGTAGCCAGCCACCAGCAAAACGGAGCACAGCAGAAGCACTCCGGTGGACGGCCACATGTTGCCACCGCCATCCTGCGAGGATTCGCTCATGCCCGCAGCATCCGGCGCGCCTCCGCGGCTTGGCAAAGCAATTTTCCTTGGGATGGAACGACGGCAAGGGCACTATCCCACTCCTTTGCCCATGCCCGCCGACCGCACCATCACCGACCTGATCGCGGAGAAGCGCCCGCTTCTTTCCGTCGAATTCTTCCCGCCGAAAAACGAGGAGGGCGGACAGCAGTTGCTCCGCACCGCCGAGGCCCTGCGTCCCTACAAACCGGACTTCGTCTCCATCACCTACGGCGCCGGCGGCACGACCCGCGAGCGCACCTTCAAATACGCCAAAATCCTCCGCGACGAGTTCGGGTGGCTCGTCATGCCGCACCTCACCTGCGTCGGGTCAACCAAGGCCGAGCTCCTCGACATCGTCGCCGGTTATCATGCCGACGGCATCCGCAACATCATGGCCCTGCGCGGCGACCCGCCGAAAGGCGAGACCGAATTCGTCCCCTGCCCGGACGGCCTCCGCTACGCCAGCGACCTCATCGCGCTAATCCGGGAAAATTTCCCCGACATGTGCCTCGGGGCCGGCGCTTACCCGGAAAAACATCCCGAGGCGGCGTCGATGGAAGACGACATGCGTCATTTGAAAATCAAGGCCGACGCCGGCGCGTCCTTCCTCACCACGCAGCTTTTCTTCGACAACGAGCACTACTTCAAATTCCTCGCCGCCTGTCAGGCACACGGGATCAATCTGCCGGTGCTACCCGGACTCCTCCCCGCGCTCTCGCTTGCCCAAGTGCAACGCTTCGGACCGATGTGCGGTTCCTCGCTGCCCACCGCGCTGGTCGAGCAACTGCAAGTTGTCGATGACAACCCGCGCGCCGCGGAAGCGGTCGGCGTTACTTGGGCTTATCACCAAATCCACGAACTGCTTCGCCATGGCGCGCCCGGCGTGCATCTCTACATTTTGAATCGCTCCGGCGCCGCCATCACGCTGGCCCGTTCGCTCGAGCGCAAGGCCGCCTGAGTTCCGTCATGTCCGAGACCGCCGCCAACCCGCTCCGCGTCAATCTGGTCAACCGCCCCGTCCCCGACCCATGCGTGGTCGTCATCTTCGGTGCCACCGGCGACCTGACCCGCCGTAAACTCATCCCCGCGCTCTACAATCTCGCCGCGGACGGCAACCTGCCCTCCTCGCTCGCCGTGGTCTGCTTCGCCCGCCGCGACAAAACGAGCGAAGGCTTCCGCGAGGAACTCGGCGAAGCCGCGCGCAAATACTCCCGGCGTCCGGTCAACGAGGAACTCTGGACCCGCTTCGCCGCGAATATCTTTTACCACCGCAGCAGCTTCGACCAANCCGAGGGNTACNNTTCGCTCGGACGCGAACTCGACGCCATCGACGAACGNCTCGGCACACGCGGCAACCGCCTCTTTTACCTCGCCTCCTCGCCCACCGAATTCGACGTCATTCTGGAAAACCTCAGCGCCAGCGGCCTGAGCCACGCCAAGCCCGGCGCTTGGTCGCGCCTCATCGTGGAAAAACCTTTCGGCACCGACCTGCCCAGCGCGCACCGGCTCAACGANGCCGTGGCCGCCGCCTTCCCCGAGCGCGACACCTTCCGCATCGACCATTACCTCGGCAAGGAGACCGCGCAGAACATCATGGTCCTGCGCTTCGCCAACACCGTGTTCGAAGCGCTGTGGAACCGACGCTACGTGGACAACGTGCAAATCACCGCGAGCGAACCGCTCGGCGTCGAATCGCGCGCGGGCTACTACGAAAATTCCGGTGCCCTGCGCGACATGGTGCAGAACCATCTCCTGCAACTGCTCTGCCTCACCGC
>JGI24766J26685_10000289_pt1 | contig 13832 bp, 11 predicted proteins | sample SanBayMetagenome_FD_26685 | JGI IMG/M metagenome (IMG submission 26685)
TCGCGGATCCCGAGAGCAAAAAACCGATCTACGAGGTTTTTCGCAAGGCGGGAACTTCCGATTGGCGCCAAGCTGCCGATCCTTTGTTGCCCATCACTGGGCTCGATTCATGGGATCAAGTGCTTGAGGCGATTATTCGCTGATCGGAATATCGGAGTTGACCGGTTTACCCAGGCAGATACGAAACCCATCGCGTGAGTCTGAGTAGTTTGGGCCAGCGAGTCCCAGTCGCACAGCGCAGCGAGCGTTGCCGGGCACATCGAAGTAGTTTCCACCACGGCACACAGGTCGGTAGTTCTCTTTGGCTAAGTGGAGTTCCTGATGCCCTCCGTTTGGGTCGAAGTGGTCTAGGACCACCTCCCATACCCCGCCGCACATATCGGCTAGACCAAATCCATTGCGACCGCGAGTTCCGAAATGATCGACAGGTGAGACAAAGGCAAAGCCATCGCTCCACGGAGCGCTTGCAAGGGGCCATTTTTGGTCGCGATCCGGAAGGAAATCGATCGCTGAGATATTGAGTCTGCCTTGGCCATCGGCCAGTTCGTTGCCCCACCAGAAGTACAAGCTTTCTTTGCTTCCTCCTCGGCATGCGTATTCCCATTCGGCTTCTCTGGGAAGTCGGTAGACCAGTCCGTCGGGCAGTCTTCCAGCGGCGCGTTCGTGTTCGGTGAGCCAGGATGCGAAGGCTCTTGCGTCGGTCCAACTGACGCATACGACGGGGTCATTGTCTTTGGGCGGAGTGAAGAAATTTGGATCTCGCCAGCTTTTGCCCGGCATCGGCTCCCAGGGATGGGTCACTTGGGTGCTCAGGTTGTAGCGTGTCCAAGCGGGATTGAAGCATTGGGTTTTGCCGTTGGATTTTTCGGCGTCGGTGACATAGCCGGTCTCTTCGACAAAGCGTCGGAACTGTTGGTGGGTAACTTCTGTTCTGCCCATCCAAAAACCTTCTGCGACGCGCATGGGTCTAGGCTCTTTGCCTTCGTAGGATTCGCGTTCGGTGCCCGCCTGCGCGCCCCCTTCGATGCCTGTGGCCCATTTCTTTTCCTCTGGGGTGCTACCCATGAGGAAATCCCCTGCTGGGATGTAGAGCAGTTCGAGCGATAGGTCCTCGGCGAGCTTAGCGATCTGGAGAGATCCTGTTTGGGGTGGGTCGTCCTCGGCGTGCGCGGTGCAAACGAGCTCGCTGCAAAGGGGAGCAGAAAAAAGGGCAAGGGTGGTCCAGGTTGCCAGTTGGATGGGAAGTTTCATCAGGAGTCGTGCTGTGGGTAGTGCGGCGATGGGAATAGAAAAGCAGGTCATCGAGCATCGTAACCGATCCGCTCGGGGCGGTGTTATACTTGGGACGTTCAATTTCTGGGCACTAAACTCTCGAACCTTAAAAAGGGTTAGTTTCATGCGTCACATCAAGCATCCGTCTACGGTTTCGCGACGTCGATTTCTGGGTTGCAGCGGAGTGATCGCCGCGAGCCTCATTGCCGCCCCTGCCGTGGGTTATCGCAGGGTCCTGGGTGCCAACGATCGGCTTGATATCGGAGCGATCGGTGTGGGAGGGCGCGGCGCGGGGGACTTGGACGCGGTCCGTTCCGAAAACATCGTCGCTCTTTGCGATGTCGACGTGAACATACTCGATGGAGCAGCAAGCCGTTTTGCAAACGCCAAGAAGTATTTCGATTACCGGGAGCTACTCGAAGAGAGCAAGCTCGATGCGGTGGTCATTGGAACGCCGGACCATCATCACGCTCCGGCCACGGTCCGGGCGTTGCGTCGAGGGCTTCACGTGTACTGCGAGAAGCCTCTGACCCATACGGTCGAAGAAGCTCGGCTTGTCGCGGCTTTGAGCAAGGAAAAGGGAGTCGCTACACAGATGGGGACTCAGAACCATGAGCATCCAGGTTACTTGAGGCTCGTCGAGTTACTTCAAAGCAATACGATCGGTCCAGTTCGAGCGGTGCACGTGATTACCGACCGGCCTGGCAAGTGGTGGCCGCAGGGAGTCGCCTTGCCGGTCGATCGGCCGAGTGCCCCTGAAAACTTCAAATGGGATTTGTGGCTTGGACCGGCTCCGGCTCGCGACTACCACAGCGCTTTTGCGCCGTTTCGTTGGCGTGGATGGTGGGACTATGGATGTGGGGCTGTCGGTGACATGGCGATCCATTTGATGGACCCAGCGTTTTGGGGATTGAAGCTCGGTGGACCGGTGCGCGTGCGCAGTGAAGGCCCAGCGCCGGATGCTCACAGCGCACCGAAGTGGATGCATACTCAATTTGATTTCGCTCAGCGAGGCACCCTGCCGCCGGTCGAGGTACACTGGTATGAAGGTGAGACGAAACCAGAGGATGATATCGCGAAGGATCTACCGATGAACGGCTCGCTGTTTGTTGGGGAACTCGGGAAAATCGCGATCGCTCACGATGGCATGCCCAAGATCATTCCGGCGGAGAAATCCGGGGCTATCTCTCCTCCTGAGCCTTATTTGCCCGCATCGCCAGGGCATCATCGTCAATGGATCGATGCGGCTAAGGGAGTAGGCAAGACGAGTAGCTCGTTTGATTATGCCGGTGCGTTTACGGAGGTTGTACTGCTTGGCAATGTCGCGTATCGAACCGGATTGGATATCGTCTACGATCCTTCCGAAGGCCGGGTGACCAAAGCCCAAACCACGCAGGCAACGCCTGCGGGTATCGCTGAGAGAGGGCTCGATGCGGCCAACGCATTGCTCGGGAAAACGTATCGCAAGGGTTGGGAGGTTCGTTAGGAGGATCGCGGTTCAAGAAATTCGCGATGCCGCGGTTCAAGAAATTCGCGATGCCGCGGTTCAAGAAATTCGCGATGCGTTGGGGTCACTCGGTGAAGAGCGAGTCAGCGCACAGTCGCCGGTGCTTTTTGTTTTTGGGAGATTAGCCAGGAGTTGAAGCTGAAGATGGCCAGTGCGATCCAGACGCATTGGAAGCCGATGAGTCGCCATGTTTGGATCGGTTCACCGTCGAGGAATGCACCGATGGCAAATTGGATCGAAGGTCCGATGTATTGGAGCATTCCCATGGCCACAAGGGGGATGTGTTTGCTTGATGATGCAAATAGGAGCAAGGGTATGGTCGTGATGGGGCCACCGAGTGCGAGCAGCCCGAAGGTGCTTGCTGTGTAGCTTTGGGACTGGTCGAGCCACGCGTGAGTTAGGTAACCAAAAGCGACAGGAGCTAGGATTGCCGTTTCCAACCCGAGTCCTGCGACCGCAGAGAGTTTGGTCTGTTTTTTGACCACTCCGTAGAGAGCAAAGGAGCAAGCAAGGGCCAGAGAGACCCACAAGCGTTCGCTCGACAGGGCGCTGAACAGGAGTCCTACAGCGGCGATCAGGACGGCTAGCCACTGGATCCGGTTGAGTTTTTCGTGGAAGAACAGGACCCCGAGCAGTACGCTAAAAAGTGGGTTCATGAAGTAACCCAGGCTGCTATCGACGACCGCTTGGTTGAGAACCGCCCAGATGAAGACCAGCCAGTTGATGCTGATCAGGACGGCGGCCAGGGCTGCTAGGGCCATTCGTTTGCGGTTGGCGAGTGTTTGTCGAATTTCGTCCCATTGGCTCAGTAGGCTGATGCACAGCACGAGAGTTAGCAGGGACCAAAGGATCCGGTGGCCGATAATTTCCACCGGATCTTTGACATGCTTGAGCAATCTCCAATAGAGAGGAAAAATACCCCAGAGAACAAATGCCGCTAGGGCTTGGAGGTAGTACAAACTATTTCCCCATTTGGTCGGCTAGGTGGCCTGCTTGGTAGATCTTTCGCATGGCTTCGAGAACCCCGGCGATGTGGACCGACACCGATCGAGCTTGTTGATCGGAGTAGTAAAAATCACCCGGCAGACTTTCGATGTTTCCGTCGAAGATGATCCCAACCATGGCGCCATCGCGAGAGACGACCGGAGATCCGGAGTTGCCTCCGATGATGTCGGCCGTCGAGACGAAGTTGAAGGGAGTATCGGGATTCAGGGAGTCCTTGGCTGCGTGCCAGCTTTTGGGGAGAACCCAGGGGTCTTTTTGGAGGTGAACTTTTTCGTGTTCGAAGGCTCCGCCGATTTTGGTGTGAGCCGGGATGGCTTTGCCTTTGCTTTGGTATCCCGAAACGGCACCGTAGGAGAGTCGCAGGGTGAAGGTCGCGTCGGGATACACCGAATCGCCGCCGGCGGCGAATTTCGCTTCGGTGACTTTCGCGTAGGCTTGGCGTTCTTGTTCATCGATCGCTTCGGAGGCTTCGCGGATTTTGCGGTATTCGGGTTCGAGACTTCGAAGGAGCACGACCAGAGGATCGGTTGAGTTTTTGATCCCCTCGAGGCCTAGTTTGGCTAGTTCTTTGCGTCCTTGTGCGGTGTGGAGTTTGGTTCCAGCGATGATTTCCGCAGCGCGGGTGCGTGGATTTTTTCCGGCTAGGACGGATTGAACCAGGGGGTCATTGCCTCCACGGTCTTCGACCAATCGCGAGAGTTCATCGGCAAGGAGCGCACGTTCGAGATCGTCGTAGACGGGGACTTCGGAGAAGAGTTCTTGTTCGAGAGACTGGCGTGCGCTGTCCCGGAATTCTCGAAGACGTTGGGCGCTGGGTTTGGTATCCTCGGTAGCCATGAGGACAATTTTTTCGGCAAAGCCTGCCAGTTGGGTGCGTAGCGAAGCGGACTTAAGGACCATATCGCGCCGTTTGGATTGCAGATCGCTGATGGTTTCCCAGGCTTTGGCTAGCCCTGCGAGTTTGGGATCGGCTTGTAGGGTTTTGAAGATGTCTTGTTCGTTCTTGCGTTTTGCTTCGATGAACGATGGGTCTTGGATACCCGCGAGCATTCCTGTGTAGGCTTTTCGGGAGTTTTGGACACCGAACAGATCGTCTCTTCCGCGTCGGGTTTGTTCGGGTCCCTCGAGGCCGTATTGCTGCAGGGCGATCTCGCGTCGACGTAGCAGATTGAGGGTACGTGGAAGGGCTGTATCGCGTTGGAATTCGACGGCATCGGAGGTCAAGATACGTCGGGTGCGTCCTGGGTTTCCGGAGACGAAGACGAGGTCACCGTCTTTAGCACCATCGGGATCCATTTTTAGGAAGTGATCGATTTTGGCCGGTTTGCCGTCTTCGTAGACTCGGAACAGGGTCACATCGAGGCAGTATCGAGGGTATTCGAAATTGTCAGCGTCCCCTCCGAAGAAAGCCGAAGCGGCTTCTGGGGCCCAGACCAAACGGACATCGGTGTATTTTTTGTAGCGGTATAGATGGTAGCGCCCACCGCCGTAGAGCGTGACGACATCGCTTCGTAGGCCGGTCTTATCGAGGGATTCTTTTTCGATTTGAGCCATCGTCGCTTGGCGCGCTTTGAAGGCGTCGGCGGGAGCCATGTCGGCTTTGACGGCCTCATTGACCTTGGCGGTGACATCTTCGATGCTGATGAGTTGATTGAGTTCCAGGTCCGTTGCTGGGATTTCTTCTTGGAGAGACTTTGCCAAGAATCCGTCTTCGTTGTAGTTGTGTTCGGCCGTCGAGAGTTTGAAGAGAGTGTCTGCTGCGACGTGGTGGTTGGTCAGGACCAAGCCGTTGGAGGAGACAAACGAGGCCGAGCCCCCGGAGTTGAATCGAACGCTCGAGAGCATAACGTGATCGACCCAGGCTTGGGTCGGTTCGAATTGGTACTTCGAGGCGAGTTGTTTTTTGGGTAGTGCATTGAAGAGCCACATTCCTTCGTCGCAATGCGCTGCGGTGGGCACGAGGGATGCAGCGATGGCCACGGCGCAGGATAGGCGCTGGATGAGCTTGGACGATTTAAGATTGGACGATTTAAGATTGGACAGGGGCATTGTTGGACCTCTTGGAGGAAAACAGATGGGGTCGACGAGGGTCGATCGATTCAGCGCAGACGGTCGCTGAAAACAGGCTTACTGTAACCAAGAAACGTGAGTTGGTCACCTGCTCAATGAAATGGTACTCTGAAACCTGCGAATAGCGCAACTTCAAAACCTGAGCCAGAAGAATTATTTCCCAGGATCGGGAGAGCCGTTCGGATCGGTCGGTATTTCGTCGTGTCCGTGGTCTTTGTCGTTTTTACCGATGGGTTCCGCCCCTGCGACGACCAATCGGATCTTGTTTGGGCCGCTCGGCTCGACGCTCATGGTCAGTTCGCTGGTGTTGTAGGAAGCGTGTTTTCGATGGACGACTCCCATGGTGCTCGGCCGGTAGTTGGGGATGTCTTCGACGGGGATCATTTGAATGACGACGACTCGGTGCTGGCCAGCGATGGCACCGTCGTTTTCCCGATAGGTCGTCAGGCGAAACGAACCGTCCTTGTTGATCGTTCCTGTCGCCTGGACCGACTTGCCGAGGGCTTTGGTTTCGACGATTCCAACTTTCACAGGCGAGCCATCTTTGAAGACGACTTGGCCTTCGACTTGGTAGGTTTTGAGTTGGCCGGAATTGCAACCGAGGGCAAGAGCTCCCAGGAGTGTTGCTAGGCAGACAAAGGGACGTAATCGGTTCATGTCGTAGTGCTGTTATTCGATGTCCGAGATAGGTTGGCCATCGTTTCGGTTGCACAGGCGACCGAGCGTGTCGGTATCGATGCTGGCGCTGATGGCTCGGACGCTACCGTCTGCCAGAGCGAAATGGCAAAGCCCTCCGTGCCAACTCCCCCAACTGACCAGATCATTTCCCGTCGCGCGTGGATCTCTAGCGATTGGGACTGCCGGACCACCGATACGGGCGAAGTTGTAGAGGTTGTCGCCGTTGAAGATGAATGCGTCTTCTGGGGACTGTTTGAGTTTGCCCATCGGCACGTGCATTTCGCCGACGAGGAAGGTATTGCTCATTCCGTCGTAGACATTTTTTGACGAGATGCGATCTTCCCAGCCGACCGGTTTGTTGTTCGTGCATTTCGGACGGCTTGAGATGATGATCCCAGTGCCATTGCCGCCGTAGTTGTAGTCGGTCGGTAGGCCGGACGAACCCGGAGATAGATCGCCATGGTTGGCACCATAATCACCGAGGGCACCGGCGACGTTGGCCACATCGCTGAAGATCGGGTAACGGCATCCGCAAGGTAGGGTGACCCAGCGGGTACCGCCGTTGATGAGATTTCCTAGCCCGATGGTATCGTCTGAGGATCGTCGCGAAGGGCAATGGTAGGAGGTTGGCGATGCGGTTCGGACCTCATCGGAATGGGAACTGTAGGGGATCGAATAATCCCAGCGTTGTTCCAACGCATTGGCTTCGAGGTAGGGCATGATCCGAACGAGCCAAGTCGTTTCGTTTCCGCCACAAGATCTCGACGCTGAGTCGCCCGGTCGGGGTTGATAGCGAGCCGGTGGGTAGCATTTGAAGGCAGCGTGAAAGTTATCGGTTGCCAGTTGGATTTGGTGGAGGTTGTTTTTGCAGCTCATCGACCGGGCCGCTTCGCGCGCAGCTTGGACCGCTGGCAGGAGCAATCCGACGAGGACTCCGATAATGGCGATCACGACCAGGAGTTCGACGAGGGTAAAGCCCAGGCGAGGGTTGGATCTGGAAAAACGGTTCGCTGGTTTGGGAATCGATTTCATGGCTGTTTCCTTTTTGGAAGCGTTCCAAAAGCGGCTCAACGACGCAGCAGGAGGCAAACTCCCCCGAATCGGCGGCTTTGACGCGTCTCTTTAGTATCGGTCGAAGGGGATTTCCGAGCAAATTCCAATTGTGGAATTCCCGGCTCTGAGTGGAAAAAACAGGGCTAAACCCATCGTTTTTTCCTTCGTCCCAAGCAGAAATCTCGTTTTCGGGGCTCTTGGGGCCGGATCTCTGCCTGGAGCTTTTCCGGAAAAGTCTTGAACATTCCCCGAGTGGTATCGTACTATATGACACTCTAGGGCAGTTCGTTTTATCCCGAAGAATCGCATGCACCCCCATTCCTACCGATCCAAACTCCCTTCATCCGTCCGAGCGGTGATCCTTGCGGTCTACGCTTGTTTTGCGATTTTCGGGTTGGCTTTGCATCACTGGAGCGGTGGCCATCGGCATGCCGATGGCGTGCAGGCGATTTGTGGGGGACTTGGTGATGATTGCCATCGCCACGTTTTGTCCAGCACTTCGGGATCCCCTGCCGAGCACTCTTGTTGCCACAGCGCTGAGCGGCGCGTAACGCACCGAACGAGTGAACCGCAATCCAAAGCGTCGGTGGACGATTCTTCGATCGGCGCTGAACCGTCGGCTTGCCAAGTTTGCGAGCAATGGTCATCGATCGTTCAGTCGTCGAGTTCTTTGGCAAGCGTCGAGGCGTACCGGTGCGATCTGCGGATCGATTGGAGTGCCGAGTCTGTTCTGAGGCTAGCTAGTCTTTTTGCAGTGGACTGGAATTCTCGCGCACCCCCCGTTGCTAATCCCTGGTCTTGAGTCGAGCCGTTCGTTTTTTACGAAGCTCGCTCGATGGGATTTCTTTAGCAATATTCGCTGTCGATTCGTTAAGAATCTATTGTTCCTCAGTCACCGTTAGGCACTTCGTCTGGTGATGTTTGCAATCTTCGCAGGTTTTCTACCGGCGATCGGTTGTAGGCCAGAGAGCAAGGCAGAGAGTCGCTTGGGGTTTTGAAGCGTTTCTGCAGGTTTAGGTCATTGCATGTTGAATCAGGTTTCCGGCGCATTGACGCACGATTTTTGCCCTTGGGCCAATCGCTATGTGTATTGGCTCAAGCGACCGATTGGTTGGGTATTCTTGGCGTTTTTATCGTCGATACTCTTGGGGATCTATGTATCTCCGCAAGCTTTTCTCGCGACGGCAGGCATCGCGATGGTGGCGATCATCGGATCGCTATGGCCTTGGATTTCGATGCTAGGGGTAAGGGGCGAACTCTCATGGAACGCCTTGCGATGCGAGGAACTCGAATCGATCGAAACGGACCTGGTCGTTACCAACCGTTGGCCTTGGCCTGTCTATGGATTGTCGTTGGATCTCGAAGGGGGGATGCTTCCCGAGGGGTGGGACAAACAGCGGATCAGCTTGCAGCGGATCCCCGGTCTTGCGAAAAGCAAGTTTCATTGGTCGACGGTCCCTCAGACTCGCGGCGAGTATCCGCGCAAGCCGGTGGAGTTGCAGTCGGCCTTTCCGTTCGGGATTTGGACCTCACGAAGGCCGGTACGGGTTCCAGAGCCGTTGTTGGTTTGGCCTCGTGTTACACGACTCGTCGATGCGCCGAGCGATATGGGGAGTCAGCAGTTCGGGACTGGCAGTGTTTCGGATCGGGTTGGGGACGAAGGAGACTGGACAGGGGTACGTCCCTATCGCCCTGGGGATTCGCTTCGGCAGGTCCATTGGGCGCAGACAGCCCGACGCGATTCCTTGGTGGTTTTCGAGCGTCAGTCGAGCGCTAGTCAAAGTGTGTTGCTGCAGTTGGATCTGGATCAAGCTTTGATCGCATCGGAATCGACGCTCGAGGCGATGCTCCGATTGTTGGCGTCCTTGACCAACCAATTCCTCTTGCATCATTGGTCCGTCTACGTCGATTTAGAGGGCCGTTTTGAAACCACTGGCATCGCCGAGCGCTTGGTCTTGTCTCAACGGATCCGTTTCATGGACCGACTGTCCGTATGGGATCCGCGAAGGCCTTCGGAACAATCGGACGTTCAGACCCGTCGATCGATCCAAAAGGTCTCACCCAATGTGGCGTTGAAGATTCGATGGAACGACGAAGAAGGCGACCTATCGCACATCGAGGGGACCAAAGAGGATCGACGAGTCTACTGCTTTGCGGTGATTCCAGAAGCTCCGATAGCTGGAGCCTGGGACGATGAGCTCCAGGCCGCATGGCGGGCGTTTTGTCGAAGCCAGCAGGTTGTTCATTCTGATGGCCAGGCTAGGGTCCATGGGGATCCGGTGACCCAAGCGATGGCTCATGCCTCTGGTGGAGCCTAAGATGCCTTCGATCGATGCTATTCAAACGGCCGTTTTTCGAAAGCCAGCCTTGGGAACGATGTTGCTGGCACTTTTGGCTACGTGGTGCATTTCTCTTTTGCGCTTTGCCGGATCGTCCGATCCGGTGTGGCTTGTCTCGGAGATTTGCCTTTTGGCCGGTTGGTGTTCGTTGGTTGGATTTGTGTTGCTACCTAGGTATGGATCGGAATTTTTTGGGGGCAAGTCGCATGCACAGCTTTGGATTTGGGGGATTGGCTGTTTGTTGATCCTCGCTCCGTGGATCTCCCGCTGGATCCTGGTCGGATTCTTCGGCAGTTCAGGGGAAGCCAACGAGTTGATCGCTTTGGCGATGTTGCAAATGGGGGGCTTATGGCAAGCGGCCGTGGCTCGGACATCGCGTCAGGAGTGGTTGTCGTTTTTGATCAGTTGTTTTTTGGTGCTCTTCGGACTGGCTTCTTCGGATCGCGGCGACATGATCCAAATCGCTGCGCCCTTTACGATCTTGGCCAGTTGGTGGCTCATGGCGCGTTACTGGGATTCGATCGAGGAAGGTTTCCTCGTTTCCGAATCGGCTCCGGTCCTGACCTTGCGATTATCGATTTTGGGAATTCTCGGACTCGGTGCCTTGGGGTTTCTCGCATGGAACAGTTTTTCCAAGGATGCGGCGAATCGACTCGATGGATGGATGCCGACCTCGGGTGGCAACCGTCAGGGGGAGAGTTGGGCTCGCCAGGGGGTCGGTGATGGGGACATGCTGATTGCTGCCAAGGACGAGGCGTTTACCTTTGGGCCGGTCGATAGCGATCTGTTTTTGGAATCCGAGATCCCCTCGATGTACGATTTGGTTTCGGACCTCTATGGCGAGACGGCTCCGAAAAAGCGGCGTTATGCGCGAGCGATATCGCTCGACAACCAGATCAAGGAGACCGAGAGGGAAGCGACCGAGAGCAAAAAGAACAGCAAGGAGTTTTCAGCGGTTCGCCAGCCGAAGTCCAACGACAAGAAGTATGAGCCCAAGGGGACCGACTCGCGAGCGATCGCGTATCTGATCGGCGAGACACCGCAGTGGTTGCGAGTCGAGTCGTTCGATCATTTCGAGGACGGCATCTGGACGCATTCGGAGGACCTGTTTGACCCGAAGACCAACAGCAATCCATCGATGATTACGATCCAGGAAAAGCCTTGGATGCAGGTTCAATTTCCTCCTTCGGAATTGGTCTATTCGGTGCGTGAGAGGTTGGCGACGAAGATCATCAATTTTCAATCGCCACGATTGATCACCCCATCGCTCACGACGCACTTGCATATCGATCGAATCGACCAAATCGACTTCTACAGTTGGATGAACGATGGCCAATTGATGATGCCCAACCGCGATTATGTGCCGCAGTTGACGGTGGTCCATCAGCTTTACCAAATCCCTCAGTTGCATGCGCTGCGAGTACCGAAGTCGGCCTATGCACAACTCTCGCATCATCAAAAGGCAGAAGATCAAAATGCGACCCATGGATTGCATGATTGGATTGGTGCCTACACCCGTCTTGTCGGTGTGCACGAGGAGCCATCGGCCAAAGTCCAGCAGTTTCGAGACGAAGTCTTCGGTACTCTGGCATCGAATGCGACGGATTGGAACCGCGTCGAGGCGATCGTCGGGGGCCTGAGGCGATTCGAACACGATCGCGATGCGAGCGTTCCCGAGGACTGTACCGATGTGGTCGACCATCTCCTGGAGACCAAGCGAGGGCCCGATTACTTGATGGCTTCGGCAGCATCGGTGATGATTCGCCAGTTGGGCATTCCGTGCCGACTCTGCACAGGATTTTTTGCTTCTCCGAGTCGGTTCGATCGGGTCGCTGGGCAATCGGCGATCATGCCCGAGGATCTGCACACCTGGGCCGAAGTGCATGTGCATGGGATGTGGGTTCCGATCGAACCGACGGGTCTGTACCCACAGCCTCGCGAGTGGATGACCTGGCAACAGCGGGCCGTCGAGATGGCGTGGGCTTGTCGGGATTACTTCCGCAACCATCCTTACCAGACGCTCGCGATCGGAGCGAGTCTCGGTTTTGCGTTTTACTTTCGCCAACGCTTAGCCCAAGCGTTCCTGTGCGGGGTCTCGTTGTTTTCCTTGCTGCTACCGACCCCACTTCGCCTTCGCTACAGCTTGCGTTTGCTGCGATTGAGGATGTGGCTTTGGGATGAGCCGTTGCCGACGCACGCGACGCTCCAGCAGTGGCTCGGCAAGCAGCTTACCGAGCGAGTGAGCATCCCCCCGAACGCGGCTCGGAGCTTTATCGGTATCGCTCAAAGGCTCGCTTATGCGCCTCTCGACGAGCAGCGATTGGATCCGGGGCAGGAGAAGCTGATCGGCCAGGTCCTCCGATCGATCATCTTTTCAGGGCTCAAGTCGGCTGCGGTCCCAGGGCGAATTTCACCTATCGAGAATACGATTTAAGAAAGACTTTTCATGAATGCGATGACCACGAACGAACCTCTAGCTACCCCGAGCTCTGGGGACATCCAAGCATGGATTGGGGGGCTGCGGCGCGAGCTAAACAACGTTCTGCTGGGAAAAACCCAAGTCGTCGAGTTGCTCCTAGCGAGCCTTCTGGCCCGAGGTCACGTCCTTTTTGACGACCTACCTGGACTTGGGAAAACCACGTTGGCCAAGGGGTTAGCCAAAGCCGTAGGTGGTAAGTTCATGCGGGTCCAGTGCACGCCTGATTTGCTTCCGAGCGATGTCACCGGATTTAGTATTCTGAATCAAAAGACCCGCGAGTTCGAGTTTCGACCCGGCCCAGTCTTTTCCGATGTCCTGCTTGCCGACGAAATCAACCGCGCGACTCCCCGTACCCAAAGCGCCTTGTTCGAGGCCATGGCCGAGCGGCAAGTGACGATCGACGGAGAGCCCCACAGCCTTAGCCAATCGTTCCTTGTCTTGGCCACGCAAAATCCGGTCGAGAGCGTTGGGGCTTATCCGCTTCCCGAAGCTCAACTCGATCGATTCACGATGAAGCTCAAGATTGGATATCCCGACCGAGCCAGCGAGTTGGAGCTGCTGTCTCGCAGCAGAAAGACAACGAAAGACTTCGAAGCCCAAGCGGTACTCCACGGGGATCAGATCGTGCAATTGCAACAGGCCGTCACGGGTGTTGCCGTCGAGCAATCCGTCCGCGAGTACCTGCTCGATCTGGCCGAATGCACCCGAAACCACCGGAGCTTTCCNTTGGGGCTCAGTCCCCGAGGTCTTTTGCAATGGCANCGGGTCGCGCAAGCTNACGCGNTGCTCAACGAGCGAAACTTTGTCATACCGGAGGATATTCAGGNCGTGGCCGCTCCGGTACTGAGCGTGCGACTGACGAGCAATTCCATCGCGACCGATCAAGCGATCGAATCGGTGATCGCTTCGGTCCGTGTCCCGCGATTGTAATCCGAGTCCCCGGTCCACCGGTTTTGAAACCTTCAGCAGGGCATTTTTAGGTCCCAAGCTACCCCAAAAGCTTCCTCACGGAGAGCGAATTCTATGATGAGTCAAGGCAATTCGAAGTTCGTTTTTTTTATGGGCTCTTGCCTACTCGGTCTGTTGGTCGGTTTCGGGTGCGACTCGAAGTCAGGCAGCACGTCGGGCGTCTCGGACCAGGAGCACGAACATTTTCCCGCGCACTGGCCGGAGAGTATTTTTCGAGCTAGCCAACGGATCGATGGAATCCTTGCAGCCCCCGGTACGATGCCGGTAGACGCAACGTCAGTAGGTGCAACGTCAGTAGGTGCAGCTTCAGTAGATGCAACTTCAGTAGGCTCGGAGACCGGAACACCGACCCTTACGTCGGTTGCAGAGTTGGCTGATTTGGTCGGATGGCTTCCGATCCTGGCCGCCGACAGCGATCTGGGCCCGGAGGACTTTAGTCGGATCGATGCTTGGTCGGCCC
>JGI24766J26685_10000293_pt1 | contig 13780 bp, 14 predicted proteins | sample SanBayMetagenome_FD_26685 | JGI IMG/M metagenome (IMG submission 26685)
AAAACCTACCGAGATAAAAACTGTGATCTAGATGTCTTAAATAAACAGATCGAATCCTGGTTTTTAGATCAAGGATATGAATTCCAATCAAATAAAGCTGAAGGCTCTTGGTGCGTACAGGCTCAGAAAACAGAAGGCTGGAGAAAAGCAGTCGGAGCATCTAGAGCTTTTACGATTTTGATTTTGGGACAGCCAAATGACTTTTCTGTTGAAGTCGGAACGGGAGAATGGGCTAGCAACTTAGTGGCTGGTGGAGTTGCTGCCGTGCTGACTGGAGGTGTTAGTATTATTGGAAGCGGATTAGCAACGGGATGGGCTAAAAAGATAGAAGGAGATATCTGGAAATTTATAGAAGAACAGATCATCTTTAAAGCAAAGATGAAATCTGAACGAGAAGTTACAATCTTAAAAGAGAAAGAATCTATACAAGAAAAGCTGAAGCAGCTAAAAGATGCTTTCGACCAGGGTTTTATTGATGAAGTAGCCTATCAAGCAAAAAAAATAGAAATCGAAAATAAAGATCAGGATACCCAAAAGAATAGTGAGCTAAATGAGAAATTGCTTAAGCTCAGAAAGACTTTGGAANCTGGCATTTTAAGTCAGGATGAGTATGAAAACAAAAAAGCTGAATTAATGGCTCAGTCATCCCATGCCGAACTGGATAGTAAACTGTCTCAACTTCGAGCAGCTTTGGCATCGGGAATTTTGAGTCAAGAGGAGTTTGATCGTAAAGCAGCCCAAATTCAGAAAGAGATTANCTTTGCTGAAAAACTAAAGCAACTAGAAAATGCCAAAAATGCAGGCATTATCACGTCAGAAGAATTTGAGCAAAAGAAAGCAGCATTACTTTCGTAGACATAACGAATTCTGTAAAGACATTTCCCCCTAGTTCCCAGGTAGAACCTGGGAACCCTGTTCAGGAGGCTCTGCCTCCGATGAACAGCAGGCGGAGCCTGCTTAAAGTATTGCTAGGTAGAAACTAGCAACAAGAAATATCTGGTCAGGACTTACGCATTTTTTCTTCTAGTTTTTGTTGATGAGCTAAAGCTTTTTTTCCTTTTGCCTTTTTTCAAGTCGTTGTGGTATAATAGTTCCGTCAAACTTTGGCAATCGCAAATGAATGGATTACATTTGTTCATAGATAACTCTAATATATTCATTGAAGCTCAAAGAGTAGCTCGTCAGCAATATTTCTACGATGACGAACTCGTAATTCGTGTTCGGATTAGCTATGGTGATCTACTGGAGGAAATTAGACAAGGAAGAAAACTTGCAGAAACAGTGCTTGTTGGCTCTCGACCTCCCAATAATGATTCATTTTGGAATCAGTTAAAAACCGTTGGAATCGTACCAAGAATTTTTGTTCGTAGTACATTCACAGGAAAAGAAAAACGAGTCGATGCAGAATTAACCAACGCTATTCGAGATACATTAGAGGATAACCCAACTCCAGGTACTATAGCGATTGTCACAGGAGATCAAGACCAAATTCCGGCACTAGAGCGTTGTGTAAAAAAAGGGTGGGCCGTTGAAATTTATTTTTGGGAACAAGCTTCTAATGCCCTGAAGAATTTTGAAGGAGCAAATTTTATCAACCTTGATCGCTCTTTTGAAAAAATAACTTTTTTGGAAAAAGTACGAGAATAAATGAAAACTGGAAAAACCTCCTTTATTCCCTAATTCCTGATAGTAGGAAGTTTTTAGTAGTGGTGTAAGCTGTTAATTATCTAAATTTTCGAGGCGATCCAAGCCAGTAAGGGGTTTCAGCCTCTAAAATATGCAGTTTAAATGCTCAACAGCTTATCTGGAAGTAAGTAACTCAGATGGATTTATTACAACAGCTTACCTCAGCAATACTTCGGACAGTTTTTAAATAGGGAAGCGATGCCTACGGCAAGCTTCACTAACGTAGCCCACCCCAGAAACCAAAAAAGTAAGTGTAATCTGAAGCCAAATAAAACAGAAAAAAGGCACTCTTTTAAGTTAAGCTAAAAAAATATACCAGCTTAACAAATTGCCTTATGAATATTATTGAATCAATCTTACAACAAATGCCAGGGATTAGTCAATTAAGCACAAGTTTCCGCCAATAATAATTGAATCTTTTCCTTTTCTTCAGAATCAACTGTTTCCAACTCCCTAACAATATTAAAATCCTTACTAACCTTAGATAACTCTAATAAAGTCGGGTCAATTCTATTTCTATATTTTTTCTCCTCATATAACCAGTTCAATATATCCGACAAGTGCCAGATAGAAGGAGTCCCACTATAGATAGGTTTTGGAGATTTTAGTTCATTTTGATCAACAAATTACGAATATTTTGCCGTGTACATCCGAGCAATTTAGCAACCTCGGTTAAACTAATATAATCCGGGCTAACTTCAGTCAAAATTGCCTGGGGAATAGCCCGTTTCACATCCTGAATTGCGCTATAAACTGCTTTTCTAGCAGATGAAGATTCACGGATAAAATTGAGGGCAATTTTCCCCTTTTTACCAATTCCAATTAAGGCATCATCACAGCCTTCTGTTGCCAAACTCTCTAGGTAATTATCGGGATTAACTTGAGTATCTGGGAGATTAAAGTTTAAAATAAAATTATATTCTGACATCTTTTTAGTTCTCCTCTTTCTCTTTTGTTTGATTATGAATAGTGCAGTTATCAATAACACGACGGATTAGTTTAGCATGATTGCCTGGATTTTTAGGGGTACTCCAAACACTGGCAATACAAAATTCTCCACAGCGACAATCATTGTTATTATAAGGGCAGTAAATCTTTCCCCACGCATGAGAACCCCCCTCTACAATACGCCATCCATTTTGTTCAGCATACTTCAAGGCTGCTTCAATTTCTGGCTTAGGATGTTTTTTCCTAGACATAAAATTCTGAGCTTGTATAAACTATAGTTTATTGTACTCAAATTGTCAAGTGACAACTTATTATAACCGGGATGGAATGAGGCAAACTCTCTATTATATTTATAAGTAAATTAGGACTTACGCAGAAACCGGGTTTCTGAACGAGAAATCCAGATTTCATCCGCAAAATTAGGGCCAGAAACCCGGTTTCTTTGGTCTTGTGTGTAAGTCCTATAAATGCAAGTCTGGGTGCTGGTATTTGCGCATTGCTGACTCACCCTACAATAGTTTAGAATGTTTATTGTTGTGAAAAATTATGACTCATCCTCAAGTGATTTGTATTGGTGAAATCCTATTTGATCGGTTATCAAATGAATTAGGAAAACCCTTAGAAACCGTTAAATCTTGGACAGATTACCCCGGAGGTGCTCCGGCTAATACGGCTTGTGGATTAGTGAAATTAGGGATTTCTACGGCTTTTATTGGCTGTATTGGGGAGGATAAATCGGGAGATAAATTAGTAGAAGTATTAACTCAAACTGGGGTTAATATTGTCGGAGTTCAACGGCATTCTAGGGCGCCGACTCGGATTGTTTATGTGGTTAGAGATGAAAAAGGCGATCGCAGTTTTGCAGGATTTGGAGAGCGAAAAACCACTGAATTTGCTGATACTTATTTACAATCTGAACAACTTCCAAAAGACTTATTTAAAACTGCACATTTCCTAGTTTTAGGAACATTAGAGTTAGCCTATCAACAGAGTCAAGAGGCTATATTAACAGCCGTTAAATTAGCTAAAAATTATAACGTTAAATTATTTATTGATATTAACTGGCGACCGATGTTTTGGCAAGATTCCGATCAAGCAATTGAACTGATTTTAAACTTTGTTCACAATGCCGATTTTTTGAAATTAACCGACGAAGAAGCAGAATTATTATTTAATACCATAGATCCAGAAGCGATCGCTAAACAGTTACAAATTCAAGGAGTATTTGTCACCGCCGGAGAAGGGGGTTGTACCTATTACTTAGCAGGGAATTATGGGAAAATACCCGCATTTTCTGTTACAGTAGAAGATACAACCGGAGCCGGGGATGGTTTTACCGCCGGAATTATTGATCAATTCTGTAAATTAGGAATAGAATCAATTAATCATCCTAAAATAGCTGAAAAAATAGTTAGGTTTGCCAGTGCAGTCGGGGCATTAACTACAACAAAACCAGGTGCTATTTCAGCCCAACCTACCTTAACAGAAGTTGAAACTTTTTTAAATCACTTTCTATAACAATTATCCCCCCTATTCTTAATCAAAAATAGGGGAAAATCAAAAAAAATCTATTTCAGCATGGGGATAGACCCAGATTTTGATTATAATTTTTAATGCCAATTGTAATAAAGCTCATGAAAAAATACATTTCTCGTCTGTTAGCCCTAGTTCTCGTGGCTGCCGTTACTCTAGTCGGATGCAGTGGAAGTCCATCGGGAATGTTAACGGGCAATTATTCTAAAGATACTTTAGTTGTTGTCGATAGCTTGAGAACCGCGATTCTGTTACCTGAAGATGCTCCCCAGAAGGCCGAGGCCCAAGGTCAAGCCAAGGAAATCATTAACGAATTTATCGCTCGTTACCGTCGCGATAGTGCCGTAACCACCCTGAGTTCCTTTACTACCATGCGTACAGCCCTCAACGCCCTAGCGGGTCATTATAGCTCCTATCCTAACCGTCCCATCCCAGATAAGTTAAAAGAACGTTTGCAACAGGAATTTAAACAAGTAGAAATTGCCGTTAGTCGAGGAGCATAGTCAGTTATCAGTTATCAGTTATACGGGCGGGTTCTATTTATCAGTGTGTTTCCCTACTGATTTTATTTAGAACGTTGTGAATGCTTGAAAATGTAGTAAAATCCAATAAAATTTTATGTCAAATTTAATGATTCAGCAACGTCGTCTTTCAGGGTTATTATTAAATTTGTTAATAACCCTTTCCTTGAATCCTTTCTTATTGATTTCTGTAGCTTATTCTCAAACCCTGGCTCAGTGCAAATTATCTCCTCAAGCGATCGCCCAAAAAGAAAATTTACGACAAGCAGCATTAACGAGAGATTCAGAAGCCATAAAAAACTACAGTGCTATTCTAACACAACACGCCCAACAAGTCAATCAATGTCGTCAACAAATTAATCCTAAAAATCAAGCCATTTGGTTAAGATTATATCCCTGTGATACCAGAACTGGAGAAATTGATCGGATTTTAGATAATATTATTAATAAAGGTTATAACAAAGTTTATTTAGAAGTCTTTTATGATGGTCAAGTCTTATTACCTTCGGCAAAGAATCCCACGGCATGGCCAGCAGCTATCCGAATACCTGGAACAGAAAACCAAGATTTATTAGCAGAAACCATCCAAAAAGGTAGACAACGGGGTTTGAAAGTCTATGCTTGGATGTTTATGTTAAACTATGGCTATACTTACACATTAAAACCAGATCGAACATCAGTTTTAGCCATAAATGGGAAAGGAGAAACCACCACAACAGCAGTAGTAGACCAAACCAAAATAGACGAATATGGGGAAAGTTTTGTAATCAAGGGTTTGTTGACCCCTATCATCCCGTAGCCAGACAAGATTATTTAACCTTATTAAATGCCATCTTACAACGTCGTCCCGATGGGGTTTTATTTGACTATGTTCGCTATCCCAAAGGGTTAGGAGCAGATTCCGTTGCCTCAAAAGTCAAAGACCTATGGATTTATGGAGAATATTCTCAACAAGCATTTTTAAATCGAGCCAGTAGTCAGAAAGGGCGAGACTTGATGCAGCGATTTTTACAGCAGGGATTTATTACCGAAATAGATGTTAAAACAGTGAATGAAAAGCATCCAGATGAAAAGGATAAACCCTATTGGCTAGATGAAAAACAGTGGAAGACTTTAGCCTCTATTCCCAAGATGGGAGAAACTTTACAATTACAATTATGGCGGCTAAGTGTTGCCCATGCTAGACAGGGAGTTTTAGATTTTTTAGCAATAGCAACTCAACCCGTACAAAGCCAAGGAATTCCAGCCGGAGCGGTATTTTTTCCCGAAGGAAATCGCAGAATTGGACAGATGGGTTTTGACTCTCGAATGCAGCCTTGGGATCAATTTTCGCCCTCGATTGAATGGCATCCNATGTCCTATGCTGTCTGTGGTCAGGTGAATTGTATTACGGCTCAAGTGCAGCAAGTTGTGACTCAGGCGCCCCCAGGAACTCAAGTTATCCCAGCTTTAGCGGGAGACTGGGGAAAATCGATCAAAAATCGCCCGTCTTTGGAACAACAAATGATAGATATTTACAGCACAATTCCTCAAATTAATGCTTTTAGTCATTATGGTTATGACTGGCAAGATACTNAAGAAACTAGACAAAGAAAATTTTGTAAACAATAATCAATTCTATCGGATTAACCTTAGCTGTGGTTCAGATTTGATCAATAACGGTATAATTATTTTATCAATTGGAGTAAGTTTCATGAAAAGTGCAGAACCACAAGCTGGGTTAACCAGTATTATTTTCGGAATTGCTTTGGCAATATTAGCTTTGATTTCTGTCAATTCTTTTGTGATTATTAACCCAGGTCAAGCTGGGGTATTGAGTATTTTAGGAAAAGCTCAAGATGGGGTATTATTAGAAGGCATTCATTTCAAACCGCCCTTAATTTCTGCTGTTGATATTTACGATTTGACGGTACAAAAATTTGAAGTTCCGGCTCAAAGTTCTACAAAAGATTTACAAGAATTATCGGCAAGTTTTGCCATTAACTTTAGGCTTGACCCGATACAAGTAGTCAGAATTAGACGAGAACAGGGAACCTTACAAAATGTTGTTTCTAAAGTTGTGGCTCCCCAAACCCAAGAATGCTTTAAAATTGCAGCGGCAAAACGAACCATTGAAGAAGCCATTACTCAACGGGAATTATTAAAATCAGACTTTGATGAAGCCTTGAATGAACGATTAGATAAATATGGAATTATTGTCTTAGATACCAGTGTNGTTGATTTGTCATTTTCTCCTGAATTTGCTAAAGCAGTTGAAGAAAAACAAATTGCTGAACAAAGATCAAAACGGGCGGTTTATATTGCCCAGGAAGCAGAACAACAAGCTCAAGCTGATATTAACCGAGCAAAAGGAACGGCGGAAGCTCAACGTTTATTAGCAGAAACTTTGAAAGCAACGGGAGGAGAATTAGTCTTACAAAAAGAAGCAATTGAAGCTTGGAAACAAGGCGGTTCTCAAATGCCAAGAGTGTTAATTATGAATGGGGATGATAAAAGCATGATTCCCTTCTTATTTAATTTAGGGAATACTTCAGAAATGAGTTATGAATAACCACAATTCCTAAATAATTAGAGGGTTTATAGCAGAAGGAATTACTAAACCCTCTAATTATTCAGCACCATAAGCAATACAAGCTAGAATATCTTCTCGTTCTATTCCAGAATATTCTTCTAAAAGGTATTCAATGGTGACTCCACTGGCTAAAAAATCTAAGATTAGAGACACCCAAATGCGATGACCCCGAATGCAGGGTTTACCAAAACAAATATTAGGGTCAATAGAAATTCGAGACAGTAAATCTGCTGACATCATACTTTACCTATTTTTATCGGTTTAAGTTCGGCTATTTCATAGTATAATTATAGTAGATTCCCGTGAATTAATTTATTCTGCTACAATCATCTATTTTTAATCCCTTAACGCTTATGTCTATTTTTACCTTACAATCCGTTAAAAAAGAATTTGGAACCAAAGAAATTCTCCGAGATGCTAACTTTAGTTTAGATGCGACGGATAAAGTCGGTTTAATTGGAACCAATGGGTCAGGAAAATCAACTTTATTAAAGATGATTGCGGGACAAGAATCTATTGATGAAGGGCAACTTTGGGTTAATCCCAGGGCAAAAGTTATCTATTTACCCCAACAACCTAATTTAGATGAAAACCTCACGGTTTTAGAACAAATTTTTGCCGATAGTGGCGAACAAATGCACCTAATTCAAGAATATGAAGACCTATCTCATAAATTAGCAAAACATCCTGAAGATTCCCAACTCTTAACGCAATTTTCCCAAGTTATGCAACGCATGGATGCCACCAATGCTTGGGAATTAGAAAACACAGCTAAAATTATTTTAACAAAATTAGGAATAGAAGATTTTGATACTCCCATTCGCCAGTTATCGGGGGGATATCGCAAACGCATTGCTTTAGCAACAGCATTATTAGTAGAACCGGATGTTTTATTAATGGATGAACCTACAAACCATTTAGATGCAGCTTCCGTGGAATGGTTACAGGATTATTTAAAAAATTATCGCGGGGCTTTATTATTAATTACCCACGACCGCTACTTTTTAGACCAAGTAACCAATCGAATTTTAGAATTAGACCGAGGTGATTTATTTACCCATGGGGGAAATTATTCTTATTTTTTAGAAAAGAAAGCAGAAGCTGAGGATATTGCTGTTAGTCAACAACGCAAACATCGGGGGGTTTTGCGTCGGGAATTAGAGTGGTTAAGACGGGGGCCAAAAGCTAGGAGTACCAAGCAAAAAGCCAGGATTCAAAGGGTTGAAGGGCTGCAAGATACGGAGTTTAAACAAGTCCATGGGAAAGTCGAAATTTCCACGCCCGGTCGTCGCATCGGTAAAAAAGTTATTGAATTAAACCATGTTTTTAAGTCCTATGATAATCGACCTTTAATTCAAGATTTTACCTATAGTTTTAATCCCGATGACCGTTTAGGAATTATTGGGGGAAATGGGGTAGGAAAATCAACTTTATTAGATATGATTACGGGTAGAATCAAACCAGATGAGGGAATAGTAGAAATTGGGTCAACAATTCATATCGGTTATTTTGACCAACATTCGGAGGATTTGTTGGCGGCGATGAATGAAAATCAGCGTGTGATTGATTACTTAAAAGAAGTTGCAGAATTTGTAAAAACTGCCGATGGAACCCAGATTACAGCATCACAAATGTTGGAAAGGTTTTTGTTTCCTCCTAATCAACAATATTCTCCNTTGAANAAACTTTCTGGGGGTGAAAAACGACGGTTATTTTTATTGCGGGTATTAATGAGTGCGCCCAATGTNTTGATTTTAGATGAACCTACTAATGATTTAGATGTCCAAACATTATCGGTTTTAGAAGATTATTTAGAGGATTTTAATGGTTGTGTAATTGTGGTTTCCCATGACCGATATTTTTTAGACCGGACAGTAGAAACCATTTTTTCCTTTGAAGCAGGGGGAATTTTACGACAATATCCGGGGAATTATTCGGTTTATTTAGATTATAAAAAAGCCGAGGAATTAGAGTTAAGTCGTCAAGGGGTAAAAACAGAAGAAAAAAACTTATCTGCGGGTACAGATTCGGAAAAGTCTCAACGGTATTCTTGGGATAAAAGCGGACAACGGAAATTATCTTCTAAAGAAAAGCGAGAATATGAAAAGTTAGAGACAAAAATTGCTGAACTAGAAGGGAAAAAAGCCCAATTAGAACAGAAATTATATTATGCACCTCCGGGGGCGGTTTCTAATGTTCAAGACTTGCATCAACAGGTGGAAAATATTATCATAGAAATTGATAATGCCACAGAAAGATGGTTAGAATTAGCGGAAATTGATGCTTCTAGCTAATTATAAGTAGGTAAACAAAATTAATTACATAACAAGCAAATAATAATTTATACTAAAAAAACACTCTAAATCTCGAAAATCAATCATATTGCTGAAAGAAATGAATCTCGAAATAAGTGGAGAATTGAGGTGAGCATAATTAGAGAAAAGTTAAATCGGAAACAAATTTTCATCTAAAATTTGTTCTAAAGATCCAATTCAAATTACCGGAAAAGTATCTAACGGAAGTTGAGAACGAGCGCTCGCTTCTTTTCGCGCATCTTCATAACATTCATCAAAGATTTCTAAAATATAAGGTTTTAGACTAGGACTGCTTTTAAGTTGCTTGTTAATTTGTCTCCTAAATGCCATAATTTCTCCTTTCCAATGTCCTTGATTTCGTTCCCTTTCTCCTTGCCAAAATTGCAATTTTAGGAGATGCTCAAATTGTCAACCTGATTTTCTAAAATTTCTAATACCGCCTTCGGAGATAATTTATCCTTAAACCAAACCACAGGAACCGGGAGACGATTAATATTAATTCCGGCATTTTCTAAATTCAATCGTTCAGAAATTGCTAATATTAAATAGTCACAGCCAGAAGATTGAACTTGATAAAACTTTTTCTGTAAATATTCCGGTCGCCAATAACCAATAATCTCTAATAAAAACATTCTCCCATCGGGATGAACTAAGCGAAAATCAGGAATCATTACACTACCTGGAACCGGAATTAAATCGACTTCCCGTTCTAATTTCCACTCGGTTTTTAAGGTATTCCAGCGCTCGGCAAAAGACTGTTCAATCATACTATCATAGGGTTTACCCGGAGGATAATGACTGACTAAACCGCAATCAGAATTTAGACTAAAATAACCCGTTTTTATCGCCCGAGTATAGGGATCACGTTGTTGTAATTTAGCTTTTAAACTCCATTTGGTAACATGAAGTAAGGCGGGAATCATTTTAGCTAAAGATAAACCATAGCGGGTACTGGCTTTAAATAAACTGGTTGGGCCATCAATAGTTAAAGTAAAACCGTGATCTGCATCTCCTTCAATGTAAGTCATTAATTGGAATAATTTTAAATAGCGAAATAAGAGTTTATATTCCCCTGGATCATTCCGATAGGCGTTAATAATAATTTGACTTGCTTGATAGAAAATTCCCTGAACTTGAGATAAATTATACCGATGTAATAATGCTTCTGGAGTGGGAGAATCTAATTGGGTTAAAATCCGATTTTCCTGTAAATCTGCATAAATACCCGATAAAATTTGATGGGGTAAAACCTCTCGATTTAAGTCTTGAGTTAGTTGAGTTGCTAACTGTTCTAATGTCTGTTCTGTTGCGGCTAAACTGGGTATTGTTTTGGCGGATAAGGTAAATACTTTTTGTCGTAATTCCACAGGTTCTAGGGGACTAACTATCTCAAAAGTACAAAAACCACTTCTTAATAAATGGGCTAACCCTCTTTTTAACCGATAGTCAGGACTATCCCCTTCAAATTCCTGTAAGCGTTTATTTAATTCCCCTTGGGTTTTATTCACAGATTCTTCAAAACATTGAATCACATCCGTTGCTAGATTGATATGTTTTGGATCAATATTTAGCCGTAGGGGAATTACTGTTTCTCCCTGTTGTTTATAACTTAAAAGTTCAGTAGGTAGCATAAGAAGAGTAATGGGTAATGGGGATCACGAATTTAAGAATATTTCACGAATTTCACGGATTTTAATCTGTGTTAATCTGCGTAATCATTTTAAATCTGTGATGGGTTTTGGGTATCAGATTCTTCTGGATTATTCCAAATTTCTGAGGATTCTGCAACTCGTTTACCTGGAAAATTCTGAACACCATATAAAGGTTTAGGTTGAAATATATCCAACTGCTGATAATCAGATTTAGGCACTTTTTTGGGCGGTTGAGGTTGAGATTTTGTTTCACCTTTGCGACGTTGGGATGTGCGCTCTTCGCTGGTATCTTCCGTAACTACTTCATACAAAATCGCCTGTTTATTGGGGGTATTTCCTTTGCGTAAAACTCGTCCCAACCGTTGAATATATTCCCGTTCTGAACCTGTCCCTGATAAAATAATTGCTATCTTAGCATCGGGAACATCGACTCCTTCATTTAAAACATGGGATGCAACTAGGGTTTTATAGTCTCCTGCTCGGAATTTAGTTAAGATTTCATGGCGTTCTTTTACGGGGGTTTGATGGGTAATAGCTGGAATTAAAAAACTTTGAGAAATTTTATAAACCGTTGAATTATCGGCGGTAAAAATTAGGGTTTTTTCCAGATGATGTTGACTCAATAAATCTGCTAATATCCTCAATTTTCCGTTAGTACATAATGATATTTCCTTAGCTTGTCGGTGGGCTAACATTGCCCTTCTTCCTAAAGGCGATCGCGCACTTAACATTACAAATTGTTTCCAACCTTCTAAACTCGATAATTTAATATTATTCTCTTTAATAAACTCATTTCTGACTTTCATTTGTTCTTGATAAGTTTCTCTTTCCTTGGGAGAAAGTTTAACTAAAATTTGTAGAACTCGATGATTTGCTAATGCCGATCCCGCTAAATCTTCTGGGGTTTTGCGATAAACCGTAGACCCAATTAACAAGGATAAATCACTATGTTTACCATCTGAACGTTCAGGNGTTGCTGTTAGCCCTAAACGATAAGGAGCGAGGGAATATTCCGCAATAACTCGATAAAAGTCCGTGGGTAAGTGATGACATTCATCAAAAATTAACAGTCCATATTTATTTCCTAATGTCTCAGAATTAATCGTTGCACTATCATAAGTTGCCACTAAAATTGGGGTTCTATCCTTTGATCCTCCCCCCAATAATCCAATTTCAATATCAGGAAAAGCCGCTAATAAATGGGCATACCACTGGTGCATTAAATCCAAGGTTGGCACAATAATTAAGCTACTATATCCTGTCTCTTGCATTGCTAATTGAGCTAAATAGGTTTTCCCTGAAGCTGTTGGTAAAACCACCACTCCTTGACTTCCTACCGCTTGCCAAGCTGCTAATGCTTCCTGTTGATGAAGATAGGGGGGCATTTCAAAACTGGGAGTTAATTCTAGTCGGTTAAAATTATGAGCTTGATCGATAAAATCTACTTGATTTTTGCGTAAAGTTTCTACTAAATTGCGATAATAAAAAGCGGGACTTCTAAATTTTTCTACCCGATCATCCCAGGTCACAAAATCAATCCAACTTTTTCCCTTTGGGGGAGGATGTAATAAAAGTGTACCCCGATCAAAGGATAATGTAGGCGTGCGAGGCATGGGTTTCTATGGTGTTTTTAATAGCGATTTTGAATCAAGATATCTTTGACTTATTAATCAATATTAGAATAATTATACCCATTGGATCAAAATTAGTATACAATTCTTCATATTCAGATTGACAGACCCATAGCATCTATCAGGATCAATAGAATTATGTTACTCCAACGCCATGAACGGATTAAATTAGACGAAACAGAGGACTCACTATTTTACTCGTTTCCTCGCTTTGTAACCCACGTTGATCAAGGGTTTATTGATAAATTAACAACTCTGTATCAAAAGCATCTTAAACCCCAAACTCGGATTTTAGATTTAATGAGTAGCTGGGTATCTCACCTTCCCCCTGAAATTCAATTTTCCTATGTCGAAGGACATGGAATGAATGAAGAAGAATTAACTAAAAATTCTCAACTTGATCATTATTTTATTCAAGACTTAAACCAAAATCTCAAACTTCCCCTATCCGATCAAGATTTTGATGCGGTTTTAATTTGTGTTTCCATCCAATATTTACAATATCCTGAAGCAATTTTATCCGAAATTCATCGAATTTTAAAACCCGGTGGAATTACCATTATTAGCTTTTCTAATCGAATGTTTTATCAAAAAGCGATCTCCGCCTGGCGAGAAGCAACAGAACCTGATAGAATAGAATTAGTTAAAAGGCTATATTAATTCCGTTAAAATTAATAATTTACCCGGATTTAATAGCCCCAAAGTTATTGCTAGTCAATCTAAAACCCCCCTATTTATGCAAATGTTAGGAATGGGAGGAAGCGACCCATTTTATGCTTTAATTGCATCCCGAAAATCTTAACCGTAGTGAGCCCTTCAGGGTTCTCTAAACCTCTAAGCCCTAAAGGGCTTACTACTTAAAATAATATTATGAAACCTTATCAACAAATTTCGATTCAAGAATGTGGCGAACCTTTAGTTA